>ERZ507003.1057-NODE-1057-length-12480-cov-4.401449_pt1 | contig 12480 bp, 9 predicted proteins | sample MGYA00513166_ERZ507003 | MGnify/ENA metagenome assembly ERZ507003
CACAAGCGCAAGATGATAGTATAGTAAGAATACTAAATGTGCGTTATTATCTCAAATTATTTATTCATCTGCTCTAAAATCTCTTTAACATTTTTCTCAATGTTCCCTTCAAATACAGCAGAACCACATACAAATATATTAGCCCCACATTCTGCAATCTCTGCTATATTCGAAGCCTTCACTCCACCGTCAACCTGAATATCCACATCAAGATTTTTCTCTGTGATCATCTTACGAAGCTCCCGAACCTTCTCGCCACAGTAAGGAATGTACTTCTGTCCTCCAAAACCTGGATTTACAGTCATAACTAATACCATATCCAGTTCTGGTAAAACATACTCAATCGCAGAAAGCGGTGTCGCAGGATTAATCGCAACGGCTGCCTTCTTACCGCAATCCTTAATCTGATGTACTACTCGGTCAAGATGTGTGCAGGCTTCTGCATGTACTGTAATAATATCTGCTCCTGCCTTTGCAAAATCTTCGATATATCTACCTGGGTCTTCTATCATTAAATGTGCATCAAAAATCACATCTGTGAGTGGACGAAGTGCCTTAATTACAGGATTTCCAAAAGAAATCTGTGGAACGAACATTCCATCCATGACATCAATATGCACATACTCTGCTCCGGCATCAATCGCAGTCAAAACATCTCTGCCCAGATTTGCAAAATCAGCAGACAAAATAGACGGTGCTAGTATCTTCTTCATCGGTACCTCCTTAATTTCTAAAAATATCATCTGTATATTTCTAACTCCAATATTACTATACTCCGATATTTTGTTTTTTATATGATGAGATAAAGTCTCACAGTATATCTTAACATAAACGTGGGATACTGCAAGCCGAAAATCAGAAAACCCTTGAAAAAAGCGAAAAAAAAAGCTTTGCAATTTGCAATTTTTCTTTCTGCTATGCTACACTATAGCAGGAAATAACCAGTGTACTGTTTTATTGATTTCCAGCCAAATGACAATGATGCAGTATACTATTTCACCGTTAAAATCGCATTTGCGATTAGTCTAACCATGAAAGGAGTTTATCATGCGTTTTTTTGACCCTACAAATACTTATGCAGAAAAAAACTGTGTAAAGAATCACAAAAAAGAACTTCTTGCTTTAGGATCACGGGCATTCGTTATCACTGGACATAGTTCTTCCAAAAAAAATGGTTCGCTTGACGATGTTATCGCTGTTTTAGAGGAAGCTTCCGTTCCTTATCAGATTTTCAATGAAATCGAAGAAAATCCATCTGTTGAGACAGTCGTAAGAGCCGCTGAAATCGGTAAGGAATTCAAAGCGGACTTCGTTATCGGCATCGGCGGAGGTTCTCCATTAGATGCATCGAAAGCAATCTCTTTATTAATTGCCAACCCAGAAGAAACCGGAGACTGCTTCTATGTAGCAAAAGACTTAAAAACACTTCCAATCGCCGCCGTTCCAACAACCTGCGGTACTGGTTCAGAAGTTACTCCTGTCTCCGTTCTGACCCGTCACGACACACAGACAAAGAAAAGTATTTCCTACAAGATTTTCCCAGACATCGCCCTTATTGACGGTAAATATTTACTGTCCGCAAGTAAAAATCTTTTAATCAACACTTGCGTTGATGCCCTTGCACACGCAGCCGAAAGCCGCGTAAGCATCCAGACAAACATCTATAACCAGATGTTCGCAAACTACGCATTGAAACTGTGGGGAGACATCGTTCCATTCCTTCGTTCCGATGAAGAATTAAGCGAAGAACTCGCAGAAAAACTCATGCTGACTTCTACAATCGCAGGAATGGCAATCGCCCAGACCGGAACTTCCATTCCACATGCATTAAGCTATGATGTAACTTACCATAATGGAGTAGCACACGGAAAAGCCTGCGGAATCTTCCTTGCTGCTTACCTCCGCGTTTACGCAGAACAGAAACCAGAAGATGTCGAAGAAATCCTTACCCTCTTAGGTTTCAAAACCCTCGATGACTTCGCCTCTTACTTAACTGAAATCCTTGGCACAGTCAGCTTAACACAAAAAGAAGTCACATTCTACATCGACAGGATGATGGAGAATACTTCGAAATTGGCTACATGTCCTTTTGAATTAACAAGGGAGGATATCGAGAAGATTTATCGAGAATCTATCGTGGTTGAATAAGCAGAAGCCATAAGACTGAATCCCCCTTCGCCTCCACAAATCTCTCAATTTTTTTACTCGACGGCCCACATAAAGCCAGTTTAAAGCTTGCCAACAAGCAGAAGAACCCCGTATATCCAAGATTTAACGCAACAGAATAAAATTCCTTCTTGGATATACGGGGTTCTTCGTCTGTCTACCAAGTTCTACTCGGCTTTATATTATCGTCCTAAAATCTGAGCGATTTCAAACTCATACTGGTCTACGTCTTTAGCCATTCCGAGTGCGTCTTCGATATCGTAGTCAATATACTGACCATTACGGTATCCTACTACTCTGTTTGTAGCGCCGCTGCAAAGCAGGTCTACTGCTAAAGCTCCCATGTAAGAAGCATATACTCTGTCTTTTGCTGTTGGGTTTCCACCTCTCTGCATATGACCTAAGATACTTGCTCTTGTCTCTACACCAGTTGCCTGTTCGATTCTCTTAGCCATTCCATAAGAATGTCCAACACCTTCTGCGTTGATGATAAGGTGATGTTTCTTACCAAGTGCTTTTTTCTCAAGAATGCTTTCAATTAATTCATTTTCAAGTTTTGGTCTGTTACCATCGAAACGCTCTGGAATTAAGATATCCTCAGCTCCTGAAGCAATACCACACCATAATGCGATATAACCAGCATTTCTTCCCATTACCTCGATGATAGAACATCTTTCATGAGATGTGGATGAGTCACGAATCTTATCAATTGCCTGCATAGCTGTATTTACTGCAGTATCAAAACCGATTGTATATTCTGTACATGCAATATCTAAGTCAATTGTTCCAGGAAGAGCTACTGTGTTAATTCCCTGTGCAGATAACTTCTGTGCTCCACGAAAAGATCCGTCACCACCGATAACAACAAGTCCGTCGATGTTATGACTTCTTAAAATCTCTGCTGCCTTTTCCTGATACTCTAACTGTTTAAATTCTTCACATCTTGCGGTAAATAAAGCTGTACCACCACGAGAAATGATGTCACATGTGAATTCCTTCTCCATATCAAAGATCTCATCGTTTAACAGTCCGCTGTAACCACGATAAATTCCTTTTACATCAATACCTCTTGCCCATGCTGTTCTTGCTACTGCTCTTAATGCAGCATTCATGCCTGGAGCATCTCCACCACTTGTTAAAATTCCAATTGTCTGAACTGCGCTAGTCTTATTCATCTAACGTTACCTCCATTTCATAATTCCCTAAGTATACTCCCTAACGATTACATATATTATCTCTTTTTTTGGGATTTTTCAATACTCTTCTCGCGAACCTTTACATTTTTTTCACCAAAAAGTGATTTTAACTCGCTAAATACGTCATTTTTCGCAGAAATATTTTCGTATGTTGGAAGTCTTTTTATTGCTTTTTCTTTTTTGGAAAAAATAACAATTTCATCTTTGCCGGGATATTTTCTGATAATTTTATACAAATCCTGTTGTTTATCTGTAAATTCTCCAATGTTCTCTGTCTGAATCCATACTTCCTTTGGAATCTGGTCAATCGGCACAATATATTCTGCAATCAGTTTACCACTTTCTTCAGAAACGGATGCCCGGCCTTTCACATAAAGTCCATTATCTTCGATGAGATACGGCTTTACATTTTGATATATCGTCGGGAATACAATGATTTCTACAGTACCATACAAGTCTTCCAACGTAACAAATGCCATATTCTGATTATTTTTTGTAAGTTTGGCTGTGATATTACTAATAAGACCACCGACAACATAATGCTGCCCGTCTCTTACGATTGCACGTCCGCTTTCCTCATCCGGTTCGAAATCTGTCGATCTGGCAGTTGTCTGCTTCTCAATGGAATCCATATATTTTTCCAGTGGATGACCGCTGACATAAATACCAAGCACATCTTTTTCAAGTGCAAGTTTCTGCGCATCGTCATACTCCCCAACATCAGGATACTGCATCTCATATTCTTTTTTCTCTTCTTCGGAAAAGAAATCAAACAATGACATCTGACCACTCATAGACTCTTTTTTCTCCCGGTTTACTTGTTCAAGTACAACCGGATAGACAAGCATCTGCTGTTTTCTCGTCTTACCAAAACTGTCCAATGCTCCGGATTTGATAAGGTTTTCTATCGTTCTCTTATTGATTTCTTTCGATGTGAGACGCCCCATAAAATCTTTTAAATCTTTGTACTTTCCGTTTGCTTCTCTTTCCTGTGTCATTACTTCAATCACACTTTTTCCGAGACTCTTAATCGCTGCAAGTCCATATCGAATAGAATCACCTGCAACAGAGAATCCGACTTCCCCCTCATTGATGTCCGGCGGCAGGATGGAAATTCCCATCACACGGCAGGTATTGATATACTCTGTAATCTTTTTCGGGTTAGTAATTACTGAAGTAAGAAGCGCAGCCATAAATTCTACCGGATAATAGCAGCGCAGCCATGCTGTCTGATACGAAACAACCGCATAGGCAGCCGCATGAGATTTATTAAATGCATACTTGGCAAAATCAATCATTTCATCGAAAATCTTATTGGCGGTTTCTTCTGGAATTCCCCGTTTGATACAGCCTTCTACACCTTCTTCTTCATTACCATAAACGAAGTTCTGACGCTCCCTCGCCATGACATCTCCCTTTTTCTTGGACATCGCACGACGCACTAAGTCACTTCGGCCAAGTGTGTAACCGGCAAGACGCATTACAATCTGCATAACCTGTTCCTGATAAACGATACATCCGTAAGTCGGTGCCAGTATTTCTTCCAGTTCCGGACAGGTATACTGAATTGAATCCTGATTTTGCTTTCCCTTGATATACTTTGGAATAAAATCCATTGGTCCCGGACGGTACAGAGAAATTCCGGCAATAACATCCTCAAGATTCGTTGGCTTTAATTCCTTCATGAAAGACTTCATTCCAGCACTTTCTAACTGGAACACACCCTCCGTCTTTCCCTGCCCAATCATCTCATATACTTTGGCATCATCATAATCAATTGTATCAATACTAAAATCATGGCCAAGTTTCTTTCCAATCATTCGTGCGGCATCCTGAATTACGGTCAGTGTACGAAGACCTAAAAAGTCCATTTTCAGAAGTCCCAATTCTTCGATGGTTGTCATCGTAAACTGTGTTGTGATGACATTATCTGCACCTCTTGAAAGTGGGACAAATTCATCCAGCGGTTTTGAACCAATTACGACACCAGCGGCATGAATTGATGTATGTCTCGGTAATCCCTCCAGACGCATCGACATATCAATAAGATTCTTTACAACATCATCACTCTCATATGCCTGCTTTAATTCCGGATTTGATTTTAATGCCTTTTCAATCGTGATACCAAGCTCCATTGGAATCATTTTTGCAACATTATCAACCTGTACATAAGGGATATCAAGGACACGTCCAACATCACGAACTGCCATACGCGCCGCCATCGTACCGAAAGTTACAATCTGCACTACCTTATCTTTGCCGTATTTTTCATAAACATAATCAATAACTTCCTGCCGTCTCTCATAACAGAAGTCAATATCAATATCTGGCATGGATACACGCTCTGGATTTAAGAAACGCTCAAAAATAAGCTGATATCTGATTGGGTCGATATTCGTAATCTCAAGACAATAGGAAACAATACTTCCTGCCGCACTTCCTCGTCCCGGGCCAACAGCGATTCCCTGACTCTTTGCAAAACGGATAAAATCCCACACAATGAGAAAATAATCAACATAGCCCATATTTTTAATAGTGCTAAGCTCATAAGAAAGTCTTTCCTGCAATTCCTGTGGCGGCGGGTCCCCGTATCTTTTCACAAGACCAGTCTCACAAAGCTCTTTTAAGTAAGAAAATGCATCGTAACCTTCCGGCACATCAAACTTTGGCACTTTCTGCTCACCAAAAACAATCTCCACATTACATCGCTCGGCAATTTTATGGGTATTATCCATCGCCTCTCTCGCATAGGGAAATACCTTCTGCATCTCTTCTTCCGACTTCAGATAATACTGCCCGCCTTCATAGCGCATTCTATCCTGGTCTGAAACTTTTTTTCCAGTCTGTATACAAAGAAGCAGGTCATGTGGAACCGCATCTTCCTCTCTGATATAATGCACATCATTTGTGACAACCATCGGAATCCCAAGTTCCCTGGAAAGACGAATCAGGCTGGTATTTACCTGGGTCTGCTGACGAATTCCATGATCTTGCAACTCTAAGAAAAAGTTATTCTCTCCAAAAATATCACGCATTTTGTTTGCGGCAGCTCTTGCTCCATCAAAATCCTCTTTTAAAATCTTATTCGGAATCTCTCCGGCAAGACAGGCACTAAGTGCGATAATTCCCTCATGATATTTTTCAAGCACTTCATAGTCTACCCTTGGTTTGTAATAATATCCTTCTGTAAACCCTCTTGTCACAATCTTCATCAGGTTTTTATAGCCCTGATTATTTTCCGCAAGCAGTACAAGATGATAATATCTATCCTCTCCTCGTCCCTGCTCCCTGTCAAACCTTGACCCTGGTGCAACATAAATCTCACAGCCAAGAATTGGTTTAATTCCTACTTCTTTTGCCTTTTTATAAAAGTCAATCACGCCATACATAACCCCGTGGTCTGTGATGGCCAGACTATCCATTCCAAGCTCTTTTGCCCTCGGCAGAAGTTCTTTAATCTTACTAGAACCATCCAGCAGACTGTACTCCGTATGCACATGTAAATGTGTAAATGCCATAGGTGTCTTTTCCTCCTCTTACAACATCTCGACGAATGCTGTCATTCTCGTGTTAAGCTGTCCGATATCCTCCTGTGAATAGTCGGTCTCCACATGAATATACGGAACACCTTTTCCTTTTACAAACTTTTCAATACTCTTTGCCTCCACATTGTAAGTATGGCAGGCCTGCAGTGTCATTTCCACAACACCATCTACTTTATATTCCTCTATTAATCTTCCAAGAAGTTCATAACGATTCTTATTTGGTGTCATAACAGAACAGCCAATCTGAAGATATCTTTCCGCGATCGCCTCATAAATATCCTCTGCAGATTCATCTATTAAACGGTCAGCCGACTTTGTACCGCCACAGTTTTCATAGGCAACAACAACCGCTCCATTTTCTTCCAATGCTTTCACAACTTTCATTGGCGCACCGCTGCTTGGACATCCTGTTAAAAGAATTCTCTTCTTTTTCGGCTGTTTCTCGCCCTCCCCATACTCCTTCATAATCTTTTCACGAAGCGCATGAATTTCTTCCGGAACCTTTTCTTTGTCAAAACGGAACTGGCTTCCATATAATACATTAAACAATTCCTGTCCATTCATCGGTGCCGGATCATTTTTCATAACTTCATAAAGATTTTTAAGCGCAATTCTATTTTCATTCATCATATGAACTGCCTTACGAACGTTCTCCTCTGTAATCTCCACTTTGAAAGTCTGCTCCAGATAAGATTTGAACTTAAGAATCTCTTCTTTCCAAAGCTTTAATGCAGTTTCACTCTGACTGTTTGGAAGCTCCATAACATAAACATTTTTAAACTCTCCCATCAGTTCATACATCTTTTTCTTCCCATCACAGGTTGTCTCTCCAACTACTACGTCGGAAAAATAAAAGAACGGACATTTATCCGATACTGCAAAACCATAACTTGCCTTTACCATAGGGCACAGATTTCTTGGCAAATCCTTCTCTGCCACTGGTATTGTCTCGTCTGAAGTAGAACAAAGACCTACTGTAACTGCTCCCATCGCCATTGCGATTTCCTGTGGAAAATATGTACAGTAAGCTCCAACAACCGGAACATCCCTATCCTTCAATTCCTTCATCGTCAGAAAGGACTTCTTTCTCTGCTCCGCAAAATCTTCAAAAATCTCTGGTAACGCTTTGATCAACTCCATAATTAATACCTCTTTCATAACGTATTTGTAATTAGTTTTTACCTTATTAAGACGTGTTATAAAAAATGATACTATCTGGAGTTGTTTGCTGTCAAATTATAAATAAAAAGTATTTCCAAACGATATTTTACCACAGTAGCGGATCACAATCCAGATTGAAGTTAAATAGGAATTTGCCGCAGGCAGAGAGACGGCCCGGCAAATTCCCATTTAAGAACGATATTTTTATAACAATTTCTCTATAATTTATTTCTTTTTTTCCTATTCCTTCCTTGATATTTTGCCAAACAATATGTTATACTTTTTTTAGAAAGAAAGAGGTGTTTCAAATGACAGAACGTCAGTCCAAACTCATTAAATTGGTAAATCTTTATCAAAAAATCGAAGTGAGTCGTTTAGCTGAACTTTTAGATGTGTCTCAGGTAACCATCCGTAAAGACCTTGACCATCTTGAAGAAGAGGGACTTTTATCAAGAGAGCATGGCTACGCTTTAATTAAGAATGCCAATGATATTAACACACGTTTAACAATAAATTATGATAAGAAGCTTGAAATCGCCACAAAGGCTGCTGAGATGGTTTCTAATGGCGAAACAGTTATGCTTGAATCTGGCTCTACTTGTGCTTTACTTGCAGAACAGCTTGCGAAGTTAAAAAAAGATGTCACCATCATAACAAACTCTGCTTACATAGCGATTCGTATACGCGAGCTTCCGATTCGTAAAGTTATCCTTCTTGGTGGCGAATATCAAAAGGAATATCAGGGTATGGTGGGACCATTAGTTCGCAAATGTGCGAAGGAATTCTATGTAGATAAGTTCTTTGTAGGCACAGATGGATTTATTCCAGATGCAGGTTTTACTTGTGATGACCTGATGCGCGTGGAAACTATGAAGTATATGGAAGACTCCGCAAATCGTATGATCATTCTTGCTGACTCCAGTAAGTTCAGCCAGAAGGGGGTTGTAATTCAGACTACTTTTTCTGAGATTGATACGGTATGTACCGATGCGGAGATTCCAGAAGATGCATTAGAGAACTTAAAGAGACATAATATTAACGTAGAGATTGTGGAATAACTACTAATTTGTAGATTTCGTATAGACGAAAAAAGAAATAGTGTCCTAAATCTACAGTTTTATTAAAGAAAATTTAAAAACCCCGAAAGACACATCCGCTATACCTGTGACTTTCGGGGTTCTGTTTTTGTCTATCTTATTTTGAATTAATAACAAAAATTAATAACAATTAGTATGCAATTGTTTTCTTTTCATTATATACATCTCTGTCTAATTCACCCAGTTTATTTGCTGCTAACATACCAACCATAACATCTACATCTACATTTTAAGAAGGTTTCCAATGTTAAAATCATATGATAAGGTATTAGACAATGCCGCCTGGATAAAACAGGCAACAATATACAAAGAAACTACCGTTACAACAAAAGCAAAAATATTTTATTTCCATGGCGGAGGTCTTCTTTACGGTTTCAGAAAAGACTTACCAGAAAAACATATTTCCGTTATTACTCAGGCAGGTTATGAAATTATTTGTTTTGATTAGCCCCTTGCTCCAGCAGCAGATCTTGAACAAATTGTTCCAGATATATGTGATTCAGCATGGCGGTCTGTTCCCTCAGTAACCTGCCTGATTCCAAAAAGATTCTCACTGACTTTTCCTCTATTGGTCATTCTTCTGGAACGGATACTTTATGCGGTATCGCATATATTTTTCAAAATCTTCATTATCTGATTTAAATATAAATAATAATAATAAAACGGATACAGAAATAATATAACTTTCTGTATCCGTCTTTTTATTGTGCATACTTTGTCAACGTAAGCGGCAGCTGAATTTGAAAACAATTAGAAATATCTGAAAGATTCATTTATAAATATCTACTGTTTCTCTTGATTGTCACAGTATAACACCATCATATATAATATGTATCGTTCATAACTGCCAAAAATTATTCTTTTATTTATTCATAAAGGACAAATATAGGGGAAAGGCTCTCTTTGCAGGCGTACGTTTCGCTCTGCAAAGCAGATTTTTTCTACTCTTTCAGGTAAAAGAATTCTTTCTGCTGATTGTCTTTTCCAAAAAGATTATTGTATTCGAGCAAATTATACTCATGTATCAAATCATAATACGGAGATTTTTTATCATCAATCTCGTAGAATTTACCATTTTTATCCCAATATCCAATCGCATTGATTGCAGGAATTTCTTCTCTGAGTTTTGTTAAATATTCAAGATAACCTGTCTTTTTAATTCCTGCAACTTCTGCAAGATAGGTAGACAGATAATTGTTACTGGTTTTTTCTACATTTTCCTCTTTTATATCATAGTTTGCCCAGATTAAAAATGGTACTTTGTAGAGCTGCTCTAAGTCCTCTCCCTCTAATTTCTGAATATCTGTATGAAGCAGACGGTTGTAAAATGTCTCTTCTAAATCTGGCTGATGATCTCCGAAAAATACAATGACGGTCGGTTCATCTACTTTTTCAAAATAGTGAACTATTTCCTTTAATGCTTTATCAGACATTTTTATCATGTTCAGATACTGCTCTGCTTTCGAGTAAGACTGTAAATCCCCCTCTATCTGCACTTCATCTCCCGTTTCCAATGTACTTCCATCGTAACTTCCATGATTCTGCATTGTTACATTGAATAAATAAAATGGTTTATCTTTGTCGGTACGATTCTCATAAAGGCTGATAAGCTTTTTATAATCTTCTGAGTCTGTGATATGATAATTCACCGTATCTGTAAATACGGAAAAATTATCTGATGTATAAAATTTATCAAACCCCATCAGCGGGTATACTTTATATCTACCATAACCTGTCTTATAAAATGGATGCAATGCATAACACGGACTATATCCCTGGTCTTTTAAAGTATAAGTCAGACCCGCTGTTTTGCTTCGCAGGAAAAGCTGATATGGAACAGAATTATCCGGCAAGAACGCAAGTGTATTTCCCGTCATAAATTCAAATTCTGAGTTTGCCGTATTTCCACCAAATACGGAAGAATATGTGTAGCCCTTAATCGCATTTTCTTTTAATTTACGGAAAAATGGCATATAGTCTTTGGATGTCTGCAAATCTCCTACTGCTTTTAAATCAGCAAAAGATTCATTCATAATTGCAATGACATTTGGTTTCTTTGTTGTTTTATTCTGCGTAGACGTATTTTTTTCCTGCGTTTCTGTAGATTCATTCTCTGTATACTGCTTTGTAATTTTTTTGACTGCATTAACAGAATACTCTTCTGGCTGTGTTACATGAAGATAGCCAAAAGTCCTCATCGTCGTAAGCAATGTTCCATAATATTTGTACTTATACTGCGGTCGATACACACGGAAATCAACACCGATATCTTCCAGATAATCGCTATATACATACACCTGTGTAAATCCGGCAAATATCATGCATGATACGATCGCGTACACAATTCTTCCCTTCCATTTAAACAGCTTCACCTTATCAAGCTTTAAAAGAAGCGCAACAAGCACAAGTGCCATCATAAAAAATTCAGCCGTATCCACATCAATCTGCACCTGGTAGGTATTTGCCACCGAAACGGCCGTCACAAAGGAATAAATATCTGATGCAATAAATGACATACTTCTAAATAATGTCAATTCATAGTTGAAAATTCCAAATACGGCTGTCACAACAACCATACAGATTGATGCTGCGCGTATGCTATTAAAAATCAGCAAAAACAGCACATAAATAACATAATAAACAATAATATCCAGCACCAGATATAAAAATGGAATGCTGAAAATCGGAACCCAGAACTGTGCATCATTATAAAATTCTAACCACAAAAAAGCGATAAATGGAGTAGCAATTCCTGCGATATACGTCAGTATTCTGTTTACCTCTGCCGAAAAATGAATTTTTTTCACTGTGAGGAAAACAAGTACCGCCCACAACCCGCCACAGATTATTAGGGAATCTGCATAAAAGCGATCAAAAAAATCTGGAGCTTGTGGATTATAATACAAATCTGGCTGTGCAAAAAAGGCAATTGCTAACAGGACATCTAATGCCAGCAAAAAATTTCTTCCGTGTTTCCCCTTAAAGAAATCCTTGATTCCTGCCTTTTTCTTTTTTAATTTATTCATCTCAATTCAATCCAACCTTTCATTTTTTCTTCCCCTCATTTTGAAGAAAAAATCTTTTTCACCTGCCCTTTTAACGACAATCCAAATAATAACACAAAATAGTTGAAAACGAAATAGGAATTTGCCGCAGGCAAAATAGATGCCACCGAAGAGAGCCTATCCCCTATATTTGTGACTTTAGGCGCAGCGGTTTGAATGCTCGCTTTATGCGCTCGCATCCAAACCTTGCTCCGAAGCCACAAATATAAGGGATAGGCTCTCTTCGGTGGCTATGCTTTGGCTGGGCCGG
>ERZ507003.1063-NODE-1063-length-12416-cov-3.983173_pt1 | contig 12416 bp, 10 predicted proteins | sample MGYA00513166_ERZ507003 | MGnify/ENA metagenome assembly ERZ507003
TAATTACTTCGATTTCTTTTTCTCCGTCCTTCAGGATGATTTTGTTTCCATCCAGATAAATTCCCTCATCCAGTTTACGTCCGCTGGAGAAATATACCACTCGTGGAGTCAGATGTTTTCCAAACTCACGCAGAACCTCATCTTCATAATTCAGCACGCATACATCTTCTGTGCCCTGATTCTCAGTGATCAGTTCTTTCACACGTATATACTCTTCCATTGTATGATGACGGTTCAGATGGTCCTCTGTAATATTCAGGATTGCAGATACCTTTGGTGCAAACTCATCAATCGTTTCCAACTGAAAACTGCTGATTTCTGCAACAGTTACAGAGTTTTGCTTCATCTCCAGTGCTTTGGAAGTATATGGGGTTCCGATATTGCCGACTACAAAAACAGACTCACGTGCATCCTGCATAATTTTTCCAAGAAGTGCTGTTGTAGTAGTTTTTCCGTTTGTTCCTGTGATGGCAAGTACTTCGCCGTCACCTACTCTGTATGCCAGTTCTACCTCTCCCCATACCGGAAGCCCCTGCTCATAAAAACTCTTTACAAGTGGAAGATCTGTCGGCACTCCGGGGCTTAAAACTACCAGATCAAGACTGTCCTGTACTTCTTTCGGAAGTTCTCCTGCATATACAGTGACCGGATATGTCCCATCTGTTTTATGTACAACTGCGTCTTTATCTGTTTCGGCATTTCCGTCATAGATAACCGGAAATGCTCCTACCTTTGCCAGAAGGTCAGATGCTCCGATTCCGCTTTTTCCGGAACCGAATACAAGTACCTTTTTTCCCTGTAATTCCATAATAATTTTCCTCCCTTTTATCAGCATAACGCTGAAATCTGCTTAGCCAAAATCTTACAGTGCCAGCAGTGCGACCATACACATAACCGCTGTAATAACTGAGAATACCGCAACTACACGTGTTTCAGACCATCCGCATAACTCAAAATGATGATGGATCGGTGCCATCTTAAAAATACGCTTTCCATGTGTTGCCTTGAAATAAGTTACCTGAATGATAACGGATAGTACTTCGATCAGATAGATCAGACCCACTATCAGGATAAATAACGGCATCTGCATCACATAAGCCGTACCTGCAACAAAACCACCCAGTGCCAGAGAACCTGTGTCTCCCATAAACACTTTTGCCGGATATACATTAAACAACAGAAATCCCATCAGACCTCCCACAACTGCACCTGTGATCGGCTCGATCCCCGATTTCATTCCAATAGAAACTACTGTAAAAAATACTGCAACGATCAGAGTCACACTGGAAGCAAGACCATCCAGACCATCCGTAAAATTAACTCCATTCACAGTACCGATCACAGCAAAGAAAAGAACCGGAACTGCCAGCCATCCAAGATTCAGGAAATGTCCGCTCCAGAATGCGATTCTCATAGTCAGTGAGATATCTGTATACTTAACAATATAAAATACAAAAATCGCAGTCAGAACTACCTGAAGTAAAAATTTCTGCCATGGCAGCAGTCCGTCTGAGCGTTTCAGCACAACCTTCAGATAATCATCCAGAAATCCGATAATTCCAAATCCAAGAGTCAGGAACAGTACCGGAATGATCTTCGGATAATCCCCTACATAAAATAATGCAGTTATCGCTGTGGCGATCAGAAAGATCACTCCACCCATTGTAGGTGTTCCTGCTTTCTTTAAATGGGACTGTACGCCCTCTGTTCTTTCTGTCTGGCCCATCTTCAGTCTCCGAAGAAAAGGAATGATGACCGGTCCTAATACAACGCTGATTGCAAAAGAAATCAGCACAGGGATTACAACTTGAAATTCCATCTTACACCTCATTCATTCTTTCGTTTTTTCCTGAAAGTTTTTTACTTTCAGATTTCTTTTAGTATAAGGCTTTTTTGCTTATTTATCAACCCTGCCTGCGGAATTTCCCTAATTGCCTTCTGCAGAAAAATCAGAAACATCACTTTTTTCAATTCCAAGATATGGCAGGATATTCTCAAAAATACCACGTATCACAGGTGCAGCTACTGTCCCTCCATAATAGATTCCTTTCGGATCATGAATAATACACAGTCCCAGTATCTGCGGATCTTCTGCAGGTGCAAATCCCAAAAAAGAGGAAATATAACGATTTGCACTTCTTGGCAGTGTCTGAGAAGTGGCAGTTTTCCCACCGATGGCATATCCTTCAATTTTTGCATTTTTTCCGGAGCCCTGAGATACTACTGTTTCCAGGATTTCTCTTATTTCCTTCGAAGTCTCTTCAGAGACAATTCCTTCCTTTACCGAAAAAATCAGTTTCTCACCCTCTGTTCTGTCAGGATTTAACACTGCGACTCCAAAATGCGGTGTCACCCGTCTGCCTCCGTTTATAAGTGAACTTACTGTTGCAGCCAGCTGAACAGGCGTAATCTGAAAAGACTGTCCAAAAGAAACCGTTGCCAGTTCCACTTCTCCCATATTTTTCTTCTGATGCATAATAGTTCCTGCCTCTCCCGGAAGATCTGTCCCGGTTTTATCCAGAAGTCCAAACTGTCTGAAATACTTATAATAACGTTCTACCCCAAGGCGAAGCCCCACCTCTATAAACACAGGGTTACAGGAATTCTGTGCACCTTCCACAAAATTCTGGGATCCATGTCCTGTTCTTTTTGCACAGTGGATTCTGCGATCCTCCACCACTTTATATCCGGGACAATAAAAACGGTCCCCAGGTGAAACAACACCAGCCTCCAGTCCGGCTGCCATGGTGATGATTTTAAATGTAGAGCCCGGTTCATAAGTATCATTCAGACAGGGATTTCTCCACATCTGGTTCAGAAGATCCTGCTTCTTTTTTCCATCTGCTGCTGTTTCTTCTGTATTCAAAGTAAACGGATCATTCAGGTCAAATTCCGGCACATTGACACATGCATATATTTCGCCGTTCTGTGGATTCATCAGCAGGATAGATACACGTTCTGCCTGCTTTTCCTCCATTACTTTCAAAGCTGACTGCTGCGCAAATTCCTGAATATTTACATCAAGGCTGATTATCAGGCTTTTCCCCTCTATCGGTTTTTCCCTTGTCTCACCCAATTTATCAATTTCCACACCCCTGGCATCTGTTGTTGTCAGGATTTTACCCGGCTGTCCCCTCAGGATTTCTTCATATTTCACTTCCAGACCGATAATTCCCTGATTATCACCTCCCGTAAAGCCAATGACTTTTGAAGCCAGACTTCCACATGGATAGTAACGCTTATAATCCTCATCAACTTTCACCCCTGCCAGACTGCACTCTCTTATCTCATCACCTGTACTTTTTTCCACATTTGTCTTTACTATTTCTATGGAAGAGATTTTCTCCACTCTTTTTCTCACTTCTGCTTCATCTATTTTCAGTTTTTCAGACAGCAGGGCAATTACTTTTTCAGGTTCTTTAATCTGACTGTGGATCACAGAGATTGTACATACCGTCCTGTTTGATGCCAGAACTTTTCCCCTTGCATCCAGAATCTCCCCTCTGGCCGCTTTGATTTCTCTCTCTCTTTCGTGAAGTTCTTTTGCTTTCTTATAATAATAGTCTGATCTGAAACACATAAGATATACCAGTCTTCCGATAAGGCCTGTCATCATTAAAATACAGCAGAGTAATACCACCCATATTTTTCTCTTGTGAAACGTCATATTTTTTTTCATAAAAAAACTCCGCAGAGATTGTCATAACAATATATGACCATTCTCTGCGGAGCTATAACTATACGCTTTTATTCCAGGCCTGCTTCTTCATTGGTAATACCGTCTGTCTCTTCGTCATTATCCTCAGTCGTCTCAGCTTCATCATCCTCCAGAGGTGCAGGTGCATCAGGATTGGATACTGCATCTCCTGAAGAATCTGCATCCGTACTTCCCGAAGCACTGACAAGATTTGTAGACATCTTATAATTGCCTTCCTCATCCAATATGTGATCTCCATTGGCATCCAGCAGATATCCGTTTTCATCAATCCGGTTTCCATCCCAGTCTATCAGATTGCCATCTGCATCCACCAGATTACCATCACTGTCAAGTTCGCTGTCCGATATGGAAGTACTCTTTAAATGTCCCTTAAACCCTTCCCACAATTCTGTCTCCGGCACTGTTCCATCTTCAGATTCATCCGGCACTACATTCAGATACGGAAGAAGCTCCGAAAGGATTCCCTGTGCAATATACTGCGGATAAGTACTGTTTGCCTGATCCTCTACATTCGGTTCATCTACAACTACATAAATTACCACAGCCGGGTCATCTACAGGAGCAAATCCAATAAAAGAAACCAGATATTTTCCGTTTCCTCGCGGGTATTTCTCCGCTGTACCTGTTTTACCGCCTGAACTGTAACCCTGCACTTTGGAATGACGGCTGGTACCCTGCTGTACACTCAATGCCATATAGCTTCTGATATCACTGGAAATCCTGGAGGAAATCGTCTGCTTCAGAAGTATCGGCGAGATTGTTTTTATAGTTCCGCCATTACTGTCAAGAACCTTTGTCACAAGATGCGGCTGATAATAATATCCGCCATTGATAACGGAACTCATCGCATTGATTTCCTGGATCATGGTACAGGTAAAACCCTGTCCAAAAGCAGAACATGCAAGTTCTGTTTCCCCCATACTGTCCTTAGTATGGATAATACCTGCGCCTTCATTCGGCAGGTCAATCCCTGTCCTTGTTCCGAAATTAAACAGACTCTGTGCTTTGATAAACTGAGTAGCTCCCATCTTGGCACCAATCTGCATCATTGCATCATTACAGGAGTTTGCAATTACCTCTCCCAGTGTCTCTGTGCCATGTGCGCTCGGATAAACCGCACACTTGATCATAGTATCTCCAAAAGTCTGCGATCCATCGCATACAAATGTATCTGTTTCCTGTATCGCACCCTTTTCCAATGCAGAAGCCATGACGATCGGCTTTACAACAGATCCCGGCTCATAGGCATCTGTGACGCAGAAATTACTCCACATACCATTCAGAGCCTCCACTGTTTCCACATCATTCATCGCTTTGATTTCATCTTCTGTATATACAGCGGAAAGATCTCTCGGATTATTCAGATCATAACGGTCACCACCATCCATGGCAATAATCTCACCGGTGGACGGATTTTCAACAATGACACCTATATTCTTGGCCCCCATTGCCTCTTTAAATCCATTAACATATTTCTCAACAATCTGCTGTGCACCGATGTCAATGCTGGTCTGAATGCTTTTTCCATTCACCGCAGCAATAATGGTCTGCTCCACATCTGAATCATCATTGATATACCCATACTGTCTTCCGTCTACGCCTGTCAGTGTGCTGTTATAGTACCCTTCCAGTCCGATATCTGCCACATCTCTGTCCAGTGCAAAACCAATTGTATCGCATGCTGTTTCATTAAACGGGTAACTTCTCAGATAATCCTCTTCAAACCAGACGCCTTTGATATTTGCCCGTTCCTTTGCCTGCGCTTTAGTAAGACCGGAATCTTCATCCTCTGCCTTATATTTTTCAAATTCTTTCTTTTTGTCCATAGACAGCTGTTTTGTCAGTACCTGATACTGACTCTGGCTGGTTCTTGAATCGGCCAAAAGAGAACGCACTGTTTCTTCATCAATCCCCAGCACCTCATTTAAGGCACGTATTGTTGGCTCTACATAGTCCTCATCTGAATTTACAGTTTTACAGTCCAGGATCACATTATAAACTTTATTGCTGGTAGCCAGTATATTTCCGTTCTTGTCATAAATATCGCCTCTCTTTGCCGGCAGTACCTGGCTCTCATATTTCTGCTGTGCCTGGCTTAACACCTGTTTTTTGTATTTGCTTCCACTGGTAGCATTAATATAAGTAATTCTCAGCACTAATATTACCAGAAGCAGTAACACAATTCCAAACAATATCAGCAGCTTTTCTTTCATGTTTTGATTTATTTTTCTCTGTGGTCTTCTTCGACTCTTTCTTCCCGTATTGCTCAATTAATCACCTACTTTGAATCTGGTATATCCTGATACTGTCTTACATAGCTGTTACCCGATGTAGAATAGGTTACTGTCTGATCATCTGACGGATATTTCATCCCCAGTCTCCCCAATGCAGTCTGCTTGATCTTATTCAGATCCACATTTGATGTCACCTGGCTGTAATATGCATCATTGTCTTCTTTTAAATCTGCCAGTTCCTCCTCAAGAGATGCAACTGTACTCATCTTTGCGGTAATCTCTGATTTGTAACGAAGATATTTCACAGAGCAGAATAATATCGCCACACATACAACTGCCAGAAACGCTACAAATCCCCAGTTCATTGCAGTCGCCTTCTGCCTGTTCTTCTGTGCTTCTTTACTCAACTGATGTTTCTGCCTTGGTACCTGCGCAGGACTCGCCTGCACTCTTCGGTTTCGATTGGTCTGCTGCCTTCCCGGATTCTGTCTTCCCGGCTGCCTCTTTCTCTCCGGAACTTCTGCAAGACGTCTGACCGTATTTCCGTCAACATACATTCCTCTGTTTGTTCTGGCACTGGTTCTGCTTCTTCTTGCTGTTTCACTCCTGGTCGTTCTCGCCATTTCATGCCTCTCTAATTATAATACTCTCTCAAAAATCCGAAGCTTTGCACTTTTGGAACGCGGATTCTCTTCCATCTCTGTCTCCCCCGGAAGAATCGGCTTTCTTGTGATCACTTTTCCTTTGGATTTCTTCCCGCATACGCATACAGGAAAATCTGAAGGGCAGGTACACGGATTCTCATTTTTTCTGAAAATCGTCTTTACAATTCTGTCCTCCAGAGAATGAAAAGTGATAATGCAAAGTCTTCCGCCATCATCAAGGATATCGATCATTCCATCCAGAGAATCCCGCAGCACATCGAGCTCTCTGTTAAGCTCAATACGGATTGCCTGAAAAGTTCTCTTGGCCGGATGTCCTGACTTCACCTGCATCTTCATGGGAATGGATTCTCTGATGATCTCTGTCAGTTCTCCGGTGGTTGTGATCGGTTTCACCTGTCTGGCGGCAACAATATGTTTTGCAATATTTTTTGCAAATTTATCTTCACCGTAATCACGAATAATACGGTATAATTCTTTTTCTTCATAGCCATTGACAATATCGCCGGCTGTCTGCGTCTGGCGCTGGTCCATGCGCATATCGAGCGGTGCATCTACCCTGTAGGTAAAACCGCGTTCTTCATTGTCAAGCTGATAGGAAGATACTCCAAGATCAAGGAGAATCCCGTCGACTTTATAGATGCCTCTTGCTGCCAGTTCCTGTACCATGTAACAATAATTGCTGCGAATGATCGTCGCCTGTTTATAGGGGGCTAACCTCTCACTCGCAGCAATTATCGCATCCTGGTCTTGATCTATGCCAATAAATCTCCCCTTGGCAGAAAGTTTTCTGCATACCTCACCGGCATGCCCTGCACCTCCTAAAGTACCATCCACGTAGATTCCGTCCGGTTTGATATCCAAACCTTCAATGGTCTCTTCCAGTAATACAGATTTGTGTTTAAATTCCATCTCCGTCTCCTGTCTGGATTTACTTTGCAAGATACTTCAAACGAGACCTGTCAGATTGTGATTCCCATGTCCTGCATGCTCTCTGCAATGCTGTCCATGTCATCATAATCACAGATCTCATTCCATTTTTCTTTGCTCCAAACTTCAATTCTGTCCAGATTACCTGTCAGAACCACATCTTTCTCCAGACCGGCAAATTCGCGCAATGTCTGCGGTACAAGGATTCGTCCCTGCCTGTCCAGTTCACATGTAGTTGCTCCAGCTACAAAGAATCGTGAAAAAGTTCTGGCATTTTTATTTGTAAGTGGTAAAGATCTGAGCTTCATTTCAAAGGATTCCCATTCATCCATCGGATAAATGTAAAGACAGCCATCAAGCCCTCTTGTCAGAACAAACTCTTCCCCTAAGAGCTCCCTGAATTTAGAAGGAATGATCAGACGCCCCTTCGCGTCGATCGTGTGGTTATACTCTCCCATGAACATGTTACTCACCTACTCTCGCAAAATCTGAATCTCCCCTTCAGATTTCTCAGGTGGTAATGGACTCTGCCGTTATTCCCCACTCACCACCACTATTCACCACTTTCTACCACTTATGTGCTTATTCTAAACTATTTAGGCTGAAAAAACAAGGGGGAGAAAAAGATTTTTAAAATTTAGAACTCTGTTAACATTTATGAAACAACCTTATTTTTACGAGAAAAATGGGCTTTTATACACAAAAAGTGGGTTGAATTTCCACTTTCAACCCACTTATCTTTCAGATATATGTTTTTTTACTGTTCTTCTTTTGAATTTGTGGGAGAAGTTCCCACATCTGGCTTTACCTGTTCATCCATCTCCGGCCGGATTTCCGGTTCCGGTTTCATTTCAGAAGTCTCAGGAAACATCTGTTTTTCTTTCACTGACTCATCCAGAAATCTTTTTTTCCTCTGCCGGCGTATAGTATCTCTTTTCTGTGCCATCACTCTGCGTATGATCACTACAGGCATAAAAACAGCAAATAATATAGCGGAAATTACCAGCGAAATCCCCACTTTTGTCCCCGGAATATAAAGCTTATCTGTTCTGAACCATTCAAAGAAAAACCTTCCCAGACCATAACCTGCCAGATAGATCATAAACAATTCGCCTTCATATTTCTTTTTTCGGCGCATGGCCATCAACAGCAGAAATAGCAGCAGACACCACAGACTTTCATAAAGAAAAATCGGCTGAACCTGAATATATGAAATCCCATTTATGGTCAACAGATTATCTCTCATTGCTCCCGAAACTTCTCCTGACCGCACAGCTGAAACCGGTATCTGCATTGCCCATGGCAGATCTGTATATTCTCCGAAAGACTCTCTGTTAAAAAAGTTACCCCAGCGCCCTATAGCCTGTCCCAGAAGTATTCCGGGACACGCAATATCGGCACTCTGCCAGAATGACGTTTTGGTAATCCTGCAAAATACCGCTGCCGCAAGAAATCCAAAGAGCAGACCACCATATAAAGCGTAACCACCATTTCGAAAGTCCAGTATGGCATTCAGATTTTCTTTATAAAATCCCCATGAAAAAGCCACATAAAATAATCTGGAACCTGCCACTGAAACCAGCAGGGAGATAAGTATCATATCGAGATACCTGTTCTGATCTTCCCCATTTCGTTTCGCTTCAAGTGTCACAAGTCCCATTCCAAGAAGAGCACCCACAGCAATCAGTACTCCATATATGGTAAATTCCATTCCAAATATCTGAAATGAGCGTGGCACATAATCAAAGACCAGGCCAAGTCCCGGAAAACGTATCGACATTTCCATAAATCACCTGTTCATCATACATTGAATCGGAATAAGATCACATCTCCATCCTGTACAACGTATTCTTTACCTTCCATTCTTACAAGACCTTTCTCTCTGGCACCTGCATAGGAACCACAGTCCAGAAGATCCTGATAATTTACAACCTCAGCTTTAATAAATCCTCTTTCAAAATCTGTATGGATCTTACCTGCTGCCTGCGGAGCCTTTGTTCCGATTTTAATCGTCCATGCTCTTGTCTCATCCTCACCTGAAGTAAGGAAACTCATCAGTCCAAGGAGATGATAGCTTGCTTTTACAAGTTTCTCAAGTCCTGATTCTGTCAGTCCCAGATCCTCCAGGAACATTTTCTTCTCATCATCATCCAGTTCAGAGATCTCTTCTTCGATTTCTGCACAGATAACGAAAATCTCACTGTTCTGCTCTGCCGCATATTTGCGCACTGCCTGTACATGGCTGTTGCTTTCACCGTCATCAGCCAGATCTCCTTCTGCTACGTTTGCTGCATAGATCACAGGCTTCCAGGTAAGCAGATTATAAGTAGACATCCAGGCTTCTTCATCTTCATTTTCCATTTCCATAGTGATTGCCATCTTGCCATCTTCCAGATGTGTTTTTACCTTCTGAAGGAAATCAAGCTCCTTGGCAGCCTCTTTGTCCATGCGTGCTGTTTTTGTAACTTTTGCAATTCTTCTCTCAAGGATCTCAAGGTCTGAGAAGATCAGCTCCAGATTAATAGTTTCAATATCACGGATAGGATCAATACTTCCATCTACATGGATAACATTGGAATCTTCAAAGCAGCGGACTACATGAACGATTGCATCTACCTCACGGATATTTGCAAGGAACTGGTTTCCAAGACCTTCTCCTTTGGATGCTCCCTTTACAAGTCCTGCAATATCTACGAATTCAATTACAGCAGGTGTCACTTTCTTAGAATGATAAAAGTCTCCGAGAAGCTTCAGTCTCTCATCCGGCACTGTAACAACACCTACATTAGGGTCAATGGTACAGAATGGATAATTTGCAGATTCTGCGCCTGCCTTTGTCAATGAATTAAATAATGTACTTTTTCCAACATTGGGTAATCCGACGATTCCTAATTTCATATCTCTAAATATCTCCTTTAAATGTATTGATTTTACGGTATTTTCAGATGTTTTTACTGTACTTTCATTATTCTAGCATAACCACTTATTATGTGCAAGTGCGGTATTACCGCGACACGCTTAATCCCGCGACATGATCATAAGCAATGTTCCAGACTGATAGGTAACTTTTGCCTTTTCACTGACAATCTCATTACTCACTGTCAGTCCACTGTCTGCTGTTGTCAGGCGATAATGGTCAAGTGAATATTTAAATCCTTCCAGAGTCAGATCTGTCACATTTCCTCCAAATGGAAAAAATGACACATATTTTCCAAACTGTTCTGACTTTTTCAGAACTGTTCCGTCTGAAATAAGCTTCATATAATTATACCGATCCACAAGTGTTACTTCTGCCCCCTGGTTTTGTGCCAGGACAAGGAGTCCGAAATTCGCCATCAGATGATCTACTCTGTTTCCTGTCACACCAAAGATCACTATCTTTTTCGCACCGGTCCTGATTGCATAATTCATGGCAGACTGTGTATCTGAGTCATCTTTTTCCGGTCTCAGGCGGATAACTTTTATTTCTTTTTTTTCATTTCCAAAGCCTTTTTGCAATTTCCACTCAGTCATTCCACCATAGGGAATTTCACTGTCCATACTTCTTTCTTCATGAATTTCCAGGAATTTTTTTCCATCTTCAGACAGACTGTCAAAATCTCCAATAACTGCATCCGGCAAAAGCTGATGCTCCAGAAAGAATTCCAGCCCTTTATCAGCTGCAATCAGACAGGCTTCATTCTTTTTTAAAAAATCGAGGGCAAAATCACTGTGGATATTGCCCCCGCTTACAATTATCGTATCTATCATGCTCTTCCTCAGTCAATCCTTCTTATGATCTCATCCATTCGTTCTCTGGCATGTTTTACATTTTTTGCCAGATCATCGTTGAAAACATAAGAACCTGCTACCAGCAGATTTGCACCTGCTGTGAGCACTGTCTCCATTGTCTCATCATTGATGCCACCATCAACCTGAACATCTACATCCAAATCCTCGGCCTCGATCAGTTCACGTACTTCCCTGATCTTCTCCGTACATTCTTCCATATACTTCTGACCGCCAAATCCCGGCTGTACAGTCATGATCAGAACCATATCCACATCGCTGAGCATATGGCTTATATCATTTACAGGTGTAGCCGGTTTGATGGAAACCCCCACCTTCACACCTGCTTCCCTGATCTGTTCAATAGTTCTCTCAAGATCTTCACATGCCTCCGCATGTACTGTAATGGAATCTGCCCCACATTCCACAAAATCTCTGATATATCTCTCAGGCTCTGTAACCATGAGATGTACATCAAAAAACAACTTTGATTCCTTTCGGATAGACTTTATCACCGGCATTCCAAAAGAAATACTCGGTACAAAATCACCATCCATAACATCAATATGAAGCCATTCAATCCCCTCTTTTTCCAGGGTTTTGATCTGTTCGCCCAAACGGTTAAAATCTGCCGATAAAATAGAAGGGCACAACTGATACATAATTAGAATCTCCTTTTCTCTTTTAATTCATTATAAAGTCCCAGATAATCTTCATAGCGAAGCTGGCTGATCTCATGCTCAGCCAATGCTGCTTTCACACCACAGTCCGGTTCATGGATATGTCTGCATCCCTGAAATCTGCACTGTTCTTCATATCTGCGAAACTCCGGAAAATACGCCTTAAGTTCCTGTTCTTCTATATCTGTCAGATATAAAGAAGAAAATCCCGGTGTATCCATCAGATAAGTATCATGTCCCACCGGTATCACCTGAGAATGACGCGTGGTATGCTTTCCACGTTTCAGCTTCTTACTTATCTCCCCGGTTTCCATCTGTACATTTTCCTGCAGTGCATTGGTGATTGAAGATTTTCCTACACCGGAAGGTCCTGCAACTACAGTTGTTTTTCCTTTCAAGATCGGAAGAGCACACGTCTGAACTC
>ERZ507003.1096-NODE-1096-length-12065-cov-4.441382_pt1 | contig 12065 bp, 10 predicted proteins | sample MGYA00513166_ERZ507003 | MGnify/ENA metagenome assembly ERZ507003
AACAATAACAGCAGTGCAAACATTGACTAAACTGTTTTAGGAGTATGTTATTTTGAATGGTAACAAAACTTGTCGCGACATAAAACCGAGTTTTTTGTTTTAGGAGCATGTTATTTTTCTGTAAACAAAGATTAAGATGGTTAAAGTAAAACAAGTTTATATAAATTTTCTAATTAATTCTACTTTTATTAATGGTAATTCCTCATAAATATGATACACTTATAACTATCGAATATAAGTGTTATTATTCTTAGTGTGAGTTATGGAGGAATTATGAGTAAGGTAATTGGAATCGATCTTGGTACAACTAATAGCTGCGTGGCAGTTATAGAAGGTGATTCACCAACAGTTATTACTAATAGTGAAGGGTATAGAACAACACCATCGGTTGTTGCATTTACTAAGAATAAGGAAAGACTGGTTGGGGATGCTGCAAGAAGACAGGCATCGGTTAACTCAGACAGAACCATATTTTCAATAAAAAGACATATGGGAACCGATTATAAGAAAAAGATAGATGGCAAAGCATATACGCCACAGGAGTTATCAGCTTATATACTTATGAAACTAAAGAAGGATGCAGAAGGATTTCTTGGAGGGGAAGTAACAGATGCTGTCATTACTGTGCCAGCATATTTTAATGATGCACAAAGACAGGCTACTAAGGATGCAGGAAAGATAGCGGGGCTTAATGTGTTAAGAATCATTAATGAGCCAACAAGCGCTGCACTTGCATATGGACTTGATAATGGCGATTCTCAGAAAGTGCTTGTATATGACCTTGGCGGAGGTACCTTTGACGTATCTGTTATAGATATTGGAGATAATGTTATAGAGGTTCTTGCAACCTCCGGAGATAATCATCTTGGTGGGGATGACTTTGATTCCCGTATTGTTGATTATCTTGTTGGTAGGTTTAAGGATACAGATGGAATTAATCTTGCAAAAGATCCAGCGGCTATGCAGAGGTTAAGAGAAGAAGCTGAAAAGGCTAAGAAAGAGCTTTCTTCAGCATTGAATGCCAATATTAACCTTCCATTTATAGCTGTTGCGAAGGATGGTCCGCATCACATGGATATGAATATCACTAGACAGAAGTTTAATGAACTAACCGATGATCTGGTTAACAAGACAGTTATTCCTGTTGAGAATGCACTTCGTGATGCCGGGCTTAGTAAGAATGATATTGGTATGGTACTTCTTGTTGGAGGCTCCACAAGAATTCCTGCTGTTTCGGATAAGGTAAGACAGATTATGGGAAAAGAACCATCAAGGAATCTTAATCCGGATGAGTGTGTTGCACTTGGAGCAGCAGTTCAGGGTGGAAAGCTTGGCAATCAGCTTAAGCCAGGTTCTGCAGCTTCGGAGATTATACTTATGGATGTAACACCATTATCTCTTTCAATAGAAACTGTTGGTGGTATATCAAGCAGGCTTATAGAAAGAAATACAACTATTCCTACAAGTCACAGCCAGATATTCACGACGGCTGGCAATTTCCAGACATCAGTTGAAATCAAGGTGTTTCAGGGTGAGAGAAGATTTACAAGAGATAACAAGCTTCTTGGAAACTTCAGGCTCAATGGCATTAAGCGTGCGATGGCAGGAGTTCCACAGATAGAGGTAACTTTTGATATAGATGCCAATGGTATTGTAAATGTTTCTGCAAAGGATCTAGGAACTGGAAGAGAGCAGTCTATAACCATAACTTCAAGCTCTAATATGTCAGAGGAAGAGATTGAGAGAGCTAAGTGGGAAGCCGAGGTGTATGGTGCACAGGATAAGCAGAATGAAGAGTTTTGTAATTCGCGTATCGAAGCTGAGAATACCTTAAGACGTGCAGAGGGCGAGTACAGCCAGAACAAGAAGGTATGGGATAAGGCTAAGAAAAAGGCTGTTAAGGAAGCTATGAATACCATAAAGAAGCTGATATTAAAGAATAAGCCAGAGAAGATGGATGCACAAGCTGCGGCTGCGATGGATGAAGCCAGAAATAATCTTGAAAATGTTTTGAATAATTAATAGAAATCTGATATTATCTATAGAGTATTGTTTTATGGATGATATCAGATTTTTGTATGTAATTATGAATTTTATACATCTATAGAATTATAGTTGACATGATTATGTATATTAGTACAGAATAGGAGATATATAAGGTGGCAGCAGGTTCGACATATGGAAATATTTTTAAGATAATGACTTGGGGTGAATCACACGGAGAAGGCCTTGGTGTGGTTGTAGATGGATGCCCAGCGGGTATTCCTTTATGCGAAGAGGATATTCAGAAGTTTCTTGATAGAAGAAAGCCGGGACAATCTAAGTTTACAACTCCAAGAAAAGAAGATGATAAGGTGAGTATATTGTCAGGTGTATTTGAAGGTAAAACGACAGGAACGCCTATATCGATGATGGTACATAATAAGACACAGCGTTCGTCTGATTATTCAGAAATAGCCCAGTATTACAGACCTGGACATGCTGATTATACATTTGATGAGAAGTATGGCTTCAGAGATTACAGAGGTGGTGGAAGAAGCTCAGGAAGAGAAACAATAGGCAGAGTGGCAGCAGGAGCAATCGCTATTAAGGTGTTAGAGGCACTTAAGATAAGCGTATGTGCTTACGCAACAAGGATAGGTGGCATAAGCATAGATTATGATAAGTTCGATATCAGGGAACGCGATGAAAATGCATTTAATATGCCGGATGCGGAGGCTGCCTGTAAGGTGGAGGAATACGCAACGAAGAAGCTTGTGGAAAAAGATTCTATTGGTGGAATAATAGAGTGTGTTGTGACTGGTATGATGCCAGGTGTGGGTGATCCTGTGTTTGATAAGCTGGATGCCAATCTTGCAAAGGCGATTATGTCAATAGGCGCAGTTAAGGGCTTTGAAATAGGAGATGGCTTCGCAGCGGCTGATAGTACAGGAAGCACCAACAATGACAGCTTTACAGTAATGGATGGAAAGGTTGTCAAGAAGACTAATCATAGTGGTGGAGTGCTTGGAGGCATGAGCGATGGTTCTGACATAATATTCAGGGCAGCAGTCAAGCCAACACCTTCCATAGCTTCAATGCAGCAGACGGTCAATAAGTCTGGCGAGGATATCAGTATATCTATAAAAGGCAGACATGATCCTATGATAGTTCCAAGAGCGGTAGTTGTTGTTGAAGCTATGACAGCATTAACGATTGTAGATATGATATTAGGAAATATGACATCAAGAATAGACAGGATAGTTGATTTATATAAAAGATAGATAAATGTTTCATATAGAAAAAAGTTTGTCATTTATATGGAGTATAGAATAATTATAAAATGATGTGAGTGTCAAAAGTATAATTAAAATAAAAGAGAAATCATAGAAAAATCAGAAGGAAAAGACAAATATGTATAAAATATTAAAAACAGACGGAAGAGCCAAAAGGGCGGAATTCACAACAGTTCATGGAACTGTGCAGACACCGGTATTTATGAATGTTGGAACAGTTGCAGCTATTAAGGGTGCGGTTGCTACAACAGATTTGCAGGAGATAGGTACACAGATAGAGTTATCGAACACATATCATCTTCATGTTAGACCAGGTGATAAGCTTATTAAAGAGCTTGGAGGTCTTCATAAGTTTATGAACTGGAACAAGCCTATACTTACAGACTCAGGCGGATTTCAGGTGTTTTCACTTGCTGGACTTAGAAAGATAAAGGAAGAGGGCGTTACCTTCCAGTCACATATAGACGGACATAGGATATTTATGGGACCAGAGGAGAGCATGCAGATACAGTCCAATCTTGGCTCGACAATAGCTATGGCATTCGATGAGTGTGCTCCGGCAAAGGCAGATAGAAAGTATATTATTAATTCAGTAGAGAGAACTACAAGATGGCTTGAGCGTTGCAAGAGAGAGATGAACAGACTTAATTCACTTGAGGATACCATTAATAAGCATCAGATGCTTTTTGGTATTAATCAGGGTGCGATATATGACGATATCAGAGTTGACCATGCTAAAAGAATATCAGAGCTTGAACTGGATGGATATGCAGTTGGTGGACTTGCCGTAGGTGAATCACATGAGGAAATGTATCATGTGCTTGATAAGGTTGTTCCATATCTTCCACAGCATAAGCCAACATATCTTATGGGAGTTGGTACACCAGCGAATATATTGGAGGGAGTAGACAGAGGAATAGATTTCTTTGATTGCGTATACCCATCAAGAAATGGAAGACATGGGCATGTGTATACAAAGCTTGGTAAGATTAATCTTTTCAATGCAAAGTATGAAAAAGACACAGCACCTATTGAAGAAGGCTGTCAGTGTCCTGCATGCAGGAACTATTCAAGAGCGTATATCAGACATTTGCTTAAGGCTAAAGAAATGTTAGGCATGAGACTTTGCGTTCTTCATAATCTGTATTTTTATAATCATCTTATGGAGGATATCAGGGCTGCAATAGATGCAGGAAATTATAAGAGCTTTAAGGATGAAAGGCTATATCTTCTTAAAACATATGATAAGAAAGAGGATTAATGATTTTTATTTAGTGTAAAATTATAAAAATGCTATAAATTTTAATTTAAACATAGACATGAAGCATAAATTACGATATTATAACAATATTGAGCCTGTACACAGGCAAGTAATTAGGAGGATTTAATAATGGGTCAGATTGGTATTATTATTGTGTATGTAATAGCACTTGGTGCTTTAATGTACTTCTTTGCAATTAAGCCACAGAAGAAGCAGCAGAAGGAACAGCAGCAGCTTATGGATTCAATTGCTATTGGCGATTATGTTCTTACAACAAGTGGTTTCTATGGCGTTATCCTTGATATAACAGAGGATGATGTGATTGTGGAATTCGGTAACAACAAGAACTGCCGTATTACAATGCAGAAGAAGGCTATTGCCCAGGTTGAGAAGCCAGCTTCTACAGAAGAATAATAATTAATAAATACAAGAAACTCTGGACAGATAATGCCATCAGGCTGATATCTGTCCAGAGTTTTTTATTATGCCCCTACTTGAAAAATGCACTATTATGGAGTAAAATACTAAACAATAGCCTGAACTTGTAATATATGTAAGTAAGGGCTTTAGTACAAGAAGGAAAGGCAGGAATTAACATGGATTGTAGAATAACATTAATTCCAGGAGATGGAATCGGACCAGAAATAGTTACAGAGGCCGTTAAGGTGTTAGATGCTGTGGCAGCTAAGTATGGTCACAAGTTCGATTATACGAAGATTTTAATGGGAGGCTGCTCTATTGATGAGTGCGGAGTACCTCTTACAGATGAGGCAGTAGCCGTCGCTAAGGCTTCAGATGCTGTGCTTCTAGGTGCAGTAGGTGGTAACGTGGGTAACTCAAGATGGTATGACGTGGCACCTAACCTAAGACCAGAGGCAGGACTATTAAAGATTCGTAAGGACTTAGAGTTATTCGCTAACATTCGTCCTGCTTATTTATATAATGAATTAAAGGCAGCCTGCCCTCTTAAGGAGGAGATCATCGGCGATGGCTTTGATATGGTTATTATGAGAGAGCTTACTGGTGGTCTTTACTTTGGAAAGAGACATACAGAAGAAGTCGATGGACTTATGACTGCTGTTGATACTCTTACATACAATGAAGAAGAGATAAGAAGAATAGCTATTAAGGGCTTTGAGATAGCTATGAAGAGAAGAAAGAAAGTAACAAGTGTTGATAAGGCAAATGTTTTAGATTCTTCAAGATTATGGAGAAAGATTGTACATGAGGTTGCTAAAGATTATCCAGAGGTTGAACTTGAGGATATGCTTGTAGATAACTGCGCTATGCAGCTTGTTATGAATCCTGGACAGTTTGATGTTATCCTTACAGAGAATATGTTTGGAGATATACTCTCAGATGAGGCAAGCATGATAACAGGTTCTATCGGTATGTTATCATCAGCAAGTCTTGGTAAAACAAAGCTGGGCTTATATGAACCAAGCCACGGTTCAGCACCTGATATAGCAGGAAAGAATATAGCTAATCCTATAGCTACAATTCTTTCAGCAGCAATGATGTTAAGATATTCACTTGACCTTGATAAGGAAGCTGATGCCATAGAAGCGGCAGTTGCGGCAGTACTTAAGGAAGGCTACAGGACAACAGATATATATTCAGAGGGCTGCACTAAGGTTGGAACAGATGAGATGGGCGACCTTATAGCCAAGAGAGTGTAATAGTATGTACTTATAAAAGAAATTGATTTGCGAGGAGAATAATTATGGTAAGTGATAACGCTAGAAGTGGTATGCAGCAGGCACCTGCTAGAAGTTTGTTTAATGCACTTGGCTTCACAGCAGAAGAGATGAAGAAGCCTATGATTGGTATTGTTAGTTCATATAATGAGATCGTACCAGGTCATATGAATATAGATAAGATTGTTAATGCAGTTAAGCTAGGAGTAGCTGAGGCTGGTGGTGTTCCAGTAGTATTCCCAGCGATTGCAGTATGTGATGGTATTGCTATGGGACATGTCGGTATGAAGTACTCTTTAGTGACAAGAGATTTAATTGCTGATTCAACAGAATGCATGGCTATTGCACATCAGTTTGACGGACTTGTAATGGTGCCTAACTGTGATAAGAATGTTCCAGGACTTCTTATGGCAGCAGCAAGACTTAATCTTCCAACAGTATTTGTTTCAGGTGGTCCTATGCTTGCAGGACATGTTAAGGGAAAGAAGAGAAGTCTTTCATCTATGTTCGAGGCAGTTGGTTCATATGCAGCAGGAACTATGACTGAAGAGGACGTACTTGAATTCGAAGAAAAGGTATGTCCAACCTGTGGTTCATGCTCAGGAATGTATACAGCTAATTCGATGAATTGTCTTACAGAAGCACTTGGTATGGGACTTCGTGGCAATGGTACTATTCCAGCAGTATATTCAGAAAGAATCAAGCTTGCAAAGCATGCTGGTATGGCTGTTATGGATATGGTTAATAAGGGAATTACTGCAAGAGATATTATTACAAAGGATTCTATTATGAATGCACTTACTGTCGATATGGCACTTGGCTGCTCTACTAACAGTATGCTTCACCTTCCAGCCATTGCACATGAAATAGGTTTTGATTTTGATATTAAGTTTGCTAATCCTATAAGTGAGAAGACACCTAATCTTTGCCATCTTGCACCAGCAGGTCCTACATATATGGAAGATCTTAACGAAGCAGGAGGCGTATATGCTGTTATGAAGGAGCTTGCTGATATAGGACTCCTTAATACAGATTGTATGACAGTATCAGGAAAGACTATTGGTGAATGTATTGCAACAGCCTATAATAGAGATGAAGAGGTTATAAGACCGGTTGATAAGCCATATAGTAAAACAGGAGGTCTTGCTGTTCTTTCAGGTAATCTTGCACCAGATGGTTCAGTTGTTAAGCGCTCAGCAGTAGTTGATGAAATGCTTGTACATGAGGGACCAGCCAGAGTGTTTGACTGTGAAGAGGATGCTATTGCTGCTATAAAGGGTGGAAAGATTGTACCAGGTGATGTAGTTGTTATCAGGTATGAAGGACCTAAGGGAGGTCCGGGCATGAGAGAAATGCTTAACCCAACATCAGCTATCGCAGGTATGGGACTTGGCTCATCAGTTGCACTTATAACAGATGGACGTTTCTCAGGAGCCAGCCGTGGTGCATCTATTGGACATGTGTCTCCGGAAGCAGCAGTTGGAGGACCAATAGCTTTAGTAGAAGAGGGAGATATCATAAGCATAGATATTCCAGGCCTTAAGCTTGAACTTAAGGTTTCAGACGAAGAGCTTGCTGCAAGAAAGGCTAAGTGGCAGCCAAGAGAGCCTAAGGTAACAACAGGATATCTTAAGAGATATGCCTCAATGGTTACATCAGGCAACAGAGGAGCTATCTTAAAGACTCCAGAGGTATAAGAGGTGTGATGAATGCAGGACATTCAGATAACTTATTATAGAAATTGTCAGGACAGAACAATAACATATAATGAAAGGAAGACAGACGAATGATATTAAATGGTTCAGAGATTATAGTTGAATGTTTAAAAGAACAAGGTGTAGATACTGTATTTGGATACCCGGGTGGAGCCATTCTTAACGTCTACGATGCATTATATAAGCATTCAGACGAGATTACACATATACTTACATCTCATGAGCAGGGTGCATCACACGCCGCTGATGGTTATGCAAGAGCAACTGGAAAGGTAGGAGTATGTTTTGCGACATCTGGTCCAGGTGCTACGAACCTTGTAACAGGTATTGCAACAGCCATGATGGATTCTATTCCTATGGTAGCGATAACCTGTAATGTAACACTGCCTCTTCTTGGAAGAGATAGTTTCCAGGAAGTAGATATAGCTGGGATAGTTATGCCTATAACTAAGCACAGCTTTATCGTAAAGGATGTAAATGAACTTGCAGATACACTAAGAAGAGCCTTCAGGATAGCAAAGGAAGGACGTCCAGGACCTGTTCTTGTTGATATTACTAAGGATGCAACAGCCAATGAGTGTGATTACATAAAGGAAACACCTAAGCCAATAGAAAGAATAACTGATACAATCAGTGAAGAAGCTGTTGAAAATGCAGCAGCTATGATAAAGGCTGCTAAGAAGCCTTATGTATTCGTAGGTGGTGGAGTTATAGCATCAGAGGCTTCAGAAGAATTGAAAAAGTTTGTTAGGAAGATAGATGCTCCAGTGTGCGATACACTTATGGGCAAGGGTGCATTTGATGGTTCAGATCCACATTATACTGGAATGCTTGGCATGCATGGAACTAAGACTTCTAACTTTGGCGTGTCAGAATGTGACCTGCTTATTACAATAGGCGCAAGATTCTCAGACAGAGTTACGGGAAATACTAAGAAGTTTGCTAAAAATGCAAAGATTCTCCAGTTTGATGTTGATGCAGCAGAGATTAATAAGAATATACATACAGATGCATCAGTGATTGGTGATGCACTTGAAATACTTAAGAGAGTAAATGCCAAGCTTGAACAGCTTGATCATGCAGACTGGCTTGCACATCTTAAGGAATATGAAGAAAAGTTCCCTATGAAGTATAGAACAGATGTGCTTAATGGACCTTATATCATGGAGAAAATCTATGAGATCACTAATGGCGATGCAATTATTTCCACAGATGTAGGACAGCATCAGATGTGGGCTGCACAGCACTATAAGTATAAGAAACCTAGAACATTGCTTACATCAGGCGGACTTGGAACTATGGGTTATGGTCTTGGTGCAAGTATTGGTGCCAAGGTGGGCTGTAAGGATAAGGTTGTTATTAACATTGCAGGTGATGGCTGCTTCCGCATGAATATGAATGAAATAGCTACAGCTACAAGATATAATATTCCTATCATAGAGATAGTTTTCAATAATCACGTACTTGGTATGGTAAGACAGTGGCAGGATCTTTTCTATGGAAAGCGTTATTCAGCAACTGTTCTTGATGATCAGGTTGATTTCGTTAAGGTATCAGAGGGTATGGGAGCTAAGGCTTACAGAGTAGCTGATATTGAAAGCTTTGAAAATGCGTTAAAGGAAGCAATAGAGCTTAATATCCCTTGTGTTATAGAATGTGACATATGTAAGGATGATAAGGTATTCCCTATGGTTGCACCAGGTGCTCCTATATCAGAAGCATTCGACAGGGATGATCTTAATAGGAAACAGGCTGAAAGCAAGTAGGTCAATGTTAATTGCAAGCAGGTTATATTAATTAATAGAAATTCCGGATTTGTTGTATTATGAATCCGGAATTTTTTAGGCATTGCTCGCTACTTTATCAAGAAGTCTTGCGGAATCCCGCTTTGCTTTGAAATGCTTCTTGAGTGTAAGTATCTTATGGACAAGTCCATAAGCCAATTCGCCGCTTGTCAAATCTGTAAACAGTTTGACTCGCTTGCGCTCATTGTATCACAACTCCGGTTGTCTTACTATACCGATTCAGAATCCTCATACATAACTTCAGATAAAAGATTGGCAAGTCTTTGTTCGGCTGCTTCTGGTATCTTTGAATAGAGCCTTATCACATCTGCCATATCGTTAAATGCGTTGACAGTATGTGTGATCTCCCTGAGAAACATAATCTCATTATAGTCATCTTTCGATTCAAATTCCATTACTTTGGCAATGTCCGCATCTTTGGTACTGCCTTTGTAATTTTTGCAGGCGAACTGAAACGAATCCAGAAACAATTCGTGGAGTATTACTGCAACCAAAAAATCTATTTTTATTGCAATAGAAGAGGATTATTTTCGGTTATTCCTTCTGTATTTTTTTGAATACTTGTTAATTAAGTGAAAATGTGCTATGCTCAAAAATAATTATAGGTACGGATGCTATGTTAAGGAGGCGGTACTGAATATGAAGTATAATTTACCGGATCGAATACTAAGGGAGCTTTCTACTTTCGCAAAAAAATATGCTATTACAAAGATCATATTATTTGGTTCTCGTGCACGAGGCACCCATACAGAAAGAAGCGACATAGACATCGCCGTATATGGTGGAGATTTTGAGCATTTTTATTGGGATGTTAAAGAGAAGACCCATTCTCTATTGATGTTTGATATTGTACAGGCAGATGTAGCAATTTCGGATGAATTGAAACAAGAAATAGAAAAGGACGGTGTTACAATTTATGAAAAAACTTGATAACTTTACCAATTGTCTGGCTATATTAGCAGACGCAGAATTTCAGCTTGCCGAAACGAATGATATATATCGAACAGGAATTATAGGACAATTTAATCTTACTTTTGAGCTTGCATGGAAAGCATTACAGGAAATAATGAGAATGCATGGTGTGGATGGAGCTTCTACAGGGTCCCCTCGTGAAATTTTACAGTTGGGTTATAAAATTGGATTCATCAATGATTCCGAAGTATGGCTGCTTATGTTAAAAAAGAGAAATACTTCTGTTCATATATATAATGAAGATGAAGTTGACGAAATGATTATGTTAATAAGGGATAGTTTTATTCCTGCTTTTAGTGTTCTTAAGGATACACTTGTGAAGAAGTTGGAAGAAGTTGAAAGTGATTGGATGTAGGATAAACGCAAGTCAGGTTTTTTGTGACTTGCGTTTATCCTATATGAAAAGAAAAATCGTAATTGTTTTATATGATTTTTATAGGTTGGAAATTTATATATAATCATATTATAAATATATTATAAGCGCATTATAAGTATGCCATAGGTATATTATAGGCGTGGTATAAGTATAATATACCTATAATATAAGTATATTATAAGTATATTATAAGTATATTTCCACGTGGTTTGCACATTAATAAAGCAACGCTTATACATTAGCGTATGTTCAGAGTATTAAAAAAAATACATATATAACTTTAATATGTTAAAATATTAACTTGACATAGTAAATATACAAGCATAAAATATAGTTTAATAAATTTTTAATACTTAAGACATTTTGCGACAAATATATACAGCTTGCTTAAAAAAGTTAATTATTTGTACTTAGGATTAAAGATTTATCATATATTTAATAGAATTCGAATGGATTAGGAGGAAGAAAAAGTGGCAAGAGTTTATAACTTTAGTGCAGGTCCAGCAGTTTTGCCTGAAGAGGTATTAAGGGAAGCAGCAGATGAAATGTTAGATTACCAGGGTTGTGGTCAGTCGGTTATGGAGATGAGCCATCGTTCCAAGGTTTATGACAATATCATCAAGGAAGCTGAAAAAGACTTAAGAGAGCTTATGAATATACCAGATAATTATAAGGTATTATTCCTTCAGGGTGGAGCATCACAGTTCTTTGCAGAAGTTCCTATGAACCTTATGAAGAACAAAAAAGCAGCTTATATTATTACTGGTCAGTGGGCTAAGAAAGCATTTAACGAAGCTAAAATATATGGTGAGGCTGTTGCTGTTGCTTCCTCAGAGGATAAGACATATTCATATATTCCAGATTGTTCAGATCTTGATATTCCAGAGGACGCAGATTATGTATATATCTGTGAGAATAACACAATTTATGGTACTAAGTATAAGACACTCCCTAATACAAAGGG
>ERZ507003.1104-NODE-1104-length-11962-cov-3.820778_pt1 | contig 11962 bp, 16 predicted proteins | sample MGYA00513166_ERZ507003 | MGnify/ENA metagenome assembly ERZ507003
ACGGAGAATCCGTATTTTGAAGTAAATAGTGCGCTTCTTTCGAGGTCTCAGATTTTTCATCTGGAGCCGCTGGCAGAGAGCGATATTTATCGCCTGGTAAAGACGGCGGTAGAAGATAATGAAAGAGGTATGGGTGCATATGGAGCTGTGATTACCGAAGAAGCGGCAAGGTTTATTGCCGAGATGGCCGGCGGAGATGCCAGAAGAGCCTTAAATGCTGTAGAACTTGGTGTGCTCACCACAGAGCCGGATGATAAAGGACAACTAGTTATTGATTTGTCTGTAGCAGAAGAGTGTATTCAGCGAAAGTCGGTTAATTATGACAGAGATGGGGATAATCATTATGATAATATCTCTGCTTTTATTAAAAGTATGCGTGGGACAGATCCGGATGCAGCAGTTTTTTATCTTGCCAGGATGCTTGATGCAGGAGAAGACCCGAAGTTTATCGCAAGGAGAATTATGATATGTGCTTCTGAAGACGTAGGGAATGCAGACCCGCAGGCATTAGTTGTTGCGGTGGCAGCTTCGCAAGGCGTAGAGCGAATCGGAATGCCAGAAGCAAGAATTTTATTATCACAGGCAGCAGCTTATGTTGCCAGTGCACCGAAAAGCAATGCGTGTATTATGGCTGTAGATAAGGCCTTAGAGATGGTAAGAAGTCAGAATACAGGTCAGGTTCCACCGTATTTAAGAGATGCTCATTATGGAGGAGCCAAAAAATTAGGACATGGTATTGGGTATAAATATGCTCATGACTACCCGGAACATTATGTAAAACAGCAGTATCTTCCAGATGAACTGAAAGAAGAAAGATTTTATGTTCCAACAGAGAATGGATACGAAAAGAAAATAAAAGCGCATCTGAAACATTTAAGAGAACGGGAAGAATAGAAGAGAAAGAAAAAAGTAAAAAAGAAAGAAGAACGAGAAGAAAAATGAAAAAGATAAAACGAATACTGGCGTTACTGCTGGTGATTTTTCTAATAGCAATGGTTTTTGTTACATTATATTGTGCGGTTACGGGGAGTCCATATTTTATGGCATCTCTTTTTGTGATGTTAGGACTGCCGTTATTAATTTATGCCTATATGTTTATTTACCGTATTGTAAAGGATAAAGATGAAAAATAAAAAAAATGAATGATATTTTTAAAAATCTTCTTGACAATTATTTATTAATAAGTTATCATATAAACAATAACAATTACTATTATTACAAAATGGTAACAAAGAGTAATTACTTATACATGGATACTATTGTATAGAAGAAAGGGGTTAATTATGCCAGAATTAAAAGGAACAAAAACAGAACAGAACTTAATGACAGCTTTTGCAGGAGAATCTCAGGCAAGGAATAAATACACATACTTTGCAAGTAAGGCCAAAAAAGAAGGCTATGTTCAGATCGCAAGCATTTTTGAAGAGACAGCCAACAACGAAAAAGAACATGCAAAGATGTGGTTCAAACTTCTTGAAGGAGGAGCTATCCGTTCTACGATTGAGAACCTTCAGGCAGCAGCAGACGGTGAGAACTATGAGTGGACAGATATGTACGCAACTTTTGCAAAAGAAGCAAGAGAAGAAGGATTTGCTGACATTGCAGAGAAGTTTGAAGGCGTAGGGGCAATCGAAAAAGAGCATGAAGCAAGATATTTAAAACTTCTTGATAACGTAAAGAAAGAAATCGTATTCTCAAGAGATGGAGATACCATTTGGCAGTGTGCTAACTGTGGCCATATCTGCATCGGAAAGAAAGCTCCGGATGTATGTCCTGTATGTGATCATCCACAGGCTTACTTCCAGATTAAGGCTGAGAATTTCTAATTTGCCGTGCAGGCAAAGCTGACGAACCATTGAAAGCCAATACTTCCTATTTGTGACTTTAGTCGCGGCATGTTGGATGCTCACTTAAAGCACTCGTACCCAACACTTGCTTCGAGGACGCAAATAGGAGGTATTGGCTTTCGATGTTTCTGACAGTGACTGCTGGAGTAAAAGTTGGCCGCGAGCATTTTGAGCGGGCATTCAACGCGCCGTGACTAAAGTCTTAAATAGGGCATATTGAGATTCGAGTTTCGTCAGTGCTTTGTCCATTGGTTTGCAGGAAATCAGAAATTCACAAAAAAGCAAGGAAAAGTACTTGACAAAAATATTTGTGTCGTATATAATAGCCAACTGTAAAGCAAAACTACTTTACACGACATGAGGTGAGAGACTATTGGATAGAATAGTAGAGAAGTCATTACTTTTTGATTTTTATGGTGAACTGCTCACGCAGCACCAGAAAGAGGTATATGGAGAGTATATTCAGAATGATTTGTCTCCAACAGAGATTGCAGTTCTTCGAGGCATCAGCCGACAGGGAGCATATGATTTGATTAAAAGATGTGAGAAGATTCTTACCGATTACGAGAATCGCCTTCATCTTGTAGAACATTTTCAGAAAGTAAAGAAGACAGTAGCTTCCATTCATACCTGTGCAGAAGAGATTGCGGAATGTGATGATAAGTCCATTGTCCGAGAGAAGATTGCACAGATTGCAGAACTGTCCAGCAACATACTGGAAGAGTATTAAGAACAGGGAGATTTTGTTATGGCATTTGAGAGCCTTACTGATAAATTACAGAATGTCTTTAAGAATTTGAGAAGCAAGGGCCGTCTGACAGAAGCTGACGTAAAGGAAGCGATGAAAGAGGTAAAGAGAGCCCTGCTGGTAGCGGATGTTAACTTCCGTGTAGTTAAGTCCTTTGTCAAGACAGTAACGGACAGAGCGATAGGACAGGATGTTCTGACTGGTTTAAATCCAGGTCAGATGGTAATAAAGATTGTAAAAGAAGAGATGGAATCCCTGATGGGTTCCGAGATGACAGAGCTGGTAATTAAGCAGGGGAATGAGATTACTGTTTTCCTGATGGCAGGTCTTCAGGGTGCTGGTAAGACAACAACCTGTGCCAAGATTGCCGGACAGCTCAAGAAAAAGGGTAAGAAACCTTTATTAGTTGCCTGTGACGTATATCGTCCGGCAGCAATCAAGCAGTTGGAAGTGAATGGTGCGAAACAGGGAGTTCCTGTGTTCACTATGGGAGATAAGCAGAATCCTGTAGATATTGCTAAAGCTTCTATTGAACATGCCAAAGAGAATGACAACAATATTGTTATTTTGGATACTGCAGGACGTCTTCATGTAGATGAATCTATGATGGAAGAGCTGCAGAATATAAAGGCGAATGTCGATGTAACGCAGACAGTTTTAGTTGTAGATGCTATGACTGGACAGGATGCGGTCAATGTAGCCAAAACTTTCGAAGAAAAGGTTGGCATCGACGGTGTCATCTTAACCAAGCTTGACGGTGATACCAGAGGTGGTGCGGCACTTTCTATCCGCGCAGTAACAGGTAAGCCGATATTATATGTAGGTATGGGTGAGAAACTTGAAGATTTACAGCAGTTTTACCCAGACCGTATGACAAGCCGAATTCTTGGAATGGGAGATGTATTTACTCTTATCGAGAAGGCGGAGAATGCAGTGGATGAGGAAGAAGCAAGAAAGTTAGAGCAGAAGCTTCGCAAGGCGGAGTTTGGCTTTGACGATTTCCTTTCCCAGATGCAGCAGATTAAGAAGATGGGCGGTCTTACAGACCTGCTTTCCATGATTCCAGGTGTAGGAAGTCAGCTTAAGAATGTGGATATCGATGATAGTGCGATGGACAGCATTGAGGCGATTATTTATTCCATGACACCGGAAGAGAGAGCAAACCCTAATATTTTGAATCCTTCCAGAAAGAAGCGAATTGCGAATGGAGCAGGTGTAAAGCTTCAGGATGTGAATAAGCTTTGTAAGCAGTTTGAACAGTCGCGTAAGATGATGAAGCAGATGAATGGAATGATGGGCAAGGGCGGCCGCAGAAAAGGCGGATTCAATCTTGGCGGAATGAAGCTTCCGTTTTAAAAAGCTTTGATGAACGATGGTATCCGGGGTACCGGTTCCAATATAGATGAATTAATTTATACACAAATATTATGAAAGAGGTGAATCACATGGCAGTAAAAATGAGATTAAAAAGAATGGGTAAAAAGAGAAATCCTATCTATAGAATTGTAGTTGCAGATGCAAGATCTCCAAGAGATGGTAGAAACATCGACGAAATCGGTTTATACGATCCTAACCAGGAACCATGCGTAGTTAAAATCGATGAAGAAGCAGCAAAAGACTGGCTTTCTAAAGGAGCTCAGCCTACAGATACAGTTGCAAGATTATTAAAGAATGCCGGTATTGAGAAATAATAACTGGAGGCTAATATAATGAAAGAGTTAGTAAAAGTTATAGCAGTTTCTCTTGTTGATCATCCGGATGAAATTGTTGTCACAGAGAAGGAGACAGAGAACTCCATTATCTTAGAATTACATGTTGCACCAGATGATATGGGCAAAGTAATCGGCAAGCAGGGACGTATTGCTAAGGCAATCCGCACTGTTGTCAAGGCAGCAGCTTCCCGTGATGATAAAAAAGTGATAGTTGATATCGCACAGTAATAGGCATTTGAAATGTTACCTGTAAATGTTTGAGCAGGTAACATTTTTTTCTATATAACGAAAAATGTGACGGCAGAATGGAGATAACAAAGGTATGGAAGATTTATTTCAGGTTGGTATCATCACAGGAACACATGGACTGAAGGGTGAAGTCAAAGTTTTTCCTACGACAGATGATAAAGAAAGATTTCTTGACTTAGATACAGTTCTCATTGATACAGGAAAGGACCTGATCGAGAAAAAGGTACAGTACTGCAAGTTTTTCAAACAGTTTGTATTTGTAAAGTTTGAGGGGCTTGATGATATTAATGATGTAGAAAAATATAAGAGATGCCCTCTTAAGGTTACGAGAGAGAATGCAGTTCCTTTAGAAGAAGATGAATATTATGTTGCAGATTTACTGGGACTTACAATCGTTGATGAGAGCGGCGTGACAATTGGTGAACTTATTGATGTGATAGAAACCGGTGCGAACGATGTATATGAAGTGAAGACTCCAGATGGAGGACATGTACTTCTTCCTGCGATTAAGGACTGTATCTTAGATGTAGATATGGAAGAGAAGATTATTTTAGTTCATATGCTGAAAGGTCTGGTGGATTAATGAATTTCCACGTACTAACCCTGTTTCCGGATATGATTGAGGCAGGGCTTCATACGAGTGTAACCGGAAGAGCATTGAAGAATGGATATATTCATCTGAGTGCGGTAAATATCCGGGATTATTCCAAAGATAAGCATAAACATGTAGATGACTATCCTTATGGCGGAGGAGCGGGAATGGTGATGCAGCCAGAGCCGATTTATCTTGCTTATGAGGATGTGACTCAGAACATGGAGAAAAAGCCACGGGTGGTTTATGTGACACCGCAGGGATCCGTATTTAACCAGTCAATGGCAGAAGAATTTTCGAAAGAAGAAGATCTGATTTTTCTATGTGGGCATTATGAGGGAGTAGATGAGAGGATTTTGGAAGAAATCGTTACAGACTATGTGTCTATCGGTGACTATGTGCTTACGGGGGGAGAACTTCCGGCAATGGTTATGATTGATGCGGTTTCCCGTCTTGTACCTGGTGTCCTTAATAATGAGGAATCTGCAGAGTTTGAATCGTTCCATGACAATCTTTTAGAACATCCCCAGTATACCCGTCCGGTAGAATTTCGAGGAAGAAAGGTACCAGATGTACTTCTTTCTGGACATCATGGGAATATAGATAAGTGGAGAAGAGAACAGTCGTTAAAAAGAACATTAGAAAGACGGCCTGATCTTATTGAAACAGCCATTTTATCTAAAGAAGATGAAAAGTATTTAAAAAAGCTAAAAAAAGGCTTGCATGAGTCGGAATAGTATGTTATTATTAAAAAGTTGTGAAAAAAGGTGGTCCGCTTTTACATTTAGGTATTAAGAACACCGAGAATATATAGGAGGTCACACATGAAAGATATTATTAAGAGCATTGAAGATGCACAGTTAAAACCAGAAGTTGACAGTTTCCGTGTTGGAGATACAGTTCGTGTTTCCGCTAAGGTAGTAGAGGGTTCCCGTGAGCGTATCCAGGTATTCGAAGGAACTGTTATTAAGAGACAGAACGGTGGAGCAAAAGAAACTTTCACAGTAAGAAAGTTCTCTAACGGTGTTGGTGTTGAAAAGACATGGCCATTACATTCTCCAATCGTTACAAAGATTCAGGTAGTAAGAAAAGGTAAAGTAAGAAGAGCAAAACTTTACTACTTACGTGATAGAATCGGTAAGAGAGCTAAGGTAAAAGAATTAGTTAAATAGTATCACAAAAGACCGGGGCGAGTATTTATACTTGCCCTGTTTTTCCATACAGATTTCCGGGAAAAGGTGAAAGCAGATGAAAAATTATCGTTATTTAGAAAGAAGAAACATGATGATTCGCCGAATCGGTCTTTGGGTTGGAGAAGTTGTTGCAGCAATCCTGTTAGCATTTTTAGTGATTCAGTTTTGCTTTCAGACAGTGACCGTACACGGCGACTCCATGCAGCCGGCATATTATGATGGAGATACTGTGTTGGTGAATAAGCTGGATTATCGAATTGGAAGCCCGAAAAGGCTTGATGCAGTCATTTTAGAGCTGGAGAATGGCTCTACCACGCACTATTCGGTAAAGAGAGTTGTAGGATTACCGGGCGAGACCATTAAGATAGAGAATGGAAAGATTTATATAAATAATAAAGAATTAAAAGGGTTTTCAGAAGAAGACATCCTTTCAGCAGGACTTGCTGCCTATGATGTAGAACTTGGTGAGGATGAGTATTTTGTAATGGGAGATAACTGCAATAACAGCGAAGATTCCAGAGTATCCAATATTGGAAACATCAAACGTTCACAATTTGTAGGTAAAATAGCAGGAACGCTTCATAAAGTAACAAGACAGTAGGAAAGATATGTTTATCGAAATCTGAACTGTAAATCAAGTACAGAAGTAAATATAGAATCAGTACAGGGAAGACTGTGATAGCATAATAAGCATAGACTAAGTATAGATAATATATAGAAGGAGGGAAAAAGATGCATTTTCAGTGGTATCCTGGTCATATGACGAAGGCCAGAAGAATGATGCAGGAGAATATCAAGCTGATTGATATTGTGGTAGAACTGGTGGATGCCCGAGTACCATTTAGCAGCAAGAATCCGGATATAGATGAACTGGCAAAGAATAAATATCGTCTTATCGTGCTGAATAAAGCAGATATGGCAGATGCAAAGACAACAGCGGCATGGCAGAACTATTTTGAGGCAAAGGGCTTCTTTGTAGCAAAGGTGAACTCACAAAAAGGCGCCGGGATGAAGGAAGTAAAGTCTTTAATTGAAAAGGCATGTCAGGAGAAGAAAGCAAGAGATAAAAAGAGAGGAATCTTAAATCGCCCGCTTCGTGCGATGGTAGTGGGAATCCCGAATGTTGGAAAGTCTACATTTATTAATTCTTTTGCAGGAAAAGCCTGTGCCAAGACCGGCAATAAGCCAGGTGTTACAAAGGGAAAACAGTGGATTAAGATTAATAAAAATGTGGAACTTTTAGATACTCCAGGTATTTTATGGCCGAAGTTTGAAGATCAGGCAGTAGGGCTTCGCCTGGCGCTCATTGGTTCTATTAAGGAAGAAATTCTTAATACAACAGAGATGGCAATGGAATTCATCGGCTTTTTGAAAAAGTCTTATTCAGGAGTGCTGGTAGAACGCTATTCTGTGGATGAGAGTAAGGAAAACTTAGAGATTCTTGAAGAGATTGCAAGAATACGAGGATGTCTGATGAAAGGAAACCAGACAGATATTGATAAGGCGGGAAGACTGCTTTTAGAAGATTTCCGTTCCTTACGTCTTGGAAAGTTATCTTTGGAGGTGCCTGATGCGCAGTAAAGAAAGAGAAGCAGAGAAGAAAAACGCGAGTGAGAAAAAAGAAAAAAGTACTGCCCAGAATATATTGGGTACGATTGCATACATAATTGGAGTCTGCGTTTTTGTATTTTTGATTCTACATTTTGTAGGGCAGAGAACCGTTGTAAATGGAAGTTCTATGGATACAACTCTGGCCAATGGACAGAATCTTGTTATGGACAAGCTTTCTTATCGATTCCATGATCCGGAAAGATATGATATTATTGTATTCCCTTACCAGCATGCAGAGAATACCTATTATATCAAACGTATCATTGGACTGCCCGGTGAGACTGTGCAGGTGATCGATGGATATATGTATATTAATGGCAAAAAGCTGGATGAACATTATGGTGCAGAGGTGATGGAAGATCCGGGAATTGCAGCAGAGCCGATTAAACTGGGAGACGATGAATATTTTGTCCTGGGAGATAACCGGAATCACAGCTCGGATAGTCGTGTGGCAAGTGTGGGTGTACTTACCCGTGATATGCTGATCGGGCGTGCCTGGGTAAGAATTTATCCGTTCAACAAAATCGGAGTGATAAAGCATGAGTAAAGAAAGTATCAAAGAGATCGGCAGCCGTTTAAAAATGGCAGAGGATGCCGAAAGGGAGCAGCTGATGAAGGTCTATGCGTCGGATGACAGAGCCGGTGTGCAAAAGCTTCTGGAAAAGTACAGAAAGCAGAAGGAAAAGCTGCTTGCCGAAAAAGAGCGCCTTGCGAAAATGCGTCAGTACGAAGAAAAATACGCTGACTATGCGTTTATCTGTGGAATTGACGAGGTGGGAAGGGGGCCACTTGCGGGTCCGGTGGTTGCAGGAGCCGTGATTCTGCCCAAAGAGTGCGAGATCCTTTATATAAATGATTCCAAGAAGCTTTCCGCAGTAAAAAGAGATGAGCTTTATGATGAGATCATGGACAAAGCAGTTGCGGTAGGTCTCGGGATGGCTTCCCCTGCAAGGATTGACGAGATCAATATTCTGCAGGCAACTTACGAAGCCATGCGTCAGGCGATTGGCAATTTGAAAGTCAAGCCGGATCTGCTTTTAAATGATGCAGTTACCATTCCGGAGGTTGTGATTCCACAGGTTCCAATCATCAAGGGAGATGCGAAAAGCGTATCCATCGCTGCAGCAAGTATTGTGGCAAAGGTAACAAGAGATCGTCTGATGGAAGAGTATGATAAGGTACTTCCGGGATATGGATTCGCGTCCAACAAAGGTTATGGATCAGCAGAACATATCAAAGCGCTTCAGACGCTTGGACCGACACCGATCCACAGAAGAAGTTTTATCGGACACTTCGTATAAAAATCCGTCAGAACAGGTAGAAGATCAGATCCAAAAGGCGATTGGAGAATGAAAAAAACCGGCGAAGGACCGGTACAAAATATGAAAAAATAGCAGGTGAATTTCTGGAAAAGCAAGGATATCGGATACTGGAGTATAATTTCCGCTGCCGTTATGCGGAGATTGACATTGTTGCAAAAGACGGAGAATATCTGGTCTTTTGTGAGGTGAAATTTCGCAAAACAGGAGGGCTTTCGGCTGCTCTGGAGGCGGTATCTGTGCCCAAACAGATGCGCCTGTCCGGAGCGGCCGTTTATTATCTGATGAAGAACGGCTGCACAGAGATGCCATGCCGCTTCGATGTAATAGGAATCGCGGGGAATAAGATTTCTTTGCGGAAAAATGCATTTGAGTACTGCGGAGATTTTGGAATTGTATGAGTTATGATACCGGGGAAAGGCAAATGGCTGCCTGCAGATATCACAATACGGGAGAGTACAGATGAAAATAGGATTAAAATATAAAAACGAGGAGCATATCTTTGACGAATGCATAAGTGCTGGCGTACCATTTCTCAAATATCCGATCCTTGAAAAGGAAGGGCTTGTAGAACATGGAATTTCGACCAGACTTGGAGGAGTGAGTGAAGGTTTCCTGGGAAGCATGAACCTGAGCTATACCAGAGGGGATGATCCCGCGCATGTGGACGAGAATTACAGAAGAATGGCAGCTGCAATCGGCGTGAAGCCGGAGCATATGGTCTGCACGCATCAGACCCATACGACGAACGTACGGATCGTGACAAGAGAAGATGCCGGCAAAGGTGTTACAAGAGAAAAAGATTACACAGATGTAGATGGACTGATCACAAATGTACCGGGGATCTGTCTGGTGACATTTTACGCGGACTGTGTACCGCTTCTGTTCCTGGATCCGGTGAAAAAGGTGGTAGCATCCAGCCATTCCGGCTGGAGAGGCACTGTGAACCGGATGGGACAGGTGACGGTTGAAAAGATGCAGAAAGAATTCGGTTGTGATCCAAAGAATATCCTTGCCTGTGTGGGACCGTCCATCTGTCAGGAATGCTATGAAGTCAGTGAAGATGTGATCGATATGTTCCGCGCAAATTTCAGAGAGTCTGAATATGACCGTCTGTTCTATGCCAAGGAGAATGGAAAGTTCCAGCTGGATCTCTGGAAGGCAAATGAACTGGTTCTCACAGATGCAGGGATCAGACCGGAACATATGGCGGTTACTAATGTGTGTACCTGTTGCAATCCGGAGCTTTTATTTTCCCATCGCGCATCCAAAGGAAAGAGGGGGAATCTTGCAGCATTTATTGCACTGAAGGAGGGATAAAACATGCTTTTGACACAGACAGCCGCAGGAAGTGAGGTAGAGGAGACCGTGCAGGATACGGTGGATACAATCACCGGATTTAACAAATTCATTCAGGAGAAAGGTCCGGACCTGATTGCGTTTGGAATCCGGATTCTGATGGCGCTGCTCATATTCATCATCTGCCATAAGGTGATCAACTGGATCCGCAAGATTACGCGGGCATCCATGGAACGCGCCAATTCGGATACCGGTGCAAGACAGTTTGTGGATTCTCTGTTGAAATACGGACTTCATATTCTGCTGTTTCTGGCAATTATCAATTCGCTCGGTGTAGAATCTGCATCGATTGCAGCAACGGTTGCATCGGCAGGCGTGGCAGTTGGTCTTGCCCTGCAGGGAAGTCTTTCCAACCTTGCCGGTGGGATGCTGATTTTATTTTTGAAGCCTTTTGTTGTCGGAGATTATATTATAGAAGACAGCCATGGCAATGAAGGAACGGTCAAAGAGATCCAGATCTTCTACACTAAGCTTGCCACCATTGACAACAAGACGATCATTGTGCCGAATGGAACACTTGCCAACACAAGCCTTACCAATGTGACGGACAAAGATTACCGTCAGCTGGATCTGAAGGTGGATATTGCATATGAAGCGGATCTGCGCCTTGCCAAGAAACTGTTGCAGGAACTTGTAAAAAATGATCCGTCCGTCATCCAGAGTATGGAACATAATGTCTTTGTAAATGAGCTTGGGAGCAGTTCAGTGGTGCTTGGTGTCCGTGCCTGGGTAAAAAGTGAAGAGTATTGGCCGACAAGATGGCGGATGCTGGAAAATATCAAGTTGACACTGGATGAAAATCATATTGCTATTCCATATCAGCAGATCACTGTCCATCAGGCACATATGGAGTCGGAAAAGTAGAGCTTTGTATCTGAAAAAAGACAGATATAAAAAATGTATCTGGTAAAATACAAGCAGAGAAATTGACAAAATAATCACAAAAAAGTATAATATGTTGTCAGGGTTAAAAGACAAAACACCCTATGTTTTGGAATGATGGAGAAGTTTCTGACATCATAAATCAGGAGAACGATAAGATGAGAGTCATAGCAGGGAAAGCCAGAAGAATACCACTTGTGACGGTAAAAGGAATGGAGACACGTCCGACAACCGACAGAACCAAAGAAACCTTATTCAATATGATTGCACACGGACTTTGCAACTGTACATTTCTGGATCTTTTTTCCGGAAGCGGGGCAATCGGGATTGAGGCAATCAGCCGAGGTGTAAAAAAGGCGGTTTTTGTGGAAAACAATCCGAATGCAATCCAGTGCATTATGGAGAATCTGAAAAAGACACAGCTTGAAAACCAGGCGGAAGTAATCCGGG
>ERZ507003.1122-NODE-1122-length-11773-cov-4.507851_pt1 | contig 11773 bp, 4 predicted proteins | sample MGYA00513166_ERZ507003 | MGnify/ENA metagenome assembly ERZ507003
GCCGTAAATGTCAGTGTACTTCCTTCATATACCTTTTCGCCAGTAGTAAGCTTGTCAATCTTGTAAATGTCCATCTGCTTTCTATCTGCCTTTGCGGTTAAGGTTCCGTTTGCACTCTCACCTGAAGCAATTACAGGTTCATAAGTTACTTTATGTGTTCCAAGTGCTTTAAATGCTCCTTTTACGGTTACATTAGCTATTACATTCTCTACCTTGTAAGACTTCGTGTCTGTTGTGTTTCCAGATTTATCTTCATCGGTATATTCTGTTTCTACTGATGCACCTAACGCATCCTCATCAACGACATAGCCTTTTTCCGGTGTTAATGTAACAAGCAGCTGTGTACCATTTGGAACATGATCTCCATTTGATACCGATATATCTTTGTTAGCGGCATCTTTGTAGATTACTGTAAGAGTTCCATTAGAGATACCGGATGGTATTGTCACAACCGGTTTTTCTTTGATAGTAACAACGACTTCTGTATTGCTGTCAAGTGCGTCAAGGCTTGCTGCTGATAAATCTTCGCCTGCCTTCACATTCTTACTCCAGCCAGTGACATAGTAATCATTGTTTAAAGAGAGGGCAAATTCTACCGGAATATATGCGGAATGACTTTCCCCACTTGCGATTTCCTGACCATTGCTTGTCGCTGTGAGCTCTGCAATCTTTTTATCTGTTACTATTGTCTCGCCAGGTTTGCCGTCATCTAATACAACCTTATACTTTAAGCTGTATTTCTGAGCGATGGTAATCGCTGGACGAATATACAGATTTTCACTGATGTTGTAAAGGGTAAATGTATTACTTCCGCCGCTTAACGCTGCATCTTCCCAGGTCTTACCATCCTTACTTGTCTGCCACAGTTTTACCATATGATTTGTCTTATCTGCTACAGATGCTGTAAAGGTAAGTGTTGTTCCTTCTTTAATAGAAGTAAGATCTGTTACCGCTTCTTTTGTCTCTGCGTTGATTGCTGTTACCTTCGCAAGAGAAGTATCGGTCTTTCCATCTTCATCTGCTACACTGGTAATTACTTTGTAGGAAGCTGTGCTCTTCTTAAAGCTTACTATTACATTTTCATCCTTGGAAATATCTTCAAGAACTAATGTTGTTCCAAGATAATCCTCGTCTTTGTCCTGCCATTTGTAAGTCTTTCCATCTACTTTCCAGCCAGATACGATATATCCTTCTTCTGGTTCTGCGGTAAATGTCACCTTGCTTCCCTGTGTAATCTTAGTTCCAGAATTAATCTTCTTATCATTTTCATTAACGGCTGTTAAGGTCCCACCTTTACCATCTACACTGTAAGTAATCTCATGAGAGGTACTCTTGAAGCTCACTTCTACTGTAAGAACGCCGTCTTTTGTATGACCTGGATTTGTTGATGCGGTCTGTGATGCCGGATTAAATGAAGCTACATCTAAGATCTTTCCGTCTTCAGAAATACGCATTCCCTCTGGTAGATTCTTTGCATCTACTGCGTAATCCGTTCCGTTGATAATCCACTTAGCTACGCCATAGCCACTGTTTGGTGCCACTGCAAAACGAAGTCTCGTTCCTTTGGTCTGGTTACTTCCAGATGCCATCGGATACCAGTTATCCGCATAACGTCCAACAATCGTACCATTTTCTCCACAGGAAAACTTCACCTGTGCACTATCTGGTTTTACAGTAAAGCTTGCACTTTCAAATACTGCTGTGTAATTATTCTGGAATGCTTTTACTTTATCCGTTACCGCGCCATTGCTGTCCGTCTTGTAGGAAAGTATAACATCAAACTTACCGGTCGCTGTTTTATCGGTAAAATATCCACAGTTCACATTAAGAACATCATTAAGGTTCACTCCCGAAATTTCCGGTTCCACCTTTAAAGTAATGTCAGAAGCACTAGACGGGGTTACACCATTTTTAATTTCCGGTGTAATTGTTACTGCTGCTTTTGTTACCTGTAAAGCTGCCGCTGCAAGTTCTTTCTGTGGATCAATCGTATCTCCATCATAAACGCGGAAATTATAGCTTGCCACTGATAATGGCTGTTTAACTTCATCCACTTTCTTTCTGTCTTTTTCTGTTGTTTCTACCGTATAAGTAAGATTAGTCTTTCCTGACTTCTTCCACTCCCCAACAGTCTGTGCCTTTGCCGCATCTGAGGAAACGGTAATGGCTCTTTCCTGAAGCTCATAACTAACACTTCCACCATAGGTCATGGTTCCTGTCAAAGTCTTTCCTGCACTGGATAATACAAGACGGTATTCTGTTGTGTTTGTCTCGTACGTTCCACCTGCATTATAATACTGTGCCTTCGTTGCCGATGCTGTATAACCGGATTTGGCAAGAACATTTACCTGAATGCTGTAGAGACCACTCGTAGCTGCTGTCCATTTTGCGGATGCTGCACCATTGGCATCTGTCGTTGCACTGATTGTCTCTACTCCATTCGTCTGTGTATTTACAATCTTAAATTCTACAGATGCACCTGCCGCTGCCTTACTGTTGTCCTTTTCTGTTACTTTTGCACGAAGAGTTAAGCTATCCCCAGCCTGTGTCGTATATACAGGTGTCTCTACTGTATTAATAACCTGCTTTGTCACAAGCGTAAGCTTCGCCGGATCAAAACCAGCAAGTTCTGTATCTCCTACTGTGTAAGTTTCTTCTACATCCTCCTGAATAGAAGTGATTGTATATGTTGTCGTTTCGCCACTACTTATCGTTACAAGAGCAAATCCGTACTGACTCTCATTTTCATAAGTAGTCTCCTGCTTTCCATTCACTGTACTTGTATCACTTACTGTATAGGTTTCATTTCTTCCAACAACAACTTTCGTATCTGCCTTGTGGTAAACATCATATAATGCATTTTTATCGGCATCTGATAAAGTCACAGCACTTCCAGGCGTATTCGGTGCAGAAGAATCATATGTATAATATCCATTATTTGACTTCCAGTAATATGTGATTCCTGTCATAGATTCCAGACGGCTGTCTGTTGATGTAACTCCACTGCTTCCTGTATTGATACCTGCTCTCTGTTTTCCGGTAATCTTCGCCTGAAGATAATAAGTAACATCATTTTTCGTTACAGTTACAGAATCCTTTCCACTGTTAAATTCTGCCGGAACATCCGTAACTGCAGCGCCGTTTAGATTCGTATAGGAATATTTTTCAGCAACTGTAATCTTATCACCTGCAGTGTACGTATCGCCGGTCTTAGCCACCTGATAATATACTATATTGTCATTCTCATCTTTTCCAACACCGTAATACTTCGGAGCCGTTTGGTCTCCATCTGTATACACTGTTAACTCTGGCTGCGTACCTGATTTTTCTATCGTAATATTCTTTGTTGTCTTTATCTCTTGCGTTGTTGTACCTGTCTTCTTATTATAATTGGACTTGCCGGCATACGGTTTGGCAAGTGTTCCATTTCCCGTATTATCATGTCCGGTTATCGTAAGTTCTGGGGCAACTGCAGTTTCACCAACTGTAAGCGTCGCTGCCTTACTGTAATATTCAATAAGAGAGCTGGCACTTGTGTAACTTACGCGGAAAATACAGCGATATTCTGTATTATTATCTGCTTCTGTAAGATCATTAAGTGTAAGCTTACTGGATTTTGCTCCGTCAATCGTCTGCCATTTACCACCTTTTTCTCTTCGCTGCCATTTGTAATTAGTTGCTCTGTAATCAGAAGCTGTACTGGATAGATCCGCCTTAAATACAGCACTTCCACCAATCTTTACACTTGCATTTTCCGGATTAGTGATCGTGACAGTTCCCATCTTCTCCGGAAGTGTCGTAACGATAAGCTTCTCACTGAAAACAGATTCTCCAGAGATCGCATCCCCTTTCTTTCCTTCTTTATAAGCCTTAATCGCGTAAGTATAGGATGTATCTGGTTTTAATCCTGTAACTTCGTATGTACTCTCTGTTCCATCGACTGTTCCGATCTGAATATCACTTCCATCAGAATAAATCTGATAAATACGATATTCATCAGCTCCTCTTTCTCCTGCATCCCATGTAATCTTTGCAGAATCAGATGTTACACTCTCTACTGCCAGATTTTCCGGTGGAGACGGAGGTGCGATAACATTCGTAAGCACATAACCAAGAACCGGTATTTCTGTACCATTTACCTTTGTTGTCCAATGTGCAAATTTCCAGTTAAAATCATAACCTTCTACCTGTTTACCTGTAACTGCACCCGTCTTTGTAATCGCCTCTGTATTAATCGTAGACTGCGATTCCGAATAAGTTGTACCGGCACCGCCGCCTGCTTTTACTCCAAATACAAGTCCATAAGCAGTAAACGAAGCATTCAGGTCATAGGTAAATGTCTTTTCCTGTTCTGTCTCTGTTGAAAATTCCTGTGTTACCGTTCCTTCCTTTCCATACTGGGTAGTTATTTTGCTTTCTGCCACATTATTAAGACCCGCTGTACTTGAACGGTAAGAGAATGGATTGCCCGGTGTGGCAAGTGTTCCATCTGCGATTTCTTCCAGTTCATAGCTTTGAGCTGCCTCATTATACTCATCCACCGGAAGCATACTTGTCAGCAGAGTACCCTGTCTCGCAAGTACCATCGTATCTTTTGTTCCTTTAATTTCATACCGATATGTTGTAACCGGTCTTCTGTAAACAATAACCTGATTTTCTCCCGTATCATTGGAGTAATTTAAGGAAAATTTCTTTGTCGTACTCGTAGCAGTCTCCCAGGTATATCCCTGTTCTACACTCGTCTCAAAGCCGGCACCGCATACAAAGCCGGCACAGATATCATCAACAGACCACTCAAAACCAGCTACGATATTCGTGGTAAGTCCCTCTGCTGTTGATACAGAAGTTCCCTCTCCATTCTCCTTACCATAAGCTGTTTCACTATTGCCGATATCTCCCTCGTCTACCTCAGAAAAATATGGAGTTGATTCAAGAAGTGCAAGCACTTCCGGCTCTGTATATGTTAAAGATACGTCTTTAATTCTTGCGATCGTACTGTCTGAGTCAATATCTGGTGCACATAAAGATGTGTACGCATTCCCCTTCTTACTAATACGATATCCTGTTGAGTTACACTGCCAGAAAGATTTACCTGTCTTTTTGTATGTATAGGTCTTATAGAAATATTGATTTTTTGATGCTCGTTTCTGACAGGTTGTAAATACAATCTGTTCCCTGCCTTCTTCATTGCCGGAAAAATTACCGGATACTGCATCCTGTACCAATCCATTTGTAATGATAGAGGTACCAATTCCATTATCACTGTGATTAAAATAATCCGTACGGTATTCCTCATTAAGACCTTTCCCTGCTTCATAGGTATATATCGTATCCATAATCAGTACAGAGGCTTTTGCGTTCACACCATCTGCAGCAAAGGTATCTACAACGACCAGGGACTGCACGTCATCTCTGTAATGTCCATCCTTTGTAAATCCACTGACCTGTGGCTGTCCATTACTTCCTATTGCTGGTACTTCACTTTTCGCATACGTTCCTATTGCAGAATTACCTTTTTTAGTTGTTTTACTACAAGATGTTACATATGCACCGATATCATGGGTCAGATCTGCATCTTTATTTGTTTTCTTATCTACCCATCCTGCTGTGATAATCTCCGGATAGTCCGCACCGCTGCCGGTCATAACAAGATTACCTACAGAAGAAGATGCCCAGCGGAGTCTCTGATTACCATTATTATATCCTTTGGTATCTAACTCAAAAGTTTTATTCCAGTAAGACTTTTCTTCCTCTGTGATATTATCATAAATAAACATTCTCGACTGGCGGTTATTTACATCCGCCTTCGTATTATTCATTCCTGCTGTGACAACAAGCTCATCTACGCTATCTTTGTCTGTATCTGCTGTTGTCATCTGAACAACTGGTGTATTTCTGAATACTTTTCCGTTATTTGAATGTTTTGTTGCTATATTCCCTGTACCTAAAATATCAAATATATTGCAGACAGTTCCTGTTTTCTCTAACTGCATATTACTTCCGATAGAGAACTCCCACAACTGAGGCTGTTCACTATCCGATTCCATCAACGGAGCATAGGCTATAACTGTATCCTTTCCATCTCCGTTAAAATCGCCTGCTGCTACAGAAACAAATCCTGTATCTTCAAATGCATCTGCTTGTTCCAGATAATCAAGAGTTTTTTCCCCTCCAATAGCATAAGTATTACTTACTCTGTTTCCGTCTTTATCTGCAATATAAAGCTCCAGACGCTTTCCTCCAAGCCAGTAGCCAAGAACAGCCACATAGCGCTTCTGCCCTTCACCCTCTGCATCGACAGGTGCCGTATCCATAATGGTAAATCCGTTTTTGTTCCCTTCCTCTTTTTTACCTATCCGAGTTCCGTCTGTTATGCTTCCAATGGAACCTTCTTTATGATCTCTGTCATTATTATAATTATAGGTTTCAAAACTTCTGTAGCCATCATACCCCTGTGAAACAAACAGTTCCGGTACGGTAAAAAGATTTACCCAGCCTTCTGTTCCATAAGGGTTATTCGCTTTTTCCTTTTTGGTATCAATGGTTGTATCCATCTTGATTCCAAAAGCATCCGTGTTTTCATTACTGTTCTCATCCTGCGTTTTTGCTGTCGTTTCCGCTGCTTTCGCTGGTAAAGTTACCTGCGGAAAGAATGGAATGATTAAGGCTAACGCAAGAAAAATACTTAAAAATCGTTGCTTCATACTTTCTCTCCCTTTCTTTTTGATACTTTTAGTCCCATTTTTAATTTTACAAAAAAACGCAAAAAATGTCAATATATTTGTGCAGAATGCCAGTTTTTTGAAAAAATTTACTTGTGTGGCGAAAGAAAGGCCAAAGTCAGCTCCCTGTCAATCAGAAAAGCATTGTTAACTTATTTTTTATTTATGGTTGACAATTCGTTCTACTTCTTTTATAATGGAGCTAGTTTTATTTTTAACAATACATTTGAGAGAGTAAATGATCATGTCTGCTGTTACTACTACAAAGAAAAAATCTTTTACAACATTCCAGATGGCACTCATCGCTGTTATGGCTGCCATCACCTGTATTTTAGGACCACTCTCCATCCCAATTCCGATCAGCCCTGTTCCGATTTCTTTAACAAATCTGGCAATTTACCTGACTGTATGTTTGCTTGGCTGGAAGTTTGGAACAATAAGTTATCTGATCTATCTTCTTATTGGTATTGCAGGACTCCCTGTTTTCTCCGGTTTTAGTTCTGGTTTTGCAAAGCTTTTAGGACCTACTGGCGGATACCTGATCGGATTTATTCCAATGGCAATCATCTGTGGATTTGCTTTTGAAAAGTTTTCTAACCGCGGAATGCAGATTGTCGGTCTTGCCATCGGTACTATTGTTGCTTACATTTTTGGTACGGCATGGCTTGCCATCGAGGCACACCTTACCTTTTACCAGGCATTGCTTGCCGGAGTAATTCCATATATCCCTGGTGACCTTGTGAAAATCATTCTCGTTGTCCTTGCTGGACCGATTGTTAAAAAAAGATTACAATCTGGCGGCTTTCTTTTGTAAGCACTATTTTTTCTAATACTTTTTCAAAATATTTTGCTATACATTTTTGAAGAAAATGCAAAGAAAAACCACATTTATCGATGATATTTTATCATTTGATGTGGTTTTTTCTGTCTTTTTTATAAATTAATGCTCTCTTCCTGCTTTCTTTTGCAAATTGTTATTATTATAACATTTTTATTGTAATGATAATAAATTATCATTTCTTTTCAAATTTTTTCTCATATGATATAATCGCGTCATTGAGACTATTTTTTGCTATCGGGGCAATATCCCTGTGAATGGAGGAGATTATGAGTAGACTTGAGGTCAGAAAAAAAAGCAAGGCCCAGTTAGTCGTTGACAATCTGTACGAAGATCTGGAACGCCGAATTATCGCCAGTCCTCCCGGACTGTGTCCTGTTGATATGACTGCTTCTTTCCTGAAGCTGTTTCATGCACAGACTTGTGGAAAATGCGTTCCATGCCGTATCGGCCTGGGCGTTCTTGAAGATATGTTAGAAGATGTACTGGATGGAAAAGCCACTTTAGAAACACTTAGTTTAATTGAACGTACTGCAAAAGCCTTTATGACAGTGCCGACTGTGCCATTGGTTACGAGGCCGGAAGAATGGTTCTTAAAGGATTAGAAGGTTTTCGTGAAGATTTCATTGAACACATCACGAACGGACATTGTTCCTGTCATCTGGAACAGCCGGTTCCTTGTGTTGCTCTTTGTCCTGCCGGTGTTGACGTTCCTGGTTACATTTCTCTTATCGCAGATGAACGTTATGCAGATGCTGTTAAGTTAATCCGTAAAGATAACCCATTTGTTACTTCCTGTGCACTCGTATGTGAACATCCTTGTGAGACAAAGTGCCGTCGTAACTTCGTGGATGATGCGGTAAATATCCGCGGGCTCAAGCGTTACGCCGCTGACCACTGTGGTCTTGTGCCACCTCCAGAATGCTGCGAACCTACTGGTAAAACAGTTGCTATCATCGGTGGCGGTCCTTCTGGTTTAAGTGCTGCTTACTATTTACAGCAGATGGGACATCAGTGTACTATTTTCGAACAGAGAAAAGAACTCGGCGGAATGCTTTACTATGGTATTCCTAACTACCGTCTCCCAAAAGAGCGTCTTGCTGAAGATATTCAGAACATTCTTGCTACAGGTGTTGAGACAAAGATGAATACCTGCATCGGTGATGGAGATGGAGAGATTTCCTTTAAGATGTTAAAAGAAAACTACGATGCAGTTTATATTTCTATCGGTGCACATACAGATAAGAAGCTTGGTATTCCTGGCGAAGATGCTAAGGGTGTTATTTCCGCTATTCAGATGTTGCGTGATATCGGAGATGGAAATCCACCTGATTTTACAGGCAAAAATGTTATCGTTGTCGGCGGTGGTAACGTGGCTATGGACGCTACCCGTTCTGCTATCCGTCTTGGTGCTAAAAACGTTAGTGTTATGTACCGACGCAGAAAGGCTGATATGACTGCCCTCATGGACGAAATCGAGGCTGCTATCGCAGAGGGTGCAGAGATTCTTGAACTCCATGCCCCTCAGGCAATCGAAACAAATAAAAAAGGGCATGTAACTGCTATGGTTGCTGACCCTAAGATTATCGGCCTGATTACTGGCGGTCGTCCTTCTCCTGCAAATTCCGGAAGAGAACCTATACATATCCCTTGTGATATTGTTATCGTTGCAATCGGACAGGATATCGTTTCTGAACCATTTGAACGTGCAGGCATCCCTGCAAAGCGTGGACGTTTCTTAGCACAGAAGGATAGCTCTATTGCGGAAAAAGATGGTGTATTTTCCGGCGGAGACTGTGTAACCGGACCTGCTACCGTTATCCGTGCTATCGCAGCCGGAAAAGTAGCGGCTGCCAACATCGACAACTACCTCGGATTCAATCATAAGATTGAAAGCGGCGTTGTTGTTCCAGAACCTCGTATTGAGAACAAGACACCTTGCGGACGTGTTACTATGATGGAAAGAAATACTACAGAACGTAAAAAGGATTTCAATATCGTGGAGAACGGCATGACCTGCAAAGAGGCCAATCAGGAAGCACACCGCTGCCTGCGCTGTGACCGTTTTGGTTATGGAGTATTTAAAGGAGGACGAGTTGAAGAATGGTAAATATTAAGATAAATGACGTTCCTATCTCCGTTGAAGAGGGAACTACGATTTTAGAAGCCTGCAGAGAGGCAAAAATGATTGTCCCTACTTTATGTTATTTAAAAGATATCAACGAAATCGGTGCCTGCCGTGTCTGCGTTGTGGAAATAAAAGGTATCGAAAGGCTCGTCACTTCCTGTAACAATACAGTAAAAGAAGGAATGGAGATTTACACAAACTCCCCAAAAGTACGTGATGCCCGCCGAATCAATATTAAGCTGATTCTCTCACAGCACAACTGCTTCTGCCCTACCTGTGTTCGAAGCGGAAACTGCCAGCTTCAGAAAGTTGCCAACGACCTTGAATTCGGAAGTGGTACTTTCAAACAACACATTACAGAAGAGAAGTGGCCTATGGACTTTCCTCTTATCCGTGACGAGAGCAAATGTATCAAATGTATGCGCTGTATCCAGATTTGTGATAAAGTACAGTCTTTAAAAGTATGGGATATCGCCAAAACTGGTTCCCGTACCACCGTTAATGTATCTCTTGGAAGAAATATTAAAGAAGCCGACTGTGCTCTTTGCGGACAGTGTATCACTCATTGTCCAGTTGCTGCTCTGTCAGGCCGTGACGATAAACGTCCGGTATTCTCTCAGAACGGTATGTTAAATACAAGAAGAAAAACTACAGTTGTTCAGGTTGCTCCTGCCGTTCGTACCGCATGGGCTGAAGCCTTCAAGCTTTCCCGTAAGTTTGCTTCCCCAGAACGACTTGCCGGTGCACTTCGTCTGATGGGATTTGATTATGTATTTGATACAACTTACGCTGCCGATCTTACTATTATGGAAGAAGGAAGCGAGTTCTTAGAACGACTGAAACATAAAGAAGACTACCAGTGGCCAATGTTTACCTCCTGCTGTCCTGGCTGGGTTCGTTTCTTAAAATCCCAGTATCCTGACATGGTAGACTGCCTTTCCACTGCAAAGTCTCCTCAACAGATGCAGGGAGCCATCATCAAGAACTACTTTGCTGATAAGATTCATGAAGATCCTGAAAACATTTTCAGCGTTTCCATCATGCCATGTATCGCAAAGAAGGCCGAATGTGCACTTCCTACTATGGACAGTACAGGAACTGGTCCTGACGTTGATGTTGTATTAAATACACGCGAATTCGTTGACTACATGAAGTCCCTCAACATTGATGTTTACGGACTTCCAGAAGACCACTTTGACTCTCCTTGCGGAGAAGGAACTGGTGCTGCCGTAATCTTTGGAACAACCGGTGGTGTTATGGAAGCTGCTTTAAGAAGCTGCTATTATCTTGCAACAGGACAGAACCCTGACCCAGATGCATTCCACGGTGTACGAGGAATGGACGGCTGGAAAGAAGCTGCTATCGACATCAACGGCACAGAAGTTAAAGTTGCCGTAGTAAGTGGACTTGGCAACGCAAGAAAGTTAATCGAAGCCGTTCGCCGCGGTGAAGTATTCTACCACTTCGTAGAAGTTATGGCCTGCCCTGGCGGCTGCGTAGGCGGTGGCGGACAGCCAATCCACGAAGGGAAGGAAATGGCTGAGATTCGCTCCAAGAACCTCTACTTCCTTGATTCCCAGAACGAACGTCGTTTCTCGCATGAGAATCCGGAAGTGTTAAAGACTTATGAAGAGTATCTGGAGAAACCTCTTTCTCGTATGTCTCATAAGCTGCTGCATACTGACCATCATGGGTGGGATATGCCGTTGGCTCCAAAGTTGAAGAAACGATAAATAGGGGGTTGCCGCAGGCAAAGTTGACGCTCTCTGGAAGATAAATAAAGCATATTTGTGACTTTAGTCGCTGCAGGTTGAATGCTCGCTTTCGCGCTCGCATCCAACCTTTGCTCCGAGGTCACAAATATGCTTTATTTATCTTCCAGAGAGCTGTGCTTTGGCTGTAGAGGAAATTATTACCATTTATCGTTGGGGAGAGATTTGAGGATTCACCAGATGGGCTTAGACTTTATACTCTTCTTCCTCAAATTCTCTCCGTTTCTAGGTTTAATTCACTCCAACCGCCATAGCACAGAAGCCAGGAAGCAAACGAATCTATATTTATGACCTCGGAGCAAGTGTTGGATGC
>ERZ507003.1125-NODE-1125-length-11765-cov-20.488813_pt1 | contig 11765 bp, 10 predicted proteins | sample MGYA00513166_ERZ507003 | MGnify/ENA metagenome assembly ERZ507003
CTCGACTGGCGAATGGCGCTGGTGGCGATAATGATTTTCCCGGTGGTGCTGGTGGTAATGGTGATATATCAGCGTTACAGCACGCCGATTGTCCGTCGTGTGCGCGCTTATCTGGCGGATATCAACGACGGCTTTAACGAAATCATCAATGGCATGAGCGTTATCCAGCAGTTCCGTCAGCAGGCGCGATTTGGCGAACGTATGGGTGAGGCCAGTCGTTCACACTATATGGCGAGGATGCAAACCCTGCGCCTCGACGGTTTTCTGCTGCGTCCGCTGCTGAGTCTGTTTTCATCGCTCATTCTTTGTGGCTTGTTGATGCTGTTTGGCTTCTCTGCCAGCGGCACCATTGAAGTGGGCGTGTTGTATGCGTTCATCAGTTATTTGGGGCGACTTAACGAACCCTTAATCGAACTGACCACGCAGCAGGCGATGCTGCAACAGGCTGTTGTTGCTGGTGAGCGCGTTTTTGAGCTGATGGACGGACCGCGCAAGCAATATGGCAATGATGATCGCCCGTTGCAGAGCGGCACCATCGACGTCGATAACGTGTCATTTGCTTATCGCGATGACAATCTGGTGCTAAAGAACATTAATCTCTCTGTGCCTTCGCGCAACTTTGTGGCGCTGGTCGGGCATACCGGCAGTGGCAAAAGCACCCTCGCCAGTTTATTGATGGGCTATTACCCGCTAACGGAAGGTGAGATTCGCCTTGATGGTCGTCCATTAAGTACGCTAAGTCACAGCGCGCTGCGCCAGGGCGTGGCAATGGTGCAGCAAGATCCGGTGGTGCTGGCGGATACCTTCCTCGCCAACGTGACGCTGGGACGTGATATCTCTGAAGAACGCGTCTGGCAGGCGCTGGAAATCGTGCAGCTGGCGGAGCTGGCGCGTAGCATGAGTGATGGTATTTACACGCCGCTTGGCGAGCAGGGGAATAATCTCTCAGTCGGGCAAAAGCAACTGCTGGCACTGGCGCGCGTGCTGGTGGAGACGCCGCAAATCCTGATCCTTGATGAGGCAACCGCCAGCATTGACTCCGGGACTGAACAGGCGATTCAACATGCTCTGGCGGCGGTGCGTGAACATACTACGCTTGTGGTGATTGCTCACCGCTTATCGACTATTGTTGATGCCGACACCATTCTGGTGCTTCATCGTGGGCAAGCTGTGGAGCAGGGCACTCACCAGCAACTGCTGGCGGCCCAGGGACGCTACTGGCAGATGTATCAACTGCAACTTGCGGGCGAAGAGCTGGCAGCCAGCGTGCGTGAAGAGGAATCATTGAGCGCCTGAATAGCGCAATATTTCATCGTTGGTGCAAAAATGTAACGCACTGTGCACTGTCATAGTGCGTTTTCATTTTCAATCTTCTTAACTTCCTGCTCTCTTTCTCGTTTTTCATTTCTGGCACACCGCTTGCAATACCTTCTTCGTGTAGCAGAACCATTACCGAATTCTGACCGGAGGGGATCTATGAAGCTGGTGACCGTGATAATCAAACCATTCAAGCTGGAAGACGTTCGTGAAGCGTTATCTTCCATTGGTATTCAGGGCCTGACCGTCACCGAAGTGAAAGGTTTCGGGCGTCAGAAAGGACATGCCGAGCTGTACCGGGGGGCGGAATACAGCGTCAACTTTCTGCCAAAAGTAAAAATTGATGTGGCGATTGCTGATGACCAACTCGATGAAGTGATCGATATCGTCAGCAAGGCGGCTTACACCGGAAAAATTGGCGACGGCAAAATCTTCGTCGCTGAATTGCAACGCGTCATTCGTATTCGTACCGGCGAAGCCGACGAAGCGGCGCTGTAATCTCTGGCACACAGCAACAGGAACGAAAAATGAAGATAGCGACGATAAAAACTGGGCTTGCTTCACTGGCGATGCTGCCGGGACTGGTAATGGCTGCACCTGCGGTGGCCGATAAAGCCGACAATGCGTTTATGATGATTTGTACTGCGCTGGTGCTGTTTATGACCGTTCCGGGGATTGCCCTGTTTTATGGAGGGCTGATTCGTGGCAAAAACGTGCTGTCGATGCTGACGCAGGTGACCGTGACGTTTGCACTGGTCTGTATTCTCTGGGTGGTTTACGGCTACTCGCTGGCGTTTGGCGAAGGCAACAACTTCTTCGGCAACATTAACGGGTTGATGCTGAAAAACATTGAACTGACGGCGGTGATGGGCAGCATTTATCAGTATATCCACGTGGCGTTTCAGGGATCGTTTGCCTGCATTACCGTAGGCTTGATAGTTGGGGCGCTGGCGGAACGAATCCGCTTCTCAGCTGTGTTGATTTTTGTGGTGGTATGGCTGACGCTCTCTTACATTCCGATTGCGCATATGGTCTGGGGCGGCGGTTTGCTGGCTTCTCACGGGGCACTGGATTTCGCGGGTGGCACGGTGGTGCATATTAACGCCGCAATCGCCGGTCTGGTGGGCGCGTATCTGATAGGCAAACGCGTGGGCTTCGGTAAAGAGGCGTTTAAACCGCACAACCTGCCGATGGTCTTCACCGGGACTGCTATTCTCTATATCGGTTGGTTTGGCTTTAACGCCGGGTCAGCGGGCACGGCGAATGAAATCGCGGCACTGGCATTTGTGAATACTGTGGTCGCAACTGCGGCGGCAATTCTTGGCTGGATCTTCGGTGAATGGGCGCTGCGTGGTAAGCCTTCACTGCTGGGAGCGTGTTCTGGCGCGATTGCCGGTCTGGTCGGCGTGACGCCAGCCTGTGGTTACATTGGGGTTGGCGGCGCGTTGATTATCGGCGTGGTAGCTGGTCTGGCGGGCTTGTGGGGCGTTACCATGCTCAAACGCTTGCTGCGGGTGGATGATCCCTGCGATGTCTTCGGTGTGCACGGCGTTTGTGGTATTGTCGGCTGTATCATGACCGGGATTTTTGCCGCCAGCTCGCTGGGCGGCGTGGGCTTCGCTGAAGGTGTGACGATGGGCCATCAGTTGCTGGTACAGCTGGAAAGCATCGCCATTACGATTGTCTGGTCTGGTGTGGTGGCATTTATCGGCTACAAACTGGCGGATTTGACGGTTGGTCTGCGTGTACCGGAAGAGCAGGAGCGAGAAGGGCTGGACGTCAACAGCCACGGCGAGAATGCCTATAACGCGTAACAAGCACTGCAAAAAACAGCCGGACGGTTTTCACCTCCGGCTATTTTTTTAATTGTGATTACGCATCACCCCTTCCTGAACGGTCGAGGCAACCAGCACGCCGTCCTGGGTATAAAACTCACCGCGCACAAAGCCGCGTGCGCTGGACGCCGAGGTGCTTTCCACGCTATACAGCAGCCATTCATTCAAATTAAACGGGCGATGGAACCACATGGAATGGTCAATGGTGGCAATCTGAATCCCCGGTTCGAGAAAACCGATGCCGTGCGGCTGTAGAGCTACCGGCAGGAAATTAAGATCAGAAGCATAACCGAGCAGATACTGATGAACGCGCAGATCATCCGGCACGCTACCATTTGCGCGGATCCACACCTGACGATGCGGTTCTGCGACGTGACCTTTCAGTGGGTTATGAAACTCCACCGGACGGACTTCCAGCGGACGATCGCAGATGAATTTATCTTTCAGCACTGGCGGCAGCAGGTGCGCCAGCGATTGGGCGATTTGCGTTTCTGAAGGCAGGCCATCAGGCGCTGGCGCGGACGGCATTGTTTTTTGATGTTCGAAACCCGCTTCTGGTGCCTGGAAAGAGGCAGTCATATAAAAAATCGGTTTGCCGTTTTGAATAGCAGAAACCCGGCGGGCGCTGAAGCTGTTACCGTCACGCAGCGTTTCGACATCATAAATAATCGGCTTCTTACTATCGCCAGGGCGAAGAAAGTAGCTGTGAAAAGAATGTACCAGCCGCTCGTCAGGGACGGTCTCTTTTGCAGCATACAAGGCCTGACCCACGACCTGGCCGCCAAATACCTGGCGTAAACCTAAATCTTCACTCTGGCCGCGAAAGAGTCCTTCCTCAATTTTTTCCAGATTTAACAATGTCAGTAAATTTTTTAGCGCCTGACTCATATAACTCTCCAGTAACAAAGCTGCCGCAGCAAGCCAAAGTGAGTTGAGTATAACGCAAATTTGCCACTGGTCCGATGGGTGCAATGGTCTGAATTACGGGCTAATTACAGGCAGAAATGCGTGATGTGTGCCACACTTGTTGACGTTACTATTTTGTTAACCACTCTTCCGGCGAGGAAAGTTAGCCCGCTGGTGCATTGATAATAAGGAGAAGTGAATGAAACTCGTGCACATGGCCAGTGGTTTAGCGGTTGCGATTGCGTTGGCGGCTTGCGCAGATAAAAGCGCGGATATTCAGACGCCAGCACCGGCTGCAAATACGTCTATTTCAGCAACACAACAACCTGCTATCCAGCAACCGAATGTCTCCGGTACCGTTTGGATCCGTCAGAAAGTCGCACTGCCGCCTGATGCCGTGCTGACCGTGACACTTTCTGACGCGTCGTTAGCCGATGCGCCGTCGAAAGTGCTGGCGCAGAAAGCGGTGCGTACCGAAGGTAAACAGTCACCATTCAGCTTTGTTCTGCCATTTAACCCGGCAGATGTTCAGCCGAACGCGCGTATTCTGTTGAGTGCGGCGATTACCGTGAATGACAAACTGGTATTTATTACCGATACCGTTCAGCCGGTGATCAACCAGGGCGGAACTAAAGCCGACCTGACATTGGTGCCGGTGCAGCAAACCGCCGTGCCGGTTCAGGCTAGCGGTGGCGCAACGACTACCGTACCTTCAACTTCACCAACCCAGGTGAATCCGTCTTCGGCAGTTCCAGCTCCAACGCAATATTAAGCGAAGTTAACCCTCTCCGCCCGGAGAGGGTTAGTAGTTCCAGCGATAAAGCTGCAAGTCGATTTGCCCGCTTCCCGACACCATCACACCTTCTGCCAGTAATGCCTGTCGCTGACGCTGTAAATCCGGTCCGGTCAGTGAAATGGTGCCGTGGCGATTAACCACCCGGTGCCATGGCAAGGTGCTGCCTTCGGGGAGACGCTTTAACACACCGCCTACCTGGCGCGCGGCGCGCGGCGATCCCGCCAGTTTCGCCACATCACCGTAAGTGGTGACATAGCCTTCGGGAATAGCGGCTACGATTTGCCAGACGCGCTGGGGAAATGAATCTTCTTTTTCCATCTTTTCTTCCTGAGGTAATTTTTCAGCATAATCTGGAAAAACGCCCGAGTGAAGCCGCATTGCGCAAGAAACCAGCATCTGGCACGCAATGGGTTGCAATTAGCCGGGGCAGCAGTGATAATGCGCCTGCGCGTTGGTTCTCAACGCTCTCAATGGGGGCTCTGTTGGTTCTCCCGCAACGCTACTCTGTTTACCAGGTCAGGTCCGGAAGGAAGCAGCCAAGGCAGATGACGCGTGTGCCGGGATGTAGCTGGCAGGGCCCCCACCCATTTCTGCCTCCCACCGTTTCGTCAAAAAATCCCAACATGGCTAAACTTTAACCACTACTGACGTCGCAAGAATTGTCTGGCTGCGCAGTACGCTTCGGAGGTATGTCTGATGAAGTATGTTGATGGTTTTGTTGTTGCCGTTCCTGCCGATAAAAAGGATGCCTATCGGGAAATGGCCGCTAAGGCCGCGCCATTATTTAAAGAGTTCGGTGCGCTTCGTATTGTCGAATGCTGGGCCAGCGATGTACCGGATGGTAAAGTGACCGATTTTCGTATGGCGGTGAAAGCGGAAGAGAATGAAGAGGTTGTCTTTAGCTGGATTGAATACCCTTCAAAAGAGGTCCGCGACGCTGCTAATCAAAAGATGATGTCGGACCCACGGATGAAAGAGCTCGGCGAGTCCATGCCGTTTGACGGCAAGCGAATGATCTATGGTGGATTCGAATCAATCATCGACGAGTAGGTAGCGTGACGGGCTGTGCGGCGTGCCGTCAGCCCTAAAATTCACAAATGTTGCTCGGCCCAGCGTAAGAAATCCTCTTTCGGTAATGCCTTGCTGTAGAGCCAGCCCTGACCGTAGTGCACGCCATGCTGGCGTAGCCACTCTTCTTGTTTACTGGTTTCGATTCCCTCCGCAACCATTTTCAGTTTCAGAGTTTTTGCCATTTTGATGATATGCGGCGTGACATTTTTATATTCCAGCGCATCAACGAAAGATTTATCGATCTTCAGAATGTCGACATCCAGATCCTGTAAATAGCTTAAACTTGAATACCCTGTACCAAAATCATCGAGATAAATTTCATGGCCCGCCTCCCGGTAGCGAGAAATTATCGGGGCGCTGGTTTTCGGATCGGCAAACTCGCGTTCAGTGAGTTCAAGCGCGATCTGTCTGGGATTAACCTGATAGTGATTGATCATTTCACGCAGCAATTGCGGGATTTTTTCCGAGGTGAGCACGGTGGATTCAAGATTGATCGAAATATGCTGCTGAGGATGCTGACGCAGCCAGTCGCCCATATCTTCAAAGACGCTTCTTATAATCAGTAGCGTCAATGGCTCAGAAAGGCCCGTTTGCTGTGCCAGCGGAATAAAACTATCTGGTGACAACCAACTACCGTCTGTCTGCGGCCAGCGCGCCAGTGCCTCAGCACCGACAATTTTGCCATTGGCTAAGGAGACAATCGGCTGATAGTGCACGCAAATATCACGATTTTCGATAGCATCCTGCAGCCGATGATGCGGTGACTGGATACGGCGCAAAATACGCAGCACAAACATCGCTGCCAGCAGGCCAATCACCAACCCGAGCGGTAACCAAATAAAGACTTGCCGATGCCAGCCTTTCTGCAACATTTTCGTTGAAGCCCAGGTGATGATCGAAATATTCATCTCCGGTAAGGGCAGGATATCGTAAATGATTCCATTATTTTCGATATGCTCACCGGGTGTTTTTTGTAGCCTGGTAATAATTCCCTGAGCAAGTTCATCGCTGCTGGTTATGACAACGTTATGGGCATTGCCAATAATGGCGGCATCAATTTGCCATGAGCTATAGGGAATGACATCAATAAAGGAAGCGGGGTCGATCATGACGACATAATGTGCCGTTCCCATGGCGACCATGTAACGAATAATGCCTAAATCGTTATGCGATGTTAACCAGACACGATAACCATCTTTCGAAATTTTACCTGGCTCGGGGAAGGTATCGGGCGGGCTTTCATGCTCCAGAGACGAACACTGGGGAACGTTGTTATCGATATAAACCACTTCCTGAATATAGCGATAACTGTAAGATACCCGACGCATTTCCATGAGATGGGCTTCGCTACAGGCAGCGCCTTGCCATCTTTCCAGCTCTTGCAGCGCATCTTTCCCTTGTGTCGCCACCTTATTGGCCCGAATAGCGACGCGGGAGGAATACGTATTCAGCTCTTCAATAAATGATGTTTCTACCTGCTGATGGGCCAGCCAGATGCTTAAGCCGACAGGCAGCAATACTGAAAGAATCAGTACTCCCGAAATAAGGCCGACCAGATGTCGTGTTCTCACCAGCATATCCTTATTAACACAGTGTAGGGAAAGTATATCTGATTGTGGAAAAAGGCTGGCAGGAGATAAGGAGGTAGAGCTGGTATTTCATGAAGTGATGGGTGGAAGCGATCGTTGTCATTTGACCAGGCGTAGAGCTTTACGCCTGGTATGTACCCCTAACTTAAGATGTTGATTCGGCGCGAGCGAGGGTAAAAATATCGTAAAAAGATAGTTCACCTTTACGGACGATCATTTTTTGCAGTTGTTCTTTATGAACATCCGCGACACGCGGAGAGTTCAGGATGGCTTCAACTAGCGCGGCAGGTACAAAGCGCGTGTTGTACCATTCGCCGTTATAGCAAACGCGGAAATCCAGCACGTCGATATCTTCATAGCGGTAGCGTGGGTAGACATCGAAAAAGAAGAAACCATTAAGCAGGATAAATAATACAACCAGTAGCCAGACAGAGCCTGAAAGCGTTTCGGACTGCAACATCACCGCCAGGGTGGCAAAAAAAGCAACGTACATACCGATAAACAGCCCCGGATGTTTACGGATAAAACTGATACTAAAGCGGGGTTTGTTGTCGCGTTTTTCGCGGGTATTCAGAGACTCAATCGTTTCGGTCAGCAGGCGTTGTATTTCGGTCATCGTTTGCCTTCGTGATATCTGCAACTTTCCAGGGAACACCCTATTTTAACGTGGGAATAGTAGAGGGGAAGTAACAGATTTGCCACGATTTTGCATAACAGTTGAGAAAAGCTGGTTACAATTTTTTAATGATTCTGGCTGGATTACCGCCCACGACAACGTTGTCCGGGACATCTTTTGTGACAACTGCACCTGAGGCTACCACGACGTTATCACCAATGGTCACACCAGGGTTAATGACTGCACGTCCGCCAATCCAGACGTTATTACCGATGGTGACGGGTTTCCCCAGTTCAGCACCGCTATTACGTGCTACAGGGTCGATGGGATGTGTTGCCGTGTAGATATGAACGCCTGGTGCCAACATACAGTTATCACCAATGCGAATAGGGCAGACATCAAGCATCACGCAATCGAAGTTGGCGAAAAAATTATTGCCGAGAAAAATGTTATAACCATAGTCATAGCGAAACGTTGGCTCAATATAAGCCTCTGTCACCTGACCGAATAAATCAGCAAGAATTTGCTGGCGTAATGTGTGCTCTTCCACCAGGGAATGATTGTATCGGTGAATAAGCCGACGAGCTCGCAGGCGATCGCGAGATAACGCCCCATCTGCCGAGTGATACAACTCACCAGCAATCATCTTTTCTTTTTCTGTGCTCATTACTGACTTCCGGTTGCTGAAAATGCGGCAACACAGTAAGACGAAAAGTCAGTGAAGAGAACGTTCCCATTACATCTGTGTGATGAAGATCACATAGGGTATGTCTTCATGGCGAAAAAAAGTATAAAATTCTTAATAAACAGCCGGTTATAGCTCCGAAAGCGAGTTATTTATTAGCGAATAAATTTCCATACTGAGGAAGGGATCTTGTCGTACAGTTTATTCATGGTCAATTCGGCGAGGCGGTGATCTGCGGCTGAGTAAAATACCGCCAGTTCATTATCTGATAATTCGTATTTATTTTTCTCGATAACACGCTCCAGCGTGTCAATTGTCTGACAACGACGTAAACGCATTAAATAATCGGTTTTCGTTAAAGGTTTTTCGGACATACTTCTACCCATGGTTGTAATAATTCTAACAAGATAAACTCGCAGGATTCTCTTTCGTCGCATTGACAAAACAACGGAATAGTCGATTACCTGACTTCCGCCATTTCTGAAGATCCTGCATATTAATACCATAACTACTGAACAACATAAAGGTGTCATCCAGATATTCGTCGATCTGCTCAATGAGCTTATTGTCTTCATTATACTTAATTTTGTAATTAAGTGCGAAGGTCGCAATATGCTCAATCAGTTCATTCAACTGGAGGTTGATCGCCGAGGTTGGGTCGTTAACCCAGCCATGATTGCTTTCTTCAAGGTTTGCAAGGCAGTCATGATACAGGGTTTCACAGAGAAACTTAAGCTGTGCGATATCATGTCTTTTGGGTGAGTATTCATCCATAACGCGTCCCCTTCTTAGCGGTTGAACTAACGGACACCTTTCGGGATGGAAAAAACTTACTGACCTGGACTTGCTCTCTCGTTTGTTAGCTTAACTATAAGCCACTCTTTGTAGGTTTTCATCGCATTATTACGAAAAATTACAATTAGGAAGGAAGCGGGACAGGACTCACTTTTTCATACTAGCACCAACCCGCAGCAGGTAAAAGCAGTTTGCTCGAACTGTTCATAACATTTCAGAATTATCGCCAGAAGAAATTGGTGACACTAATACCAGGATTGCTCTGAATATGACGTAATAACCGAGGAATGAATAAAGAATTACCGCAAATAATTAAGAATAGCCTCTAAATGGTTATGGATTATTAAATCTATTAGCGCTACTTAATATAAATTAACTAACAATCAGTATTTTTTATGAATTTTATGCGGGGTTAATACTGGTTTTCGTATGGGATCCTGAGTTGGTGGTTCAATACTCCTTAATGTTCGTAGGTTATGTATAAAAAAGGCCGCTTGCGCGGCCTTAGTGATTACACGTTGTATCAATGATGATCGACAGTATGGCTGTGCTCGATATCTTCATTCTTGCGGCTAAAGCGGCGGCGAACCACCACAAAGAATACCGGAACGAAGAAGATTGCCAGTACCGTTGCGGTCACCATCCCGCCCATTACACCGGTACCTACTGCGTTCTGCGCGCCGGAACCAGCACCAGTACTGATAACCAGCGGCATAACGCCGAGGATAAACGCCAACGAGGTCATCAGGATTGGGCGTAAACGCATCCGCACCGCATCAAGCGTCGCTTCAATCAGACCTTTACCTTCTTTATCCATCAAGTCTTTGGCGAATTCGACGATAAGTATCGCGTTCTTCGCCGACAAACCAATGGTTGTGAGCAGGCCTACCTGGAAGTAAACGTCATTGGTCAGGCCACGGAAGGTGGCAGCCAGCAACGCACCGATAACCCCCAGCGGAACGACCAGCATAACGGAGAACGGAATCGACCAGCTCTCGTACAGCGCAGCCAGACACAGGAACACGACAATCAACGAAATCGCGTACAGTGAAGGCGCCTGGTTGCCGGAGAGACGTTCCTGATAGGACATTCCCGTCCAGTCATAGCCAACACCGGTAGGCAGTTTGCTCGCCAGTTGTTCCATCAGCTCCATTGCTTCACCGGTACTTTTACCCGGTGCCGCCTGGCCTAAGATTTCCATAGATGGCAGGCCGTTGTAACGTTCCAGACGCGGCGAACCGTACTCCCAACGAGAAGAGGAGAACGCCGAGAACGGCACCATCTGACCATCAGCAGCACGAACATACCAGTCGCCGATATCATCCGGCAGCATACGGTATTTCGCTTCTGACATGACGTAAACTTTCTTCACACGACCGCGGTCGATAAAGTCGTTCACATAGCTACCGCCCCATGCAGCGCCCAGAGTGGTGTTAATGTCGTTGATAGAAACACCCAGCGCCTGCGCTTTTTCCTGGTCGATATCAATCTTAAACTGCGGGGTATCTTCCAGACCGTTTGGACGTACGCTGGTCAACATATCAGGGTGCTTCGCTGCTTCTGCAAGCAACTGGTTACGCGCCTGAGTCAGTTTTTCGTGACCAAGGCCAGCCTGGTCAATCAGCTCAAAGTCAAAGCCGGTTGCGGTACCCAGTTCCACGATTGCGGGCAGGTTAAAGGCGAAAACCATCGCATCTTTGATTTGCGAGAAAGCACGTGTTGCACGCATGGTAATCGCTTCAACTTTGTTTTCTTCGCCCGGACGATCGGCCCAGTCCTTCAAGGAAACGAACGCAATACCTGTATTCTGACCACGTCCCGCAAAGCCGAAGCCGTTAACGGCGAACACCGACTCAACGTTGTTCTTTTCTTTGGTCAGATAGTAATGCGTTACCTCATTGAGCACTTTCTGCGTACGTTCCTGCGTTGCACCTGCTGGCAGCTGAACCATGGTCATAAATACGCCCTGGTCTTCATCTGGCAAGAAGGAGCTTGGCAGACGCACGAACAGATAGGCCATGCCGACCACGATGATCAGATACAGCACCAGGTAACGCCCTGTACTGCGCAGAATACCGCCTACGCTGTCGGTGTAGTGGTGCGTGCTCTTCTCGAACATGCGGTTAAACCAGCCGAAGAAGCCTTTTTTACCTTC
>ERZ507003.1151-NODE-1151-length-11590-cov-5.135674_pt1 | contig 11590 bp, 17 predicted proteins | sample MGYA00513166_ERZ507003 | MGnify/ENA metagenome assembly ERZ507003
CCCTTTGTATAGGGCTTAGAAGCATGAAAAATCTGGTGTCTGAGGAAGAATTACAATAAAAATCAAGAAGGTTAGTCATGAAATTTGACTAGCCTTCTTTTTGAGTTGTGACATTAAATTTATATGTTTTAGAGTTCCGTGACATTAATTTGACATTAAAATTTGAAATTTTTCGGATCTAATTGATCAGCAACATCCTTTTGGCTGTTACCATACATATGTGAATAAGTGTCAAGAGTAGTAGAAATATTTTCATGTCCGAGTCGGTAAGATAGTGTTGCGATATCTACCTTCATATGGATCAACATTGATGCATGGGAATGTCGGAGATCATGGACTTTGATCTGTCTGATTTCTGGGTGCTTTTTGTACATTGAAAGCATTGCATCATTTAAATATGTTGAATTAACTGGAAAGATTCTATCTGTTGATTTCATTCCAGGAACTCTTTTGATATAAGCCATGAAATCAAAATATAAAAAGTCCGGAATCGAGATATCTCTGACCGCTTTCTTTGTCTTAGGTGTAGTGATCATCTTTTTATTACCGACGGTTGAATATGTTTTTGTAATGCTAATCATATAGCAGGTATTTTGTTGATCATAGTATAGATCCTCTTGAGTCAATGCCATAAGCTCGCCTTTTCTCATTCCAGTATAAAATAATGTTTCGAACATTATTTTTTGACGAGGATTTGACAATAAATTATAAAATTCATTAAATTCCTGTTCTGTCCAGATCTGAAATTTTTTGTTGCCTTTATCTTTTAATTGATCGAGATTCCTGCAAGGATTTTCTTTTAGTCCGCAATGGCGCACAGCATATTCAAATATCGAAGATAACTGACTAGTCAATGTCTTTATATATGATCTCTTATAATTGCTTAAAATGAGGTTATTTTGCCATTTGGCAATATGTGCGCTTGTTATTTCAACAATCTTTAAATTCTCAAAAAATGGTAGATAATGTTTGTCTATATGTCCTCTTAAATTATACAATGTAGACTCTTTCTGGCGATGCTTGGCATAATTATAATATTTATCAGCTAATGCTTTGAAAGTAACGTCTGGAGAAGTACTGAAGTGTTCCAGAAACATTCTTTCAAATTCCTGGGCTTCTCGCTTCTTTAGAAAGCCCCGTTTACGTTTTTGCTTTCGATCGCCTTTCCAATCGGTGTAATAAAATTGACAGTACCAGGTATTGCGTTTTGTGTCTTTGTATACAGACATAAATATCACTCCTTAAAAATTTGTATTTTTAGGAGCTAAATTTTGTGATTAGAGTATATAAAATTAAAACAGATGAATAATATTATCTGGTATATTTGAAGGAGTAAGTCGTCCTTTTTCCAAAAACGAATATTCCTCAATTTCGGATGCCCCACATCCTATTTCCTCAACAACATCTGTTTCGGTTACAATATGGTTATCAAGAATCAAATCAAAAGCCTGTTTGTGAGCAAAGGGTTGTTCTAGTGGGATTATATTATCCAAAGGTTCTGATTTCCAATAATGATTGTATGACATCTGATCTTTTAAATATTTTATTTGATTTTCAGTTAATAAATCTAAGTCTTGACATCTATATATCATGGATCCAATAGATGCTTTCCATTTTTTCTTTAGATTGATAAAATGATCAATAGAAGTAGAATAGATGTCATTAGAAAAAGTAGTAGCTGGTAATAACAAGGCGGCAGCAAATAAATCAGCTTCTTTCTCTATTTTGTCAAATATAACTTTCGTTTGAATTTCTTCTTCGTTAATATAGTTAGCATGTAATAATAAATGTCCTAGTTCATGCGCTAACGTAAAGCGTAGCCTAACATCACTGTATTTTTCAGAACTAAGAAATATATATGGAATTGCATCTTTCCATACAGAAAAGGCATCAATTTTTTTATTATTTAAATTCATAACAGAAATCATGATACCATTTTTCTGAAAAACATTGGTAAGGTTAACAATTGGGGCATTACCTAATCCCCAATTGTTTCGTACAGCCATTGCAAATTCCTCAATTTGTTGAATATTTAATTGTTCATAAGTAAAATGATAATCTATAGTAGGAAGATTAACTTTAGGAAAGCTGACAAATTGTCTTAGATATTTGTCAATTTCCTGAAATATAGCTATCTTTTCCTTTGCAGCTTCTTTTGATTTTTTTGTAGTTGAACGCCTACTCCGAAAGAATACAGTACTTGGAGAAGCAGCATCAGATGGAAGCGGCTTGCGGAAAAAGGATATCTCATATCGGAGAACAGAAGCAATTCTACTTAATACAGCTTCTGTGGGTGTGTATGTTCCTATTTCGTATTTAGATATCGCCTGTCTTGAAACACCAACAAGATTACCAAGATCGGCCATAGAGTATCCTCTGGATACTCTGGCTTGCTTGATTCTTGATGGTATAATATTATGTTGTATCATTTTTATTCTACCTTCTTTATAATATTTTCATATTCTGTTAATAGCTTGATTCCAATATTCTCTGAAACTGTATCCGGAACAACATCAAGATGCGTAGGGGCTTCTAATGGAACCGTATGTAGTATGCTTTTATACTTCTCATCTGGAACAATTAAAGCAATATGAGTACAGTCCATGGATCGATAGTTATAACCATAGATGATGTTACTATAATATGGTTGATCAGAAATCTCCTCATTATCGAAATTAAAGAAGTACTGGCCATCTCCATAATGATTACCTTTTGCTAATTTCATCTTATAATTAGCTTTGTTTGGCAGTTCGTGTATACTATTTGTTTTACCTGTAGAAGATATGAAGTGGGGAGTAGTAATCAATACTATTGATTGACCAAAACCATTTGTGGATAATTTCTCCGCTTTAAAAACAGCTTCTGGGGTATAAGCCGCATCAAACAAAGATGTATTTACGCTATGCGATAATAATCTCGTTAATGTACATTTATCGGCATTTTCAAGGAATTTTTTGTTACCTTGAAGGAATTTATTAAATGCCATAATTCCATAATCAACATTTCGATAAATACTACCTTTGATTTCTGACGTATAATCTTCATTAAAAGCTTCTCTCATTGTATGATTCAAAAAATCACTCCTTTACAAAAAATCAGTCAATAATAAGTAACATGTGGAGCAAAAATAGAAAGTTATTCTTGTTAATTATGATTATATGTCAAGCTGTATAAAAAATCAAGAAATAAATTGTTGAAAATCATTAATACAAAAAAGAAGAAGCAGAGGAAGCTACTTTAATAATCAAGTTCCCTCTGCATATATATTTTCATTATTCTGTATAATTTTCAATAATAACATCTGAAAATTCTTCCCATATATGATCTCTGTTATGTTGAAGAGTCGCTACTTTTTGAATCAATCCATAACATGATCTATCATAATCTGGTTTGACTAGCTGTATGCCACCATCACATTCTGAAAATTTAAAGTTGTTTTTATAATAATCAACTAATTTTTTAATATTATTTTCTTCTGTATCGGGTGTTTTATCAGCTGCAAATAGGTATATGTATTGACATCCTACCAAGTCTGTAATTTCTAATATTTTAGGAACTATAACCTCCCAAAATATCCCGAACCCCAGTGGAACGCCAATATCAGATTTTTGAGTGTAGTTTTCATTTCGACACAAATGACGTAACTCGATTGCAGAGATACATACAGGAACATTTATTGTGTGATCAGATTGTCCTATTTCTTTAGCTTCAGTTTTTCTTGTTATTTTTCGATCTGCGATAGAAAATAATTTATCTGTATATTTCTGTCCGTAAATAGAAACTCCTGCATCATACATTGATGCAATACTGGCATCTTCACGTTTTAACTTAAAGCCTATTAAGTCATCTACAAATTTTTGATCATCTTCTGATAAGTCTTCATCTTGAGGTATTTCTACTAGCATTCCACATTTTACAGAAAAGTACATTGCTAATTGGTCTTCAGAATCCTTAATTAAATAAACTCTAGTTTCTCCAGAACTGTCTTCAGTCCAAGCTCCTCGCAAATCCCTTAAATATAATTCAAGCGAGTTATTTACTTTTTTTGAAATAAACTCGCTTAAAATGTTTTTATTATCAGAATTAGAAGTTAAAACTTCACATTTAAATCCTCGAAAGTATTTTATTGTTTTATCAATAATGTTATCCAAAGTATATTATTCTCCCATAGTCTTTCTTTCAGATGCTTCTCTTAAAGCATCGACCTTCATTGCATCTAATAATAGTGGCTTATCACCATTTTCTCCAGTCATTAGACCTCTTCTAGAGTGTTTCCATGAAAATTCTGCATGAGATAAACTACTCAATTTCCAAGAAGACAAGTTACCATATCTTTTCATAACATTTTCTAATAGAGATTTAGTATTAGTAGAAACCTCATTATGTGTATAATGATAAGGTCTCTTGTTCTCATGATATTCTGCACGAACTTCTCTTAATACAGGGCCAAATTTCCAACCATAAAATGTACCATCAAATAATGGTTCATTGTAGAGCATAAGAGATTCTCTTTGCGCAAAATACATCAATTTGTGCATTTTCATTTCATCCATAGGAACTCCGTGAGTGGCAAAATACATATCATACAAATTTTTTGCAACATGATTTAATTTTTCCATATGTCATTCCTCCTTATCCTAATAGTGTTTCTAACTTATTATATCACAAATGTGAAATAATAGTACATTACAAAGTTAAAATTAATAATTAAAATAGTGTTACCAATTTATGAAAAAATTTAAATATATCTCTTTAAATTTATTAATCCACTGTTCATTATCAAAATTATTATTAACAATATCTTCAATCAAACATCCAAAAGTTTCTTTATCACATAAAGCGAATTCAAAATAGTGGTTAAAAACTTCATATGCTGCATCAAGTACATCTTGCGAATAAAATTCTCTTAATTCATAAATTTTCATTATCAAATATGAAAGATAAGGCTTTATAAATCCTTTTTTGCAGTCATATTTAGAATATACGCCTTCTTTGTATAATAATAAATTTTGATAATTAGCAGATACAATTTGAAGATATAAAGATTTTAAATAATATATAAGAGCTTCTTCCGAGTTACTTATCTCTGATGATATATCCCCCATATTTTGATAGGCAAAAGCTAAAGATCCATAATTATTATTTTTCCAATTTTCAAATTCTTGATTTTTCAATATAGATTGAATTACAAAATAAAAATTGTTTGTTCCTGGAAGGAATTTTTTGGCAGATATATAATCTTCAAATTCGATATGCAATTTATCCCTATGTTTAAATAAGAGGATATAGTCAGCATGTTTTTTAACAAATTTTTTACCTTTATCAGATAATGAATAAAATTCTGTGCCATCACTCTGTAATACAAGCATAAGATGGTCAGAAGAAGTTGAATTAAGAATTCTATTTATCAATTCTGATTTTTTACCTGTTGTTGTAGTATTCAAGTTTTTAAGAACTATTTTTAAATCCGAAATTCTCATAGACTCGAGTATGTCCGATATCTCAGATGGACTATAATATCCTTCTCTGATAAGCTTTTTGTGAAATGATGATGGACTTTTGATACCAAAATCATAATAAAAATATCGTGGATATTCAGTATCGCTCATGATATGAACACCTGTACTGTATCTATCGAGGAATACAGCTTTATAAAAATTATTTTTCTCTCTAGCAATTTTTCTTTCATTATCATCGATATGTTCTACATTATTTTCAGATTTTATGTCTTTACTATCGTCAGAAGAGGTTGATGTATGCAGAGAAGCTATCGTATTTGTTTTTTGCTTATTTTTTCTAAAAAAATCTAAGAAGCTCACTGTTCATTTTGCTCCTCTCGTAATTTTAAAGAGATTCTGTATTGATCAGCATCTGGAACTTCAATAAATTCAACTGTTTTATCAAAATTATTTTTGACGACCTCTTTAATTTCTTCTAATGATACTTTAAAAAATTCTCTTCTTTGATTTACAAGATTCAATTTTCGGTCTTCAAAAGCTCTATGTAATTTTGCTTCCAGTGCTGGAGCATCTTCTGAAAATATCATAGCATGTACATCAAATTTAAAAGGAACAGAAGCATCACCAAGTTCATCAACTCGTTCCTGAGGATTTAACCTTCGTGTCATTCCAATTTTGTATATTCCTTCGCCAAATGATCCAATATTAGAAATTATATAAACATATCCAGCCTTTTGGTTAGCTTCTCTGTAATCAATATCTTTGATTTTAGTATCGATATCAGATAGAGATTGTATAATTTCTTCCTTCTTTTTATTCAGCTCTTCGATATTCTCATCAGAAGAAGAGGATATTTGCTTGTTAATATTAGAAAGAGCCTGTTCATAATGCTTACGTTCTTTATCGATATTTTTACGCTGCTCTTTGATCTCTTTCTGTAATCGTGCTTCTTCACGCTGCTGAGCTCTTAATTCAGCTTTTTCTTCTTTCTCACGTTGCTTTTGAATCTGATATTCCAATGCCAATCGAAGCTCTTGAATTTTTAGATCATAGTAGATAGAAGTTATAGAAATAGACATGGTCACTCCTAATTTTGCAATGGCATTAAAACTTCGTTCCATTTTTTTAACAGAAGCATCATAATTATTGTATTTTACCTTACTAATAATTTCATCACACTCACTATTAAATGCACGAAGCAGTAGTTTTTGCATGTCTTTTATCATTTTACGCCCCTGAACAGTACTACCATTTACTTGCCAGTCTATACTACCAGATACCGCAGAACCATCTTTGATCATAGCTTTCTGTTTATTACGTATGTTTGTAAGTTCAGCTTTATAAGCATCTGCATTAATAAAAGAGTATCGTGGCTCATATAATCCAAAATCTTGAACTAAGATTTCATCAGAAAATGTAATGATATCTTTTTTTAGGTCTTTTATATTGGAATTCAATTCATTGATTTCATCATTGTAGGCAAGAATCATTGATTTTTGCTTTGAAATTTCGGACATATATTTGTCATATTGTTCTTTCAAATGCTGTTCTTGCGTTACTTTTTGATGTGCAAATTCAACCTGGGATTCAGCAATCTGTTTTTTTAATGATTCTAAATCTTTCATTTCTGGTGTAAGCAATGATTCTAATGCTGATTTTTCATTTTCAAGATTAATGATTTTTGCTTCCATTTCAGAATTGATGGTTTCTAATTCTTGAATTTTATCATTTAGTTCGTTATTTCCAAATAGTGAATTTAATAAACCCATTATATCCCCTTGTATTTTAGTATATTTTTGATATGTATATTAACTACTTATATTTATTTATAATATTCTTAAATTCAAACAACCATTTTTCGCGATCCTTAAAATAGAAGTTATATTCTTCACCAGATTTAGAACATATGATAATGGTTTTACTTATACCTTGACGACCATCTTTAATTTCTTTTATGTCAGAAATAGGAATATCAAAATCATAACTACCTTTAGTTAAGTTAACAAGAACTCCCATAACTGCAATTTTAGCAAAGCTGTGTTTTGAATAAATAAATCGCTTATTTGTTAAAAGCCCATGTCCATTTTGAACAAATAACTTACTTTTTACTCTATTACATAACCCTTCTTTGATAGCAATTTCTTCATCTGACGAAGTAGATGCTACCTTATTATTAGAAACAACAGGTTGTCCGCAATTACTACAGAAGTTGGAATTCTCATTTAATTCAGCTCCACAATTTGAACAAAACATAAAATAATCCCCCTTAAATTTATTTGATTTTTCTTTTATGTATACTGCTTAGGTACCACTCTAAGCTAATGATTTTCCCAGCATTTCTCCGGATTCTTTATTAAGTGCTTTTACATACCCTTTAATCTCGGCTTTGTATTCTCGCTGTACATCTTCTGGTAGTTGATGTATCAAATCTAACCATTCTTGATCAGTAACAGAAGTAGTTGCGTTGGATGATTCTATTTCTGATCCAGTTAGAAGATAGTTCAGCGAAACATTAAAATATTCGCAAATGGGTATCAAACAACTTGATGGTATTTCGCGATCTTTTAATAACCAATTACTGAGTGTACTTGGTTGTTTTCCAATATAATTAGCTAAATCTTTTTGAGAAAAAGCCGAATTGGAAGAAAGCAAATTAGTTATTCGTTCATTTATTTCTTTCAATTCATCACCTTCTTATACCCAAATAAGAATTTAAGTATTGACAAATACCTAAATGGGTATTATTATATAAACATAAATTACATTTGTGAAATAAAAAAGAAAAATCAAGACTATATTGTTATGGAAAATGTGGTGTTTATCTATACAACAAAATGTAAATCTTATTTTCAATTTTATTTCAAAAATAGCATTTTTCATTCTTTATTAGAATGGTTATTTGTATTTAAAAATGCTACTCGATTTGAATTCTATTTTAGCATTTTATTTTACATTTGTAAATTAAAAACATAAACAGAAAGGAGGCTTATTGAATGGGAAAAGTATTACCGCCTTGGTGCAAAAGAGCAAGAAAAGCTCTCATCGATAAAGACATGAATTTTGGAGACTTAGCAGCAACAACGGGATACACAAGAGAGTATGTATCAGCGCTGCTCAATGGCAGACAATACGGAGAAGAAGCTGTAAGCAAGATCAGCGGTATTCTGGGTATTAAACCACCAAAGAACAGCATGTACTTATAATCACAAAATTTAACTCTGATTTAATTGTAAATATTGTTTGAATATTGCGACATAGGATCAGAGGGTAAGATTTATAAAAAAACATAGGAGCTAAATATAAGATTTTGATACACAGACGACTTAAACACACTGGTCAATTGAATATGTTGGTATGATCCCTATAAATGCACAACATCACAACTGCTAAAAACATAGAAAGTTCTTCTTGATAAAAAGTATTGATTTGTTAATTGTTGAAAATTGAATATTGAAAATAACATTGGCCAGTGTATTTAAGTCGTCTGGTAAAAAAGGTAAGGTACAACAGATGAAAAAAGATACAAAAGAAGAAAGCGTTTGGTATGTAGCAAGAATTAAGGCAGCAAAAGAAAACAGAAACCTAAGATCCAGAGAAAGTGCTTCTGAAATTCTGATGATGCATCCGTCGACACTAGCTGATTATGAATTAGGAGTTACAAAGAGAATTCCTCCAGAAAGTGTTGAATTAATGTCAACGGTTTATCATGCTCCGGAGCTTCGGAATTATTATTGCAAACATATCTGTCCTTTAGGAGCAGATATTCCTGAAATTAATGATATCGAGGATTTGGACAGGCTCACAGTAAAAGCAGTTGCAATCTTTCGAAATCTTGGAAATGTTCAGGACCAGCTGATTACTATTACAGAAGATGGCGTGATCAGTGAAGACGAAAGGCCGCGGATGCAGTTTATCATTGATACATTAGACAAAGTATCATCAGTAGCACAAAGTTTAAAATGCTGGGCAGAGAGAAACATAGGAGGAACAAATTATGCAAGAACAAATGGTTACAGAGATCGAAATGTATGATTGCCAGGATGTTATGAAGATGCTTGGATGTAAACAAACAACCGCATATCGGGTAATCAAACAACTTCGCAAAGAGCTAGAAGACAGTGGATATATGTCACCGATTGCAGGAAAAATCCAGAAAAGCTATTTTGATAAACGCTTTGGATTTTAAGAAAGGAGTAACTTATGGAAAGTATTAGAAGATACGAGGTATATGAGGATCGCTTTGTCGAAAGTAAAAAGAAAATCGAAAAGGCGATTGAGCACCAGAGAAAAATGAATAAGATCATAGAAAAAGTCGAAAAAATGATGTTGTATCATTTCTGCGGATTGTTACTTGCAGGCTTATCTGCAGTAGTTGCAATTCCAGAGCTGATTGAATCAAGAGGTTATTTCGCATTTGGCGGTGAATGGATGATGTTCGGTGTATTTTATCTGATTGGATACTACGGAATGAAATACTTGAACGAGAAAGGGCTTCAAGATGCTGAATAAAAAAGAACAAAGAAAAAATGCCCACGGAGCGGCAACTCCAATGAGCACATTGTTAAACAAACAGAAACAGTATAACACAAGTTATGATAAAAGTAAAATAGAAAGAGGTACAACCGATGAAAGATAAAACACTTATGGAATGTAATCTTGCAATGACTAAAAGTTGTAGATTATCAGACACAGAAAACAAAGAAGAAGCTCTAAAAATTGTAGAGAATATGGCAGAAAAGGTAATTATTGAATTAATAGATTGTATTAATCCATTATCTAAAGATTCAACAATATTTATAATTCCTGCTTTAAGATACATTGCTAATTCACTAGAAAAAGAAATGACAGATTACGATAAAGGGATTTCTGAATATATAGAATCTTTTTTTCAGAGAACTGGAACATCAGAAGTTGTAAAGGAGAATAGTTGATATGGGCAAGATGATATTGATCACAACCGATGATCAGGTAAAAAAACTTGAATATCCAGAAGACCTTGGCTCTTGGAAAAAGCTGATAGCTTACATAGGAAATAAATGTGACTTACTTGAACGAGTACAGCCCAACAGATTATACACAGAGATTGGTGCTGGATTCGAGATTAAGAAAATGCCAGGATCAAAAGTAAGTATGCTAGTCGACGAAGAATTTCTTTATCACTGTGATAAGACCCAATTAAATAAGATCGCTTCTTATTTATACGAAACAGATCTTCATGGGTACCCAATTCTTGGGAATGCTTTGATCATTGGAGAAAAGTATGGAAATGCAGGAATTGAGTTTTGTGGAATGTCAGAAGAACAGTTCGATCTTGTCTTTTCTAAATTGACAGAATTGGGAAAGAGGTTTAAAGATGCAGGAAATTGAGATCAGCAAAGGAATCAAGCGGATCAAGTTCGATTCCTTTGATTCCTGGCTAAATGCCAGACATGGAATCGGTGGATCAGATGCATCCGCAGTATTAGGTCTTAGCCCTTATAAAACTAACGTTGATCTATACTTAGAAAAAATAGGACAGAGAATACCTGCAGATATCTCCGGAGAAGATTATGTAAGGTATGGACATGATGTGGAGCCGTTGCTTAGATCGCTGTTCGCACTTGACCATCCAGAATACCAAGTCGAGTACTTCGGAGACAACATGATCCGAAACGAAAAATATCCATGGGCACATGCATCTTTGGATGGAGAACTGACCGATCAGGATGGTCGAAAAGGAATCTTAGAAATCAAGACAACTAACATCCTACAAAGTATGCAGCGTGAAAAATGGAGAGATCAGATTCCAGATAACTATTACATACAGGTGTTGCATTATCTGTTAGTTACTGAATATGAGTTTGTTGAACTGAGAGCACAACTTAAATCAGTATGGCAGGGTCAGATCAGATTGGAGACAAAAGATTATCACATTGAGCGATCAGAGGCAGAAGAAGACATCGAGATATTAAGACAAGCGGAAGAAGAGTTCTGGCAGAATGTCGTAAAAAGGCAGCAGCCGAACTTGATTCTTCCGGAAATATAAAAGGAGAAATGTATGGAACTTAAGATATACAATCCGCAGGAAGAGGGATTTCTGAAAGAGATTGACTGGAACTATGAAGAGTTAAAAACAGAGATCCAGGGAAAAG
>ERZ507003.1152-NODE-1152-length-11582-cov-4.319511_pt1 | contig 11582 bp, 9 predicted proteins | sample MGYA00513166_ERZ507003 | MGnify/ENA metagenome assembly ERZ507003
TACACGACGCTCTTCCGATCTGCGAACCCTTTCTGAAAAATCTCAACCGCATCTTTTCGCATTGCGTCTACATCTACATTTGTATTCATAATTATCCTCTTTTCATTTTCCTTTAAATATTACACATCCTCTCACCGGGCAGAAACCATTTGTAACATGCTTCATCTTCGCACGAGTACATATCTTCGGCACGGAAAGTCTTTTCAGGATCCCCCCGGTAAATTAAATAGTGCGGATCACATGGCGGTTAACATGACAGCAAATATTTACAGCTACCGGAAGTCCGGCAATATGAGTCGGATAAGTGTTGACATTGACAGCCAGCGCGGTTGTACTTCCCCCAAGTCCGCCCGGTCCGATTCCAATCTTGTTGATCCGCTCCAGTAATTCTTCTTCCAGTTCTTTTACATATGGAATGTCTGAATGGCTTCCGACTTCTCTTGTAAGTGCTTCTTTTGCCATCAGTGCGCATTTTTCAAATGTGCCGCCGATTCCCACGCCGACAACCATCGGAGGACAGGCATTCGGGCCGGCATCTTTTACTGCCGTAAGAACTGCTTCCTTTACTCCTTCGATTCCGTCTGCCGGTTTCAGCATAAATACACGGCTCATATTTTCGCTTCCAAAGCCTTTTGGTGCGACCTTGATCTTCACCTGATCGCCCGGAACAATTTTATAATGAATGATTCCCGGTGTATTATCTTTTGTATTCTCTCTGAGAATCGGATCTTTCACAACGGATTTTCTCAGATATCCGTCAACATAACCCCGACGGATCCCTTCATTTACCGCATCTTCCAGGTTGCCGCCTTCGAAATGTACATCCTGTCCGATCTCAAGAAATACGACTGCCATTCCAGTATCCTGGCAGATTGGGATCATATCTTTTCCGGCGATCTTCAGATTATCCTGAAGCTGGCTTAATATCTTTTTCCCCAGTGGTGACTTCTCTGTTGAAACTGCATTTTTCATCGCAATGTCCATATCTTTTGAAAGAAAATGGTTCGCTTCAATGCACATTTCTTTGATATTCTTTGAAATCTCTTCCACGTTCAATGTACGCATTGGTTTTTCCTCCTGCATTTCATAATCTGATTTTTATTATACTATGGTTTTTTTTCATCTGCAATGTAATCATCTTCAAATAAACCAGTATTGCCTCTAATTGTTAACCTTGTAAAATTTTAAGTTGACATTCTTTCTTTTGCATGGTAAAGTGTGAAATGTATTTGATATTTTTTACCAAGGAAGGTTTACTTATGATTTCTGAAATTGAAACAACTACAGATCCGGTGCTTTCACGAGAAGATGCGATTGCAATCCTGAATACACCGGACGAAGAACTCGATCAGCTCATTGCACAAGCTGAAAAACTGCGCAGAAAATATAAGGGCAATCATGTAAGTATTCATATTCTTACCAATGCCCGCAGCGGTAACTGCTCACAGGACTGCGCTTACTGTGCACAATCCTGTCGTTCAAAAGCCGATATCGACAAATATAAGTGGGTAGCTGATGAGAAGTTATATAAAGATAATGATTTTGTAAATGAACATCATCTTTCCAGACACTGCATCGGACTCAGCGGTATGAAATTCACCGACGAAGAGATTGAAGAACTGGCTTCTAAGATCCGCAAGATGAAGGAAGACGGAACTCACCTTTGCTGTTCCATCGGATTTCTTACTGAAAAACAGGCTCTAATGTTAAAAGAAGCCGGACTCGACCGGATCAACCACAACCTGAACAGCAGCCGGGCTTACTACAGTCACATCTGTTCTACCCATACTTTTGAGCAGCGCGTTCAGAATATCAAAATGCTTCAGAGACTTGGATTTGAAATCTGCAGTGGCGGAATCATTGGAATGGGCGAAAGCAAAGAGGATGTTGTTGATATGCTTCTGGAGCTTCGTGAGATCCAGCCGGAAGCTCTGCCGATCAACTTCCTGTTGCCAATTCCGGGAACTCCGCTCGGTGATGCCGATATTTCCGAACTCACAACTGAGTATTGCATGAAGGTTCTCTGCCTTGCAAGACTTCTGGTTCCGCAGTCAGATATCCGTTGTGCTGCCGGACGTGAGGTTTATTTTAAAGGTGAAGAAAAGAAGCTTCTCAGCGTTGTAGATTCCATCTTCGCTTCCGGTTATCTGACCGCAGATGGTCAGGGAATCAAAGATACGATCCGGACGATTACGGATGCCGGTTTTACATATGAGATCGAATCTGCTTAATTTATTGACACGCCGAACATTATTAACATTCTAAAAGGAGAGTACATAACATGACTCAGGGAAACACACAGACACTTCGTACAACCAATACTTATGCAATGGCGGTAACAGCTCTTATGACCGCTGTCACCTGCATTCTTGCACCGCTTTCCATACCGATCGGACCGGTGCCGATTTCACTTACCAACTTTGCAATTTATCTTTCTCTCTATCTTCTGGATTGGAAGAAAGGAACGATCAGCTATATCCTTTATCTTCTTCTCGGACTTGTGGGACTTCCTGTATTTTCCGGATTCACCGGAGGAATCGGAAAGCTTGCCGGACCAACTGGCGGATATATCATTGGTTTCATCCCAATGGCAATCATTGCCGGTATTGTAATTGACAAATTCAGTCAGAGATGGATCCAGATTCTTGGAATGATCGTTGGAACTGCAATCTGCTATGCATTCGGAACTGCATGGTTCTGCATTCAGGCAGGTTACACTGTATCTGCTGCCCTTGCAGTATGTGTCATTCCATTTATCCCGGCGGACCTTATCAAGATGGTGATCGCCATGATCATCGGACCTGAAATCCGCAAAAGACTCGGAGCTGTTGCACAGTAAGATGCACGGCGTCTGCCAGAATATTTGAAGTCTGGCAAAATAATAATTCAGCCCCCTCTACAAAGTCCGGAAAGCCTGTTTGCTGCAGCGTTTCCGGGCTTCTTTGTTTTTTTAATCCGACTTTTACCAGAGCAAACGCAAGCCATGCCATAACATTTCTTTCCATGCAGCCTCACAAAACAAAGCAAGAGACCAGACAAGGCATTTGCATATTCCCTGTCCAGTCTCTTTATGATTTATCCTGCTTCTGTATTTCTACTTTCGCTCAGATCTTTATTCTTCTGTCTGCTCTTCTACAACCGTCTCAGCAGTTGCTTCTGTATTTGCTTCTTCTGCAGTCTCTTCTGCGTTCTCCTCCAGTTCACCTGAAGCCCTGCGTACCTTTGCGATACTTGCAACTTCTTCGTGTTCCTTCAGATTGATCAATTTAACACCGGATGTGATTCTTCCGAGTACGGAAATCCCCGCACATTCCATACGGATCACGATACCATCTGTGTTGATGATCATAATCTCATCATCCGGACCTACTGCCTTCGCACCGACTACATTTCCGGTCTTCTCTGTGATCTTATAGCATTTCACGCCTTTTCCACCACGGTTCTGGGCTGTGAATTCTTCCATGCGGGTTCTCTTGCCCATACCCTTCTCAGATACGATCAGAAGCTCTTCACCCTGCGCATCAAGCTGCATTGCAACAACTTCATCACGGTCACTTAAATTCATACCACGAACGCCCATAGAGGTTCTTCCGGTTGAGCGTACATCAGATTCATGGAAACGGATGCATTGACCATACTGCGTAACGAGAATAACATCTCTTTCATCATCCGTAATCTTAACTTCGATCAGTTCATCATCCTCACGGAGTGTGATCGCAGCAAGTCCTGTCTTTCTTACATTTGCGTAATCCAGGATCGGAGTCTTCTTAACAAGACCTTTCTTGGTTGCCATGAACAGATAGTCACCTTCCTTGAAATCCTTGATCGGAATCATTGCTGTGATCTTCTCATCCGGCTGAAGCTGAAGGATGTTGATAATTGCTGTACCTCGAGAAGTTCTTCCTGCTTCCGGAATCTCATATCCCTTCAGGCGATAGCAGCGTCCGGTATTGGTAAAGAACATAATATACTGGTGAGTATTGGTCATGAACAGCTCTTCTACATAGTCTTCATCCAGAGTCTGCATACCCTTGATACCCTTGCCGCCACGATTCTGGCTCTTGAAAGTATCGTTGCTCATTCTCTTAATGTATCCCATCTTGGTCATGGTGATCACTACATCTTCTCTCGGGATCAGATCCTCTGTAGAAATGTCGTATTCATCAAATCCGATGGCTGTTCTTCTGTCATCTCCGTATTTTTCAGAGATCACAAGGATTTCTTTCTTAATTACGCCAAGCAGAAGCTTTCTGTCTGCGAGGATCGCCTTGTACTCTGCGATCTTCTTCTCAAGCTCTGCATACTCTGTTTCCAGCTTCTCTCTTTCCAGACCGGTCAGAGCTCTCAGACGCATATCCACGATAGCCTGGGACTGTGCATCACTTAAGTTAAAGCGACTCATCAACTCTGCTTTCGCAATCTGTACGGTCTTGGATCCACGGATGATCTTAATAACCTCATCAATGTTATCCAGGGCGATCAGCAGACCTTCCAAGATGTGTGCACGTTCTTCTGCCTTATTCAGCTCGTATTTGGTACGTCTGGTCACAACGTCTTCCTGATGTTTCAGATAATGGTTCAGGATTTCCAGAAGGCTCATAACCTTCGGCTCATTATTGACCAATGCAAGCATGATCACACCAAATGTATCCTGCAGCTGTGTATGCTTGTAAAGCTGGTTCAGAACGACATTCGGGTTCACATCTCTTCTCAATTCGATGCAGACACGCATACCTTCACGGCTTGACTGATCGCTCAGGTCTGTGATTCCATCAATCTTCTTATCTCTTACAAGCTCCGCGATCTTCTCGATCAGGCGGGCTTTGTTGACCATATACGGAAGCTCGGTTACTACGATTCTGTGCTTTCCATTCTGCATTGGCTCGATATTGGATACCGCACGCACACGGATCTTTCCACGTCCTGTACGGTAAGCCTCTTCGATTCCTCTTGTTCCAAGGATCGTTGCTCCCGTCGGGAAATCAGGTCCTTTGATGATCTCCATGATCTCTTCGATCGTGGTCTCATCTTTATCTTCAATCTGGTCATCAATAATTTTCACAACCGCACCGATGACTTCTCTTAAGTTGTGCGGTGGAATATTGGTTGCCATACCTACCGCGATACCGGAGGTTCCGTTTACCAGAAGGTTCGGAAATCTTGAAGGAAGTACGGTCGGTTCTTTTTCTGTCTCGTCAAAGTTCGGTGCAAAATCAACGGTATCTTTATTGATATCCGCTGTCATTTCCATCGAAATCTTACTAAGTCTTGCCTCGGTATATCGCATTGCGGCAGCACCGTCACCGTCCACAGAACCGAAGTTACCGTGACCGTCTACAAGAATGTAACGGGTAGACCAGTCCTGTGCCATATTAACGAGGGCTCCGTAAATAGAACTGTCACCATGCGGGTGATATTTACCCATGGTATCACCGACGATACGCGCGCATTTACGGTGCGGCTTGTCAGGACCGTTGTTCAACTCGATCATCGAATAAAGAATACGTCTCTGAACAGGTTTCAGACCGTCTCTTACATCCGGAAGCGCACGAGAAGCAATAACACTCATGGCATAATCGATATAGAACTCTTCCATGGTTTTTTTCATATCCACTTCATGAACTTTATCAAAAATATTATCTTCCATTGGTATTCTCCTATATATCTAAGTTCTTAACAAATTTTGCATTCTCTTCGATAAATTCTCGTCTTGGTTCTACTTTATCTCCCATCAGGGTTGTAAAGGTAAGATCCAGTTCGGAAGATGTCTCATCGTCCATTGTCACTCTTCTTAAGATTCGATGCTGCGGATCCATTGTGGTATCCCATAACTGCTCTGCGTCCATCTCACCCAGACCTTTGTATCGCTGAATCTTATTGTTCTGATCACGTCCAACTTCGCTGATGATCTTCGCCAGTTCTTCATCGCTGTATGCATACCAGACTTTCTTGTTCTTCTCCAGCTTGTAAAGCGGCGGCTGAGCCAGATATACATAGCCCTGTTTGATCAGCTCCGGCATAAAACGATAGAGGAATGTCAGAAGCAGCGTACTGATATGTGCTCCATCAACGTCGGCATCGGTCATGATGATGATCTTGTGATATCTCAGTTTGGAAATATCGAAATCATCATGGATTCCTGTACCGAATGCAGTGATCATTGCCTTGATCTCGGCATTACCGTAGATCTTATCCAGTCTTGCCTTCTCTACATTCAGGATCTTTCCACGAAGTGGCAGGATCGCCTGGGTTGCTCTGTCACGGGCTGTCTTTGCAGAACCTCCCGCAGAGTCTCCCTCTACGATGTAGATCTCACACTTGGATGGATCCTTATCTGAACAGTCCGCAAGCTTTCCAGGCAGTGACATGCCTTCCAGTACGGATTTTCTTCTGGTAAGATCTCTCGCCTTTCTGGCCGCCTCTCTTGCTCTCTGCGCCATAACCGACTTCTCAACAATTGATTTTCCAATAGCAGGATTCTGTTCAAGGAAGATCTGAAGCTGGCTGCTGACGATACTGTCAACCGCACCTCTCGCTTCACTGTTACCGAGCTTCTGCTTGGTCTGTCCTTCAAACTGAGGATCCTCAATCTTAACACTGATGATAGCTGTAAGACCTTCCCTAATATCCTCACCGGAAAGATTCGGCTCACTGTCTTTTAATAATTTGTTCTTTCTCGCATAGTCGTTAAAGGTCTTTGTGATCGCATTTCTGAATCCGACCACATGGGTCCCACCTTCCGGTGTCGTGATATTATTTACAAAACCATAGGTGTTATCTGTATAAGAATCATTGTGCTGCATTGCAACTTCAACTTCTACATTATCTTTTGTTCCTTCACAGTAGATAATCTGCTCGTAAAGCGGAGTCTTACTGCGATTTAAGTACTGAACGAACTCCTTGATACCGCCTTCATAGTGGAACACTCTTTCCTTCGGTTCTTCATCCCGGAGATCAGTCAGGCTGATGCGAAGTCCCTTGGTAAGGAACGCCATCTCACGGAATCTCTGTTTTAACGTATCATAATCAAATACTGTATCTTCGAAAATAGTTTCATCCGGAAGGAAGGTTACCTTTGTTCCTGTCTTCTCCGGATCACATTCATCTACAACCTTCAGCTTGTAAACAACATGTCCTTTTTCATATCTCTGTCTGTACACCTTCCCTTCGTGGCAGATCTCAACCTCAAGCCAGTCAGAAAGCGCATTTACAACGGAAGCTCCTACACCGTGAAGTCCACCGGATACCTTGTATCCTCCACCGCCGAATTTACCGCCGGCATGAAGCACGGTGAATACAACCTCTACCGCAGGGAGTCCCGCTTTGTGGTTGATCCCCACCGGAATACCACGTCCGTTATCTATAACCGTAATTGAATTATCCGGATTGATGAACACCTGGATATGATCACAATATCCTGCAAGCGCTTCATCCACCGAGTTGTCAACGATCTCATAGACAAGATGGTGAAGTCCTCTTGAAGATGTACTGCCAATATACATACCAGGTCTCTTTCTTACTGCTTCCAGCCCCTCCAGTATCTGGATTTGGTCTGCTCCATATTCTGCACTCATATTGATCCTCCTAATTCTCTTTTGATACATGTCCGTTCTGAACATGGAATACTTTATTTATTGAAAATCGATGATTGACAAACTCGTCAAGTCCCGTACAGGTGATCAGAGTCTGTATATCATGAATACTGTCCAGTAAATAGTTTTGCCTGTGTTTGTCAAGTTCAGACAATACATCGTCAAGCAGCAGCACCGGCGTATCCTTTATGATCTGCCGTACCAGCTCGATCTCAGACAGTTTCAGCGAAAGTGCCGCTGTCCTCTGCTGCCCCTGCGATCCGAATCTGCGGATGTCGATCCCACCTGCCATAAAACAGATATCATCCCGGTGAGGTCCCACCGAGGTACTCTTCATCCTGATATCGCGCTCCCTGTTCTTCTCAAGCGCTGCCTCAAGTGAAAGTGCTCCGCATCCAGGTTCATACGAAAGGCTGATCCTTTCCCTGCCTCCCGTCAGTTTATGGTGAATGTCTCCGATTATCGCATTGACCTCCTCGATAAACCGGATCCTTCTCTGAATAATCTTTTCTCCATACTGAACCAGCTGCATATCCCATACATCCAGTGTGTCCAGTATATCATCTCTGTAATAGGCATCCTTCAGCAGACGGTTCCGCTGATTGAGTGTGCGGTTATAATTTGCCAGGTCACTAAGATACACCTTATCAAGCTGTGAAAGCTCCAGGTCCATGAACCTTCTCCTCTCCGCCGGACCATTTTTAATAATGTTCAGATCCTCCGGCGAGAAAAACACAAAATTCGTCAGACCGAAAAGCTCACTCGCCCTCCGGATCGGGACCTTGTTAATCGCAATCCCTTTCGGACTGTTCTTCTTCAGGTGCATATCGATCTGCCATGGAACGCCATTTTTCTCAATGACAGTCTCAATATGAGCCTCATCCTGCCCGAATCGGATCAGATCCCGGTCCTTCGTCCCCCTGTGAGACTTCGTGGTTCCCGACAAATACACCCCTTCCAGAATATTCGTCTTGCCCTGCGCATTATCACCGTAAAAAATATTCGTGGCATGATCAAATTCAATATTCAATATTTCATAATTTCTGTAATCTTTTAATTTTAATGATTTGATAATCATACCTGTGCCAGCCTATTTTTCAATCTTGATCTCTTCTCCGTTAAATGTAACAACGTCGCCGTCATATAATTTTTTACCACGTCTGGTATCTACTTCTCCATTAACCTTTACCAGACCTTCTGTAATGACTTCCTTGGCTTCCACACCGGATCCTACAAGACCTGCTGCTTTCAGTGCCTGACCAAGCTTGATAAATTCATCTCTGAGTTTGATTGTCTCCATAATTTTTGTCCTCTCTAAATTCCTATACTGCTCCACTGAAGTTCACCGGAAGAATCAGGTATACATAGCTTTCTCCTTCATCCTTGATAAAGCAAGGAGCCTTTGCATTCATAAAGTAAAGATCTGCTTCTTCATCATCAATGACACGAAGTGCATCAATGAGGAACTTCGGATTGAAGCCGATCAAGAGGTCTTTTCCCTCTTTAGTGATCATAATCTCTTCATCCATCGTACCCTTCTCGGACTTGATCTTAAGTTCCATCATTTCATCCTGAATGTTGATGATGATCGGCTTCTTATCACCTTCTTTTACAAGAAGAGTTGCACGGTCAATACAGTTCAGGAGTTCTCTTTTATTGATTCTTACCTTTGTCTCATAATCATTGGACAGCATCTGCTCGATACGGAAATATTCTCCTTCAATCAGTCTGGATACCACAACGGTATCATCAAATTCAAATACAATGTGGTTGGCTGTGAAATACAGTCTCACTTCGCTGTCTGCTTCACCTGAAAGGATCTTGCTGACTTCGATCAGGGTCTTTCCCGGAACCACGATCTTCTTCGGTTCATAAGATTCCTTCAGCTCGATCTTGCGGATGGAAATACGGTGTCCGTCAAGGGATACCACTTTCAGAATATCCCCGTTCATATCGAAGAGTTCTCCTGTCATCAGTTTGTTGCTGTCGTTGTCTGCAATTGAGAAAATGGTCTGGCGGATCACTTCTTTCAGTGTGAACTGGGAAATGGAAACCGGATTTTCTCTCTCAATATACGGCAGATAAGAAAAATCTTCACCGGATTTACCGGAAATATTGAATTTTGCTTTTTCACAGGTAATGAGCGTCTGAAAGTTCACTCCACTTTCAATCACGATTTCATTATCAGGAAGCTTTCTTACGATATCTGAGAAAATCCTCGCATCCAGTGCGATCATTCCCTTCTCATCGATCTGCCCTCTGATCACAGTCTCGATCCCAAGCTCCATATCGTTCGCTGTAAGTTTGATAATATCTGTAGTTGCATCTATCAGAATGCATTCCAGGATCGGCATGGTTGTCTTTGTCGGAACAGCCTTTGATACAATGCTGACCCCTTTCACAAGATCTGATTTAAGACATCTGATTTTCATAATGTGTAAAACTCCTTTCGACGCGCAAAATATATATTTATATAAAACAAATCCGTAGTTATCTTAGTAGTGTCTGTTGAATTGTGGACAAGTACTTTAAGGCCTTGATCCAAAAGGATTTAAGGCTTTGACAAGTCCGTGGACAGTTCTTTTTCTTCCCTGGCAGATCATGGAAAACTTTTCTACAGCGGGCTGATTTTCTTCTGAATGATCTCGATCGTATTTCTCAAAGTCTCATCTTTTTCCACATCCCGGGCAATCTTGTCCACACCGTGGTTCACAGTGGAATGGTCACGCCCTCCGAGCAGATCACCGATACTTTGAAGAGACGCATCCGTCATCTGCCTGCACAGGTACATCACGATCTGTCTGGCTCCGGCCGTTCTTGCATTTCTCCGACTTCCCTTAAGTTCAGAGACGGAAACATTAAAATGATCGGAGACAACATCCAGAACCAACTCCGGCGTCACCTTGTGGCTCTCGTCCGGTGCGATCATATCCTTCAATGCCTCTGCCGCCAGAGAAACATCAAAGTTCTTTCTTCCACCGATCCGGTATAATGCGATCAGCTTGTTAAGTGAGCCTTCCAGTTCCCGGATATTGGTCTTGATGTTCATCGCAATATACTGGATCACCTCATCCGGAATCTGATATCTTTCCAGTTGGTCCAGTTCTATTTTCTTATAAAGAATCGCCATACGTGTCTCGTAATCCGGCACCGAAATATCTGCGATCAGTCCCCATTCAAATCTTGTCCGCAGACGCGCCTCCAGTGTCGTCATATCCTTTGGTGGTTTGTCGCTGGAAATGACGATCTGCTTTCCGGCATTGTGCAGATGATTGAACGTATGGAAAAATTCTTCCTGTGTACTTTCTTTGCCGATAATGAACTGTACGTCATCGATCAGAAGTACGTCATTATTGCGGTACTTATCGCGGAATGCATTCATCGCCAGATCGTTGCCGGTCTTTCCGTTGCGGATCGCCGTGATCAGGTCATTGGTAAATGTCTCACTTGTCACATACAGGACTTTCTTCGATGGTTCCCGGTCCAGTATGTAGTGTGCGATCGAATGCATCAGATGGGTCTTGCCAAGTCCTACCCCACCATATAAAAACAGAGGATTGTAAACCTCACCGGGAGATTCGGCAACTGCCAGTGATGCGGCATGTGCAAAATTATTATTCCCTCCTACCACAAAGGTATCAAACGTATACTTCGGATTCAGATTCGCTTTTTCAGCTATCGGGCTTATCTCTTTATGCTTATGTGTCTTCTCTTTTACGGGCGCAGTCTTCTCCAGATATCTGCGCTGCTGCTCGCGCGGCAGATCTCTGGGAATAAACTTAATCTGATACTCTGTCCCGGTAACTTCCGCGATGCATACTTTAAGCGGAAGAAGATATTTATTCTGAATGTGTTCGATGCTCGCCTTAAAATTAACGGTAAGATACAGAGTGTTGCCTCTGATCTCATATACCTCCAGCGGGCGTATCCACGTTTCAAAAGAAATGTTCGATAGAAAATATTCTACTTTCAGCTTTTGAATGATCTCTT
>ERZ507003.1153-NODE-1153-length-11563-cov-3.369656_pt1 | contig 11563 bp, 6 predicted proteins | sample MGYA00513166_ERZ507003 | MGnify/ENA metagenome assembly ERZ507003
TATGCGGTATTGCCCTATGTTTTCCCGCGCCGGACAGGGCCGGTACGGGGGTATTTTGATTTGACCTTTTAACATTATAAGGCATAAATGTGGAAAAATAAAGAACAACCGGTGGTCAAAACAGGTAAAATGTGTAGAATTGCGCAAAATTATGAGCATGGCCGCGCCCTGCCCTTGCACGCAGTGCGCTGGTTGGGTATAATGATAGACAGTCAAAATATTCCGTTAAGGAGAATGAGTACAAATGAAATTAGGTATCGTAGCTTCAGCGGTACTTTTTATATATCTATAATTCTCCAAAAACCTCAATATATTTTCATAGATACGCTGTTTTAAGCCATCCTCCATTTCATGTAAATCCACATAAATCCATGTACTTTACTCCCAAATGGGGGTAAATACGGGGGTAAAACACAGGGAACTCAACGCGATAAAACGCCTCGATTTTCGATCTAAAAGTGTTGTGAGCCGTTTTGGGCACATTGTTGTCTTTAATGTGCAGGACAACAAAACAGCGCCTTTAATCTGTTGCTGTATGCAATCGGATTGAGGCGCTATTTTTTATATGTATATAAAAGCTCAATAATTTCATTGCGGCGTATTTCGACGTCAGACACTCCATCACCTCCTCTCATTTCTCTAAACCCCATCTTAAATGTAATTAGTGCAAAAACCTTGCACTAATTATTTGAACTTTTTGTGAATTTTTGAAGTTAAAAAAACACCGCCGATTTCAGTAAAGGAATCAGCGGTGTTTTGCATTAGAAGTTTTTTATTCCGACTATATGCCAATAGCGGAAAAGTTCCTGTCTCATACAGAAAGATTCAGTGTAAGTTCTTCAATGAAATATCTCTGTACTAGTTTTTCTGCTGTTTGCAATGTATCAGGTACAGCATAAAATTTATGGCAATACCGCACAATTCCCGCCTGACGGCTTAAGCACCGTTCCGGCGGCTGCCGCACCTTGCTCGCCGTATCGGTACTTAGAATTATGCGGTATTGCCTTATATTACTTCACCTATTATTATGTGTATCCTTACCATCTTGCTTTTATAAACTTTTTTCATCTGTTTTGCTTGCGTATCCAGCACAGACTGATTTCTAAGTTGCGGCGCATTTCTATCCCGATGTACGCTGCCAAGCGAATAGTCTTACTTCACACCCTTGTCACCAAGGTCTGACAGGTACCGCGCACGGCATAGCTGCCGCTGCCTGCGGGCAGGGAGAAGCTGTCGCCTTTCTTGACGACCACGGTCTCACCACCGCAGGTCAGCTCACCCTCGCCGTCTGTGACGAGCAGCGAAACAAAGCTCTTCTCGTCCGCTGTGTCCTCAAACGCGCCGTTCTTGGCATCCACGGTGAAATATTCACCCTGCGCCAGATGGTTGCCGAAGTCATGCTTGACAGGCGGGGTGCGCAGGGTCACGTCCAACGCCTTCTCCACGTGCAGGGCGCGGGGCTTGCCGTCCGCCCCCACACGGCCGTAATCGTACACACGGTAGGTCACGTTGGAGTTCTGCTGTACCTCGGCAATGACAATGCCCTTGCAAATGGCGTGCAGCGTGCCGGCCGGAATAAAGAAGCAGTCACCCTTGTGCACCGGCACGGCGTTCAACACCTCGGTCAGGGTGTTATTCTTGATGCGCTCCTCAAACTCCGCCTTGGAGATTTCATGGTCAAAGCCATAGTACAGGAAGGCACCCGGCTCACAGTCCAGCACATACCACATTTCGGTCTTGCCGTACTGATGCTCGTTTTTCAGCGCGTACTCGTTGGAGGGGTGTACCTGAATGGACAGATTGTTCTTTGCGTCAATGAACTTTGTCAGGATTGGGAACTGTTCAAACTTCTCGCAGTCGGTGCCAAGGCAGCCCGGGTGGGCGGTCACATAGTCCGCCAGCGTTGTGCCGTCCGCCAGATAGCTGGGACCGTCCGGGTGGCAGGAAAGCACCCACGCCTCGGCCAGCGGGTTCAGATCGCTCTTGATGCCAAAGTCACTGCGCAGGCGGCTGCCGCCCCACAGGTAATCCTTGCAGCTGGGAGTCAATTTCAGTATATTCATATGGATCTCCTTTACCTCAAAATTTCATTTTTTACTCAGGCATCTTCTGTTTCCTGTTCTCGCAAAAAATAGCACACAATAAACGCTGACTGTGTCATGCCCAGCCAGAGTAGAAACACCGCATTCCAGCCTCGGCTATGCCGCCGATGCCCCGTGCGGTCGCAGCTGCACCAAAATAGGTTATGGCGCTCAGCACAGGGCGCTAAAATCTTCACTTTAAGCAAACCACTTCTCGGCGTCTTTCACAATTTCACATTCGACCTTTTCAGCAGCTTCTCTGTTTTCGGCACTGACAGAAATGTAAATTTTCAGTTTCGGCTCCGTGCCGGAGGGACGCACGACAATAGAGCAGTTATCTTCCAGCAGGAACTTCAGCACTTCAGACTTGGGCAGCCCGTCCAGGCCATAAGCATAATCCAGCAGCTTTACAACCTTCTTACCGCCAAACGCTTTGATATTGCCGCGGAATGCCTGCATAATGCTCTGCATCTTGGCAAAACCGGCGCTGCCGTCGAACTCGTAGCTGTGCAGGGTGTTCAGGCAGTAGCCATAGGTCTTGTACAGCTCGTCCAGCTTATCCAGCAGGCTGATGCCCTTGGTGGCGTAGTAGCTGAACATCTCGCAGATCATGTAAGCACCGTCCACGCCGTCCTTATCGCGGACGTAGGAGCCGGTCAGGTAGCCGTAGCTTTCCTCAAAGCCGAACACATAGCTGTCTGCCCTGCCCTGCTTTTCCAGCTTGCCAATCTGCTCACCGATAAACTTGAATCCCGTCAGCACATTGATTGTCCGCAAACCATAATGGGTAGCGATTTGCTCGCCCATATCCATCGTCACGATGGTTTTGATCATAACCGGGTCAGTGGGCATCTTGCCGTGTTTCACACGCTGGCAGCAAATATAATCCAGTAACAGCATACCTGTCTGGTTTCCGGTCAGCAGTTCATATTTACCCGCCTTGTTCTTGACTGCAATGCCCACACGATCGCAGTCCGGGTCGGTGGCAAGCAGTAAATCCGCATTGCACTTTTTGGCATACTCCATGCCCAGTGCCATAGCTTCTTTAATCTCCGGATTCGGGTACGGGCAAGTCGGGAAGTTCCCGTCCGGCTGCTCCTGCTCCTTGACCACGGTGATGTTGGTGTAGCCCATCTCCTTCAGTGTGCGGGTCACAGGCTTCAGGCCGGTGCCGTTCAGCGGGCTGTAAACAATAGCCACATCCTTATTGACTTCTTCGCCAAACAGGACAGACTGATTCTTGACCTCATTCACAAATGCGGTATAGACTTCGTCCGGGATGTACTGGATGTTGCCGCTTGTAACACCTGCTTCAAAATCGCTAGTCTTGACGTCTGCAAAAATGTCCAGCTTCTCGATTTCGGCAAGAATCTCCGCAGCAGCCTCAGTGGTAATCTGGCAGCCATCTGCGCCGTAAACCTTGTAGCCGTTGTATTTGCTGGGGTTATGGGAAGCGGTGACCATGACACCCGCAGAGGTATGCAGATAACGGGTCGCAAAGGACACGGTAGGCACCGGCATCAGAACAGGCCAGATACTCACCTTGACTCCATTGGCTGCAAAAACACCAGCAGCGACTTTTGCGAACACGTCGCTCTTGATGCGGCTGTCATAGCCGATTGCCACAGAAGGCTCTGCAAAGTTTTTCTTCAGATAGTCAGCCAAGCCCTGCGATGCTTTTGCGACCGTGTAAATATTCATGCGGTTAGTACCCGCACCGATTACGCCGCGCAGACCACCCGTGCCAAAGTCAAGGTCACGGTAGAAGGCATCCTCGATTTTGGCATCGTCCAGCGTTTTCAGTTCGGCGGCAACATCGGCATCTGCCGTTGCATTAGCAAGCCATCGCTCATATTCTTTTTTGATGTCCATCTTAATTTTCCTCATTCCATGCGGCTTTTGGCCAGCAGGGCTGCACCGATGACCCCTGCGCGGTAGCCCAGCGTGCAGGCTGTAATGCGGGTATGTTTTTGGGCAAAATCATGTCCGAACACCATGGGCTCCACGGCGGCACGCAGCGGCTTCAGCAGGTTTTCACCCTGGTTGGCTACACCGCCGGACAGCCCGATGACCTCCGGGAAAAAGATGTTGATCAGGTTGGCAATGCCTACCGCAAGATAATGAATGTAGGCATCCACAACCTGCTGCGCGGCGGCATCCCCCTGCGCAGCGGCATCAAAGGCCGTGCAGCCGTTCACATCCTCCGGCTTTGCGGCCAGCACGTTCAGCGCACTTTCCGGGTGAGCAAGCCGTGCTTCTTTTGTCATGCGGATCAGTGCAGTTGCACTGGCCAGTGCTTCAAGGCAGCCGGGGCGACCGCAGGTGCAGCGCGGGGCATCCGGCGTGTCCAGAACAACCATGTGTCCGGCTTCGGAGGCAGCGCCGGTGTAGCCGGTCAGCAGCTTTCCGTCCAGTACAACGCCCGCGCCAACGCCGGTTCCTAAAGTAACGACAACGGTACTCTGTGCGCCTTTAGCGCAGCCCGCAAGAGCCTCGCCCAATGCGGCAACATTTGCATCATTGCCAACAACAATCGGCAGCCCTGTCTTTTGCGCCAGATATTCCTCCATTGCAAAATCATGCCAATCTAGGTTGTTGGAATACAGCACCGTTCCGCCGTCCACAGTTCCCGGGCATCCGACACCAACACCTGCAACGTCCTTTCCCTCCGCCAGCTGCAGGCACAGCGCTGCAATGTCATCGCAGACAGCTTCCGCCGGGCGCGGCAGGTTTGTGGGGGTGTTGGCTTCGCACAGAATTTCACCCTCGCTGTTCACAAGTGCGGCCTTGATGTTTGTGCCGCCAAGATCTACGCCCAGATACAACATACGCCGTTTCTCCTTCCTTGCTTTACTCTACGGTCAGGTCGGCGCGCAGCAGAATATTCTCTGCATTGTCGCCAAGCTGGAGTTCAAATTTTCCGGGTTCTACCCGCCATACATAATCAGGACCAAGGGTACGCAGCTGCTTTGGTCCGACAGTCAGTTCCACCCGACGGCTTTCACCGGGCGCAAGCGTCAGACGGCGGAAAGCTGCCAGCTGGCGCTCCGGCTTTACGACGGAGCTGAACATATCCCGCACATACAGCTGCGGCACGGCATCGCCGGTGTACTTGCCGGTATTGGTGACCGTGACACTGACAGTGACCGTGTCCTGCGGGTCGATCACGCTGCGGCTCAGGGCCATATCGCGGTAAGCAAATGTTGTGTAGGTCAGACCGTAGCCAAACGGATACAGCGGCAGCCAGTCCATCTCCACATAGCGTTTTCCGCCGCCGGGTCGCCGGCTGTAATGGCAGGGAATCTGCCCGACACTGCGCGGGAATGTGATGGGAAGCCGTCCACCCGGGGCTGCATCGCCAAACAGTGTTTTTGCAATAGCGGTGCCGCCCTGCTCACCGGGGAACCACGCCTCCAGAATGGCAGGCAGATGATCGTTTTCCCAATTCGCCGTAACGGGGCGTCCGCTTTGCAGCACCAGCACCACAGGGGTTCCGGTTGCATAAACAGCCTGTACCAGCTCAAGCTGTCTGCCGGGCAGGTTCAGGTCGGTGCGGTCAAAGTTCTCGCCGCTGGTCTCCTCGTTGTCGCCCATGCAAAGGATGGCGACATCCGCTTTGCGTGCGGCTTCCACTGCTGCGGGGAAATTTTCCCGCCCGGCGCTGTACCCGAAAATCACGCGGGCGCCCCGCCGGTCGTTGACAAACTCAATGCGGATTTTATAAGTGCGTCCGGCTTCAAAGTGGAAATCCAATGCCTGGTCAGCGCTCTTATCCTTGCCCCAGCCATCAATCAGCAGTTTGTCATCCACGTACAGGCGCATACTATCCTGCGTACTCAGCCCGATGCAGCCATCCATTGTGCGGGGCATAACCACAGAACCCGTCCAGACAACGCTGAAACAGTTGGCATCCAGGGCAGGATGCGGCAGTGCGAAAATCCAGTTGAAGTTGACGGTGCGATCCGTGCGAACCTGCACCGGTTCGCCCTGCGGCACAGGTCCGTTATAATAGTGACCTGTCAGCCCGGATTCGCCGTTTTCATCGCGCAGCATGGACGGATCAAACGGGTGCAGCGCCTGCCCCAAAAAGTTGCAGCCGCGCTCATACAGCACCTCGGTTTCGGGGCTGACTGCAGCACGGATTCCGTCCAGCACAGAAACCCCGCCTTTACGACCGCGTGTTTCGGTATAGTCGCCGTAAGAAACCGTATCAGCTGCCGGACCGATGACTGCCACGCTGCGCAGGTCTTTTCTGAGCGGCAGCAAGCCGTCATTTTTGAGCAGTACGATGGATTTCTCTGCTATTTTTTCCGCGGTAGCCAGATGTTCCGGGCAGCGCAGGATTTTATCGGCGCGTTTTTCGTCCGTATAAGGATTTTCAAACAACCCCAGTGCAAATTTCATACGCAGCACACGCCGACACGCCGTATCCAGCACCGACATCTTCATGGAACCGCTTTCAATCAGGTGGGCAATCGCTTTCTGCCAGACATCATGCGGAAAGTCGTAAAGCTGCAAGTCTACGCCTGCTTCCAGCCCAAGGCGGATGGCCTCCTCCGGCGTTTCGGCAATAAAGTGCCAGTCATACAGGCGGGAAACCGCCGTCAGGTCGCTGCGGACAAACCCCGGCATACCAAACTGCCCGCGCAGCACATCCGTTAACAGCTCATGGTCCATGGATACCGGAATACTGTCGATGGAGTTGTAGCTGCACATAGCGTCGCACGCTTTGCCGTCCGCAAAAGCCGCTTCAAAGACAGGCAGACAGTCGCTGAATACATCGTGCCGACCCATGGTGCAGGGGGCGCAGTTCAGTCCCCCCACAGGGTTGCCGTAGCCGACGTAGTGCTTGGGTTCGGCAGCCACGGTGTCCGGTGTCGTCAGGTCTGTCCCCTGCATACCCAATACGGTTTCGCGTGCAAACTCAGCACAAAGGTATGTGTCCTCACCATAGGATTCTTCCGCGCGACCATACCGTGGATCACGAATCAGATCCATGACGGGGCTGTATGTTTCGTGAATCCCGCAAGCCCGGGACTCTGCCGCAATGGCGTGTCCCATCTCGCGCCCGAGTTCAGGCTCAAAGCTTGCCGCCAGACCAATTTGCTGCGGAAAACTGGTTGCGTTGTTTGTCATCAGCCCATGCAGTGCTTCCTCGCTAAAAAGGTATGGGATGCCAAGACGTGTGTTTTCTATGGCATACCGCTGCACAACATTGGCTTGGGCAGCAGTCATACCGCGCAGTTGCACACTGCCGACACTATTGTGCTGCATCAGTGCATCAAACCGCTGCATATCCACGGCGGTAACCTTGCCGTTTTCGTCCTGCGTTGTAAAATCGCCGGAATAATACTGATCTGTCTGCAGGATCTTTTCTTCAAGGGTCATCCGGCTCATCAGGTCGCTAATGCGCTCTTCTGTCGAAAGATCCGGGTTCTGGTATGGGTACATCTTTTTTCTCCCTTTATGTTACAGAGGGCAATTTTCGCCCATTTATAATCAGGTTGGCAAAACCGCCGATGCCTGCCACAAAAAACAGCAGCGAAATTGAGCTGTCCCCCATAGATTTTTCCAGCATGGGCTGGATGGCGGTTCCCACTGCGGCCGATGTGCAGGTGGCAATGCTGCTCATGGCAGCCGTTACGCCAAAGTAAGCGGTTTTGCCGCTTTCAGGACTCAATGCAAATTGCAGGTTTGTGCTTGCCAGTGATGCGCCGCCTGCACAGCCCGCCGCAACGACAATCAGAACCGGCGCAACCAAATGTGCAAAGGAAGGGCGCACAAAGGACCAGCCCAGCGTGCAGGAAAGATTCAGGAATGCAGTAAGCCAAATAACGCAGTTCCACGCAGTGCGGTCGGCCAGCCGCCCCCACACCCAGCTGCCTGCCATGCCCACAACAGCGGACACGACACCCACCGATGTGATGAAGGTGTGGCTGAGCCCCAGCACCCGCAGCTCATACACGGAAAGGAACGGAGAAGCAAAGCCGCCAGTCAGCCCGCCGATGATGCAGTAAAAAAGCAATGGACGGTAAGCAGGGTCGCGCACTGGGCGCAGAATATCCGCCGGGCGCATTTTGGAGGTGAATTTTACCGGGTTCTCTCTTACCGAAGCAAGCAGAACGGCATCCACCACAGTAAGCGACAGGCTGACAATACCGATGATAAGAAAGCCGGTATAGCCCTGCCCCTGTTCCAGATAATAATCCAGTACGCGACCAAGTGCAAGTGTTGCCGCGCTGGAAACGCAGGTTCCGATAATGCTCTTGACGGCGTAGAACTGACCGCGCCCGCCTTGGGGGGGCGATGGCCAAAACCATGTGTTCCAGCCCCGGCGTAACAAGCCCCGCAGAGAAAAAGCCGATGGTATAAAGCACCAGCACCACAGCGCGGGCATGACCGGGGTCCGGCAGAGCCAGCGGTATCAGCAGGATGCTGCTGACCGAAAGCCGGAACACCACGCACATAAGCCATATAGCCAGTTTGCGGTGGTTCATCCGTTCAAACACAAAGGGCGAGATAAACTGCAGTACGCACCCGAAAGACGGTATCATGGCCGCTGCGGCGCATAAGGATACGGACGCCCCAAGGCTGCTCAGATACCCGGCCAGAAAGTTGCCGGTGGCAACGGTATAAATCACGCCGGCCACTGCGCCTTCGGCAATAATCCGGTAGCGCCCCATTTCCAGTTCATTTTCGGTCGGTGTATGCGCAGGAAAAAACAGCTGATAAAGCCAGCCCATGGCTTACCTCCCGGCAGGCACCTCCACGGTTCCGTAAGCGCGTCCGCGGAGAAGATCCGCGTAACGGCAGATTAGGTTTGTCAGAACCGACAGGCTGCTTTCTTTGCTGACCTGACGCCACTGCGCACGGTAGCGCTGCAGCCAGTGTTCCAGCGCAGCTGCCATGGCATCTGCTTCGGGGCCGTGCGGGCAGCCTGCATTGAGCCATGCGCCAATACGGTTCCACAGCACAATGATGTCTGCCGTCTGGCAGAGTACCTGTACAATCTGCTTTTTGCCGGCAGGAAGGTTTGCCGCGGCTGCAAGGATATCTGCCTTTGCCTGTTCTACTGCGCGGTTGGCATCGTCAATCTTTGTAAAGTCCACCTCGGAAAGGATCTCGGCGCGGGTTTTCTCATCACATTCTATCCAGTTGACGGTATTCCGCCAGTCAAAAACTTCATAGTCCTGCAGTTTTGCCATCAGACCGGCAAACTGCCCGGTGGCATCGCCGTAATACAGGCGGGAAACCGCTTCATTCAGCTCGTCAAATTCCACAGGCTCTGCATTCCAACCGAACGCTGCACCGTACAGGACGCCCGGAATCGTCAGGCGCGGGTCATTGACATGACCATAATCGCCCCAGTCAGTGTTCAAAAGGCCAATAGCGTTGTACTTGTGTGCATGGTGGCACATGGTACGGATATTCAGGTAAGAATTGTACATCAGAGGCATCCAACGGTTCCAGCCACAAACGCCGGGGCAGGCATACTGTGTAATCCCGCTGGCGGCAATATCCCGAATCTCATTTTCCCGCTGATGCGGCAGATAGCCCCAGTTCAGGCAGATGGTTTCCTTGGGCAGCTCGGCACAGCTTTCCGGGAAGCGCCACATGATGTCCCCCCAGAACTGCGGTGTTACCCCCTGCGCAACAAGATATTCGCACAGCGCCTTCACATGGCTGAGATACAGGCTGCGCTCGCTCTGCTCCTCGGCGAGTGCCTTGCTGCGCCCCTTGCCCAAATCGAACGTTTCGTCATCACAGATATTGAATTTGCTGCTGCGGAAAAGCGGGCGGTATTCGTCAATCAGCCCTTTTACAAACCCCAGCGCATCGGGATTGGATACGTTCAGGGTATGGTGATTCCCTGCATAGGTATAACTGAACGGAATCTTTTCCGAGTCAGGCAGCTCGCAGAGGTCGCAACAGGTTTTTGTGCTGAGAATACGGTACATATGCCCGAAGGTAGACAAGGAAGGAACGAGTTCAATGTGCCGGGCTGCGCAGTAATCATCCAGTTCCATAATCTCCTGCGCGGTCAGCGGCGTATCCTCACGCCATGCTTCGCTCAGGTCACGGAAAAGATAGGTGTGCTCAATATAAAGCTGCCATTGGTTGATCTTGTAGCGGCAGAGAATATCTGCCACCTGTTTCAGGTAGTCCAGCTTCGGGACACGTCCGCGGGAGCAGTCCTGATAATAGCCTCTGTTGGCAAGATCGGGCCAGTCCTCAATTTCCAGTGCGGGCAGTACGGCTCCGTGCTGTTCAATATACTGGCACAGTGTCTGCACACCGTTGCAGAGTGCTTCATCGCTGCCGGCTTTCAGCGTGATGCATTCCGGCATAATGCTCAGCGTGTAACGGTTTTGCGGCAGGGCGGTATCCACCGTAAGTACGGCGTCACCTGCCCGGGGCTTACCGCGGGTGAACGGCACTTCCAGCCCGGCGTACTCCCGCAGGCAGCCCTGCAGCATCTGTGCATAAAGCAACGCGGCGGGTTCGGTCTGCCACAGGGTGATTCGGCTCTGATTGTCCAGCATATGAACCCCTGCAAGGTGTTCGATCTTATGTGGATTCGGAATAAACTCCATCATCATTTCCTCCAAAAAAAGGCACGGGCGGCGGGCGCATTGCCAACCGCCCGTGCAGAATGTTCGGTCTTTGTTATTTAACGGATACGAATTGTCTTGATTTCATACGGCTTTACCGTAAAGGTAATCTTGCCGTCTTTGACTTCAACCGGCTCGCCGTCGGGCTGTTCCAGACAGTTGCAGCTTTCTGCCGCATGGAAGGGAAGGTTCCAGTCCAGGGTGACATTTGTCAGGCTGTTCTCGCACTCATACATACGCACAATGGCACCATCGCCATCCTCGGCGCGTTTGATGGTTTCCAGCACCACATTGGGTGCATCCAGTCCGGCAAGGCTGAAGCTTTCGCCCGGCTTTCCGCCCTGCACAGCCAACGCGGGCTGGTTCAGGAAGAACGCCTGCGGCACCGTGCCGGCTGCCTGCCATTTTTCGGCGTGCGGATAAATGGCGTATGTGAAATGGTGAACTTCCTGATCCGTGGTAGGATTCGGCTCAATGCCGGACTTGATCAGGGTCAGCCCAATCACAGAATCCTTGACGGAATGACCGTACTTGCAGTCGTTCAGCATACTGACGCCGTAATGTCCTTCGCTCAGGTCCATCCACTTCTGACCGCAGCTTTCAAAGCGTGCGCGATCCCAGCTGGTGTTGGCGTGCGTCTTGCGGGTCAGGTTGCCGTACTGGATTTCAAACGTAGCTTCGTCAGTATGGACATTTACCGGGAAGTGAACCTTCAGCAGGCTCTGGTGTTCGTGCCAGTCCACGGTTGTAACAAACTCAATCCGGCGCTGCTTTGCATAGAAATGGATATCCTGCACCAGGGTGGAGTTGCTGTAATTGCGTTCGATGTGCAGTGTGGCGCGCACGGGAGATCGGAAGAGCGTCGTGTAG
>ERZ507003.1180-NODE-1180-length-11402-cov-4.137834_pt1 | contig 11402 bp, 7 predicted proteins | sample MGYA00513166_ERZ507003 | MGnify/ENA metagenome assembly ERZ507003
AGTGTATCTACTGTATATCTTGATGCCATATCTCCAGCCTTGTGACCACCCATGCCATCCGCAACAACAAAAATGTTTGGCAGGCACCCTATATTATCAAGCTTTGTATAGACATAATCCTGATTGACGGCTCTTTCAATTCCAACATCCGTCTTTGCAAATGCGTTCATCTCTCTCTCCATTCTCTTTTCAATAAGTATATGCCTATATACTTTTAACATTACAGGAAAAAATCTCCCATATAGTTCAGCAGCCTTTTATACCCAATCTGTAAATCACGACCCCGAACAGTAGCATTTTATCATAAACATCCAAAAAAAGCGATATATTTCAACCGCTTTTATAATTATTTAAAATATGTCTATAACATTCCTTCTATATGATTCTGTCTTAACTGCCCGCAGGCGCCATCTATATCACGTCCCATTTCACGTCTTATAGTGACATTCACCCCTGCCTTTTCTAGTATTTCTTTAAAATTATGTATTGAATTCTTTTCAGACTGCTCATAATCTCTTTCCTTAATAGGATTAACCGGAATAAGATTAATATGACAGTTCATACCATGAACAAGCTTTATAAGCTGCCTTGCACACTCTGGCGAATCATTCACTCCTTTAACAAGGCTATACTCAAAGGATATTCTTCTTGCTGTCTGTAAAAGATAGTATCTGCATGCATCCATAATCTGTTCTATACTATATGTATAAGCTATAGGCATCATCGTTTTTCTTAGTTCATCATTTGGTGCATGAAGCGATATTGCCAGTGTTATCTGCAGTTTAAGTTCTGCTAACTGTTTTATCCTTGGCACTAATCCACATGTTGAAACAGTGATATTTCTCTGACTTATATTAAGTCCTTTATCACTGTTTATAAGTCCAAGGAACTTTACAACATTATCATAGTTGTCCATAGGCTCACCAGAACCCATAATAACTATATTACTTACACGTTCACCTGTAAGACTCTGTATTCTGTATATCTGATCAAGCATCTCTGATGGTTCAAGATTTCTTACACATCCATTAAGTGTTGATGCACAGAATCTGCATCCCATTTTACATCCTACCTGTGAAGATATACATACTGAATTGCCATGATGATACCTCATAAATACACTTTCTATAAGATTACCATCATATAATCTGAAAAGGTATTTCTTTGTACCATCTATTTGGGACTCCTGTACCCTTACTGGTTCAAGACATGTATACAAAGTATTTTCTTTTAGAACTTTCTTTAACTTATCTGATATATTAGTCATCTCATCATAACTACAGGCAAGCTTTTCATGCATCCATGAATATAACTGTGCCGCCCTGAACTTTTTTTCACCAATGCTGACAATATAATCTGCCAGTTCATCATAGTTAAGCGACTTTATATCAATTTTTTCCATATATACCTCATTTCTGTGTGCATTAACTGTTTTTTATTAGCCTTGCAACAAAAAAGCCATCATTATCCTTATCAGGTGATGGCAGCATCTGAACATACTCTCCATCCCTGGTAAAACCAAGGCTTGTGCATATCCAGTCTGCATTATCCTCATTTTCTGACCGGTTAATAGTACATGTACTATACACAAGTGTACCACCTGGCTTTACATACATGCTTACAACCTCTAGTATATCTCTTTGAAGCCTGATTATATCAGATATTTTTTCAGGACTTATATTATATCTTATATCAGGCTTACGTCCCATGATTCCAAGTCCTGAACAAGGAAGGTCGGCTATTACTATATCAGCTTTTCCAACAAGACTATCATCCTTATCTAATGCATTATATACCTGGACATCTATATTAGATATTCCAAGTCTTTCTATATTATCATCTATTAATGATACTTTATAATCGGATACATCTCTTGATATAACTCTTCCTGTTATGCTTTTAATGATATTTTCTTCAACACCATCATCAGGAATATCTTTTATATTCGCATATGCAGATTCCACTGCCTTCAGTGCTGCATTTACCGACTTTCCACCAGGTGGAGAACACAAATCTACTATGAGGCTGTCTATTGAGGGCAAAACATACTCTCCTGCTGCCATTGAACTTATATCCTGTATCTGATACAATCCTTCATTAAAGCTTTCAAGTGCCGTCAGATGATCATATCCTGATATTTCATATGCATATGGTATGTCAGGGACAGCATTAACTGTAACTCCCTTTTTCTCTAACACATCCTTTATGTGTTTAACGCCACCCTTTAATGTATTACATCTGATATATGTCTTTTTATCTTTTTTCATACCAGCAAGAATACTCTTAACATCTTCATAAGACATATATTCCATCCACATATTTATTATCCATTCCGGCATTGAATATTTCACCGACAGATATTTTTGTGGTTCCTGTACCATATCTGGATATACTATATTTTCTTTGTTACGTGATATATTTCTTAGTACTCCGTTAACAAAGCCCTTAAGTCCTGTAAAACCTCTTTTAGCTGCAAGCTTTACCGCCTCATTACAAGCTGCTGAATCAGGTATATTCTCCATGTATATAAGCTGGTATACTGCCATTCTCATAATACGCCTTATTACTGGTTTCATTTTATTAACAGGTGTTTTAGAAAACTGATTAATTATGTAGTCAAGCTCTATCCTGCATTCAATAGTACCTAATGCAAGTCTGTTTATAAATGCTCTTTGTGCTCTGTCCAGATACTGATACTTTGAGAGAGCATTATTAATAGTTATGTGGGAAAATTCTCCTTCTTTCTCTATCTCCGTAAGTATATCAAGCACTACTGCCCTTAAGTTAACTTCCATATAAAATATGCCCTTTCATAGTAGTATTAAACATCCTATACTAATCTGCACCAAAAACCGTTCCTGCTTCAACCCTGCAGCCAAGTAAAAACGCATCTGTTTTCATCCTTTTCTTGCCTTCAAGCTGTACTTCATTGAGACTTAAATAATCAGCTCCGCATTTAACTATAAGTCTTTTTTTATCTACATAGCATACAGTTGCAGGTGCGATGTTGGCATCACATTGTATTTCCTGCTCTATATCATTAAACTTAGATGAATCAGCTATATCTGATATGTTATGTACAACATCTGCATCCCATATTTTTAACATTTTACCATTGTAATGTGTATACGCACTTGGCCATGGATTAAGTCCTCTTATAAGACATTCTATATCATGTGCTGGCTTACTAAAATCAAGCTCACCCATAGACTTCTTCAACATCGTTACATATGAACTTTTTGAATCATCCTGTTTTACTGGCGTTATTGTCCCCTCTTCAAGTCCTTTCAGTGTTTCTATAAGCAGCTCTGCACCAACTATGCTTAATCTGTCAAAAAGGCTTCCACCTGTTTCTTTCTTATCAAGCTTCACTTTTTTAACAAGAAGAATATCACCTGTATCAAGTCCTTCATCCATCTTCATAGTCGTGACACCTGAATATTCACATCCATCTATAACTGCCCACTGTATAGGAGATGCACCTCTATATTCTGGAAGTAATGATGCATGTACATTTACACATCCAAAGCGTGGCATATCTATTATACTTTTTGGAAGCAGCTGTCCAAAAGCAACAACTACAAATATATCTGCATTATATGTTCTTAGCTTTTCTATAAACTCTTCATTTCTTGCTTTTTCTGGCTGCAGTACTTCTATCCCAAGCTTTACAGCCTCCTGCTTAACAGGTGAAAACACAAGCTCTTTGCTTCTTCCCTTTGGTTTGTCTGGCTGTGTTACTACTGCTGCCACCTCATGTCCTGCTTCTACAAGTGCTTTAAGTGTGCCGACCGCAAAGTCAGGCGTCCCCATAAATATAACCTTCACTATTCTTCATCCTCCATTTCAGTATCAAGCAGCTTTCCCTCAACCTTATCAACATACATTATTCCATCAAGATGATCTATCTCATGGAGCAGACATCTTGCAAGAAGTTCTTCACCTTCAACAATAATCTCCTCCATATCTTCATTAAGTGCCTTTACCTTAGCATATGATGGTCTTGTAACTATACCTGATTTACCTGGAACACTAAGACAGCCTTCCTGTCCTGTCTGTGAACCGCTTGTTTCAAGCACTACCGGGTTAATGAGTACTATTGGGTCATCGCCACAATCAATAACAACCAGTCTTTTTCTTATGCCAACCTGTGGTGCTGCAAGTCCAACACCATTCGCATCATACATTGTCTCAAACATATCATCAATAAGTTCCTGTATTCTTGGTGTCATTTCTGTTATTTCTTTTGCCTTTTTTCTAAGTATCTCATCACCAAGAGTTCTTATATTTCTTATCGCCATTATTATTCCTCCGTTTTAACATTATTTATAATCATTAAGTGTTGTAAATATCTGGTACGTCGTTTTTAAAACGATGTACTAGTTAACATCATACTGGATGCTTATATTTTTAAACATATCATTATCCTGTATGTATTTATCTATGCAGTCCATAAGATATGAAAGCCTGCTAAAATCAGCACTTCTTAAATATATTATTTTAGTATATACATCACTTATTTTATATATAGGTGCATTCGATGGGCCAAGAAGCTTTATATTATCTGAAAGCCTTGCCATCTTTTCCTCAAGCAGCTGCTTTATATTTTCTGCAGCTTTCAAAAGCTTATTCTCATCTTCTGAACTGATATTTATTTTAATCATGTTACTTACAGGTGGATATGAAAGCATTTTTCTATATGCTATTTCTTTATCATAGAAGCCTGTGTAATCCTGGCTGGCTGCACATATTATACCATAATTATCTGGTGAATACGTCTGTATAACCACTTCGCCCCTTCTTACACCTCTTCCAGCCCTGCCGGCTGCCTGGGTTACAAGCTGGAATGTTCTTTCAACTGCCCTGTAATCTCCTGAATAAAGTGACATATCTGCTGCAACTATACCAACAAGTGTAACCTTTGGAAAATCATGTCCCTTGACTATCATCTGCGTTCCTACAAGAACGTCTGCCTGCTGTGTTGCAAATGCATTCAATATATGTTCATGTCCATCCTTTCCTTTGGTCGTATCCAAATCCATACGCAGCACTGTTGCATCCGGAAACATCTTATGTACTGCATCTTCAACAGCCTCTGTTCCTGCCTTAAAGCCTGATATATATCTTGAACCACATTCCGGACATATCTTAACCTGCGGTGTTTCATAGCCACAGTAATGACATACAAGCCTTCCGTTACGATGTGCAGTCATGGAAACATCACAATGTGGACACTTACAGACATATCCACAGGCTCTGCATGATACGAATCCAGCTGTTCCACGTTTATTAAGGAACAACATTATCTGTTCTTTCTTATCAAGCCGGTCACGTATAAGCTCCTGAAGCTTTAGAGAAAATATAGTTCTGTTACCAGACTTCAGTTCTTTTCTCATATCCGATATATATACCTGTGGCAATTCACTTTTTCCTGCCCTGTTTTTTAATGTAAGCAGCTTAAACTCACCGTTTTTAGCCCTGTAAAAGCTATCTATAGATGGAGTCGCTGAACCAAGTATAACCGATGCATTATGTTCCTTTGCAATATGTATGGCAGTTTCAACCGCATGATATCTTGGAAGCTGTTCAGATCTGTAAGCGCCTTCATGTTCCTCATCTATAACAATAAGGCCAAGATTAGGAAACTGCGTAAAAAGTGCTGATCTTGGTCCTATCATTATACTTACTTCACCTTTTAGCGCACGTAAAAACTGATCATATCTTTCACCCTTAGACATACGTGAATTAATAATAGAAACCTTGTCTCCAAATCTGTGATAGAATCTTTGTACAGTCTGAAAAGTAAGTGCAATCTCGGGTATAAGCATAATAACCTGTCTTCCGCTGGCTATAACATGCTCTATAACATCCATGTATACCTCAGTCTTACCACTTCCAGTCACACCATGTATAAGATAAGTTTTATAAATCCTGTTATTATAATCAGATATGATACTTTGTACTGCTGCTCTTTGTTCCTCGTTAAGCACTACATCCTTGCCAAACACTTTTTTATCAGAAACAGGATTTCGGTAATATTCCTCTGTTTTAACGATGATAACCTTATCCTCTTCCATAGCTTTTACAGTGGATGAAGATATATTAAGCTTACTTCTTACTATCTCACTATCTATAACAGGCTCTTCTATAAGTGCTTCTAAAAGCCTGTGCTTAGCCTTTGCCTTTTTTTTATATATCAAAAGAAGTTCTCTTGCCTTATCTTCATCTATATTAAGACACACTGCCCTCTTAACCTTCTGATTTATCTTATCTTTAACAGGAATAACTGTCTTTAATGCCTGGTTCATGGTACAACCATAATGAGTCTTTAACCAGAAAGCTAGCTTGATCATATCTGTTGCTGCATTGACACGTTTGTCAGCTATACCTTCTATGAATTTAATCCTGTTAACATCATAAGAAGGCTCTTGTGTCATTGAAATAACATAACCTGTCAGTTGCCTGTTTCCTTTACCAAAAGGAACTCTTACCACACTGCCTATCTCTAATATGCCTTCTAGTTCAGGGGGTATTGCATACTGAAATGTTTTATCAAGCTGTTCATGTGATATATCAATTATAATATCAGCGTACATTTTTCTCCTTTAATTCATCAAGTACTTCAGCTATAAGCACTCTCTCATCCATTGGATACTTAACACCTTTTATTTCCTGATAATCTTCATGTCCCTTACCTGCAAGTACTATAATATCTCCTGGTTCTCCATGCTCAATAACATATTTTATAGCTTCTTTTCTATCTACTATATCAATATGTTTACCATCAGTTTTACTTATACCTGTCTTGATATCCTCCATAATAGCTTCTGGCTCCTCAAATCTTGGATTATCTGACGTTATTACAGTAAGATCTGCATATTTTCCTGATACTTCACCCATCTCAAACCTTCTCTCCCTTGAACGGTTTCCACCGCATCCAAAAAGACAGATAAGTCTGTGTGGATTGTATTCTTTTAATGTTTTAAGAATACTTTCAAGTGACATGGCGTTGTGTGCATAATCTATCATAAGTGTGAATTTATCAGAAACTTTTACAAGTTCTATTCTTCCCTTTACCTTCACATCCTTTAACACATTTTCAACTATATCCTTATCCACGTTAAAATGCCTTGTAACTGCTATTGCACATAACGAATTATATACTGAAAACATTCCAGGAAGTGATAATGCAACGTCCATATTGATAAGTCCCTGACACTTATATGTAAGACCAATCTTTCCCGGTTCATGAAGCAGCTTAACATCCACAGCCCTTATGTCTGCTGTCTCTGACACTCCATAGCTTTCTGTCGTACATATAGAATTCTTTAATATATCTTTCGTATGCTTATCATCAGCATTCACTATTCCTGTCCTGCATTGCTTAAAAAGTTTAGCCTTACATTCAAGATATTCTTCAAACGAAGCATGCTCGTCAGGTCCTATATGGTCTGGTTCAAGATTAGTAAACACACCTATATCAAACATAATACCAGCTGTTCTATCAAGCTTAAGTCCCTGTGAAGAAACCTCCATAACCACAGCCTTGCAGCCTGCATCAACCATCTTACGGAATGTTTCATGGATCTGTAGGGACTCTGGCGTTGTATTACACGAAGGAATCGTTTCATCACCTATCACAGTTTCTATAGTTCCTATAAGACCTGTTTTTATTCCACATGCACATAAAACATTCTTGATCATATAAGTTGTAGTTGTCTTACCCTTCGTTCCAGTAATACCTATAGTGAACAGCTTCTTGTCAGGATTACCATAAAATGCCGCTGACATAAGTGCAAGTGCAAGTCTTGTGTTATCACATTCTATTAACGTAACATCACCAGATGGAACCTCATAATCAGAGCCCTTCTGTACAACTATGACAGCTGCCTTATCCTTAATCTGCCCTATATACTTATGTCCGTCACTCACTGCTCCTACAATACATACAAATATTCCACCATCTGTTACTTTTCTTGAATCTGATGCAATACCGGTAACATCTGTATCAACACTGCCCTTTAATAATGTATATTCAAACTTTTCTATTTCATTATCCGCACATATGTCCAATATATTCTTAAGCTGCATAATTAGTCCTCCCGATAAACATTCAACGTCATATCTGCCAATTAGAATAATCCTGTTATTCTTTCTTCTTTTTCATCATAGTCTATACCTTCCGCTGCTGGTACCTTAGGTAAACCTGGCATAGTAAGCACCTTTCCTGTAAGCGCAACCACAAAGCCTGCACCTGCATCAACATATACCTCTCTTATATTGATAGTAAAGCCTTCTGGTCTTCCAAGCTTAGCCGCATCATCAGAAAGTGAATACTGTGTCTTAGCCATACATACTGGGAAGCTGCCAAATCCCATCTGTGTAATATGATCAAGCTCTTTTTTAGCCTTGGCATCATATGTTACACCATCAGCACCATATATTTCTTTTGCAATCTTTAATATTTTATCTTCAAGTGGAAGTTCATCCTCATATAATGGTTTAAAATCACTCTTCTTGTTTTCTAAAGTCTTAAGCACCTTATCAGCAAGCTCCTGTCCGCCTTCTCCGCCTTTAGCCCATACATTTGAGAGTGCGAACTCACATCCTAAATCTTCACAGTGTTTTTTAATGAATTCATATTCTTCCTGTGTATCTGTAATAAATGAATTCAATGTTACAATAACAGGTACTCCATACTTATGCACATTCTCGATATGCTTATCAAGGTTAACTATCCCCTTCTTTAATGCTTCCATATTTTCTTTTCCAAGTTCAGCCTTAGGAACACCACCATTGTATTTTAATGCCTTAACTGTTGCTACAATAACTGTTGCCGCTGGTTTAAGTCCTGCTTTTCTACACTTTATATCAAAGAACTTCTCAGCTCCAAGATCAGCTCCGAAACCAGCCTCTGTAACTGCTACATCTGCAAGCTTCATAGCAAGCTTAGTTGCTCTTACTGAGTTACAGCCATGGGCTATGTTAGCAAATGGTCCTCCATGTACAAGCACTGGTGTACCTTCAAGTGTCTGTATCATATTAGGCTTTATAGCATCCTTTAAAAGGGCTGCCATAGCTCCTGTTGCTTTAAGATCAGATGCTGTTACTGGTTCTCCTGCATAATTATATGCAACTATTATCTTTGAAAGTCTTTCTTTTAAATCCTTCATGTCTTCTGCAAGACATAATATAGCCATGATTTCTGATGCAACTGTTATAATAAAATGATCTTCTCTTACAACACCATTTGGCTTATCGCCAAGTCCTATAACAATATTTCTTAACGTTCTGTCATTCATATCCATACATCTTTTCCAGACAATACGCTTAGTATCTATGCCAAGCGCATTACCCTGATGGATATGATTATCTAACATGGCTGCTAAAAGATTATTAGCTGATGTTATGGCATGGAAATCACCCGTAAAATGCAGATTAAGATCCTCCATTGGAACAGCCTGTGCATATCCGCCTCCTGCTGCTCCACCCTTTATGCCAAAACATGGTCCAAGTGATGGTTCTCTTAATGCAGCTACTGCATTAACTCCTCTCTGACATAAGGCTTCTGTAAGTCCAAGACTTATAGTAGTCTTTCCTTCACCTGCTGGAGTTGGATTGATAGCTGTTATAAGAACAAGCTTTCCATCTTCTTTGTTTTCAACCCTGTGTATAAGTTCATCAGATAACTTGGCCTTATATTTACCATACATTTCAAGTTCATCCTCTGTAACTCCTACCTTAGCCGCTACATCCTTAATATTTAATAATTTTGCTTCCTGTGCGATTTCGATATCACTCTTTACTGCCATGTCTTTATCCTTTCCGTGTCATATGTGACACCTACAAAGTATTTGTTTTCTTTTTAGGTTATTTCTTTTGTGCTTATTATAGTATGTATTACTCTTTATTTACCATGCACTCATGAACCTGCACTATTTATATAGGTCTCAAACTCTTCCTTATCCATAAGAACTTTTCTTGGCTTTGTTCCTATCTCAGGTCCTACTACACCTGCATCTGAAAGCTGATCCATGATTCTTCCTGCCCTGTTAAAGCCTATCTTAAACTGTCTTTGCAGCATACCTATAGAGCCTCTTTCTCTTTCTATAACAAACCTTCCTGCATCCTCAAACAGGGTATCTTTGTCATCCTGCCTGTCAACAGCAGCACTATCTGATGTCTTTTGTGCAACAGTTTCTGCTATGCTCTCATCATATTGTGCTTCCTCTGTCATATTTTCCTTAAGAAAATCAACAACTCTTGATACTTCTTCATCCGATACAAAGGCTCCCTGCACTCTTATAGGCTTAGGAATGTTAGATGGGAAGTACAGCATATCTCCTTTACCAAGAAGTTTTTCAGCTCCATTCATATCAAGAATAGTTCTGGAATCAACACCTGATGATACCGAAAATGCAATCCTTGATGGAACATTAGCCTTGATAAGTCCCGTAATTACGTTAACAGATGGCCTCTGCGTTGCAATAACCATATGTATGCCCGCTGCCCTTGCAAGCTGTGCAAGCCTGCATATGGCATCTTCCACTTCTCCTGGTGCAACCATCATAAGATCTGCAAGTTCATCAACAATTATAACTATCTGAGGTAGTTTTTCAACAGGAACCTCTCCTTCCTTAACATCCATCTTTCCGACTGCATCATTATATCCTTTAAGATTACGTACTCCCATATCAGCAAAAAGCTTATATCGTTTCGTCATCTCGTTGACTGCCCAGTTAAGTGCGCCTGCAGCCTTCTTAGGATCTGTGACAACAGGGAGAAGAAGATGTGGTATTCCGTTATATGTACTAAGCTCAACTACCTTAGGATCCACCATGATCATTTTAACTTCATCTGGTCTTGCTTTATATAAAATACTCATGATGATTGTATTTATACATACTGATTTACCTGAACCTGTTGCTCCTGCAATAAGAAGATGAGGCATTTTAGCTATATCTGCTACTATCGTCTTGCCAGCTATATCCTTTCCAGCTGCAAATGCAATCTTAGATTGGTTATTCTTAAATGCTTCATTTTCAATAAGTTCTCTTAAATACACACTGCCGGCTTCCTTGTTAGGAACCTCAATACCAATAGCCGACTTACCTGGAATAGGCGCTTCTATTCTTATGTCCGCAGCTGCCAGACTTAGTTTAATATCATCTGCAAGTGAAACTATCTTACTCACCTTAACACCAAGCTCTGGTTTTAATTCATATCTTGTAACCGCAGGTCCACAGCTTATATCCGTTATATCTACCTTAACACCGAAATTCTGGAGTGTCTGCTTAAGCGTGATTGCTGTATTTCTGTTTTCGCGTTCAAGATTAGCAGATGATGACTTTGTGTTTCTGTTAAGCAGACTCACAGGTGGAAACTTATATTCCCTGACATGC
>ERZ507003.1183-NODE-1183-length-11366-cov-4.050217_pt1 | contig 11366 bp, 6 predicted proteins | sample MGYA00513166_ERZ507003 | MGnify/ENA metagenome assembly ERZ507003
TATTTCTCGATCTTCTTGCAATCGATGTTGTAACCCAACGTAATATAATCGATATTCAAATAATTGCCCTTTTCCAACCAATAATCAGAGATCGACTGGTCGTAGATCTTGCTTTCCGGAGCCTTAGCCAACGCGTTGTATGTAGGGAACTGGCTCAAGTTCATATAAGCTAGCGATGTACCGTTGAAGATCTTATGACCGAAAGCGCCGTTCATCTGCGTCATCAAGTCAAAGCGTTTGTAGCGGAAGCTGAAGTTCATTCCCAGATAATATTTCGGCATGGCTTGTCCGGCGATATAACGGTCGCCACCATCATTGGTATCCAAACCCTCTTTTCCATCGATCGTCTGATCCAAGTTGTAGATATAGCGGCCTTCGATAGCGTTTCCATTCTCATCCAAAGCCGGAGTCAAGCCCAAGCAACGAGGAATGTAGAACACTCCGACAGGCTGGCCTACCATCTGATAAACCACACGGTTGTTTCCTACGAAACCGGCACCACTCATACTGGACAGATCCATATATTGTTTCGCCTGCAACTCTTGTCCCATATAAGAACCGCTCAAGGAGTTCAATTTATTCTTCTGGTAAGAGAAATTCACGCCCATGTTGAAATCGAAATCCTTTGTCTTCACGATACCACCGCTTACAGCCAATTCCACGCCGGAGTTGGTCATCTCTCCCAAGTTCGCCAATAATTCCGGATATACGAACGGAGGAACCGGAACCGCGTATTTATACAACAGATCCGTAGTCTTGGAAGTATACCAATCGGCGGTCAACGTAAAGCGGCCATCGAGGATACCAGCGTCCACACCCACATCGAATGTCTTTTTCACCTCCCAACGCAAGTCCGGGTTCGAGTTACGTGTAAAGCCATAGGTAGCGGTAGAATTTCCATTGACGGAAGTCACACCGTTCGGGCTCATCAAAGCCAACGAGTTATAAGCCTCGATAGCATCTTGGTTACCGGTCAGACCATAACCCGCACGTAGTTTCAACTGGCTCAGCCAATCCACGTCTTTCAAGAAAGCCTCCTCATTCAACACCCAAGCGGCGGAAGCGGAAGGGAAGAAGCCCCATTTATTATTCATACCCAATTTAGAGGAACCGTCCGCACGTAAGTTCACGGTGGCGATAAAACGGTTGTCATACATATAATTGAAACGACCCATGAATGAGGCCAGACGATTCTCGTTTTGGAAAGAAGTCACGTCTCCGTATTTCACCGTACCACCCGCTTTCAGGTTGTTATAACCGAAGTAATCCGTCTCAAAGCCACGGGCACCGGCGCTAAATCCCGTATAATGATATTTTTGTCCCTCTACCAAGGCCAAAGCGTCGATATGATGTTTCTCATTCAAATCCTTATTATAGGATAACTGGATATTACCCATCAAGATATTCTGCTTATTATCCGCACGGTAACCATGAGCGTCGGAAGTTTGCGTAATCGCCTTCAAATCTTTCGGGATATACTTCATGTTCTCCTTCACGTTATACGTATAAGAGCCGAATGCGCTCAGTTTCAACCCGTCCAGAATCGTCCAAGTCAATTTACCGTGTACGTTCACGTAAGCGTTCTTCTCACGATCCTGTATCTCAAGGCGTCCCAGCGGGTTCTGGATCTCGTTCGCGTAGGGATCCTCATCCCATTTGCCATCCTCATTCTTATGCGTAGGGAAGGTTGGGTTGTAAGTAGCGGCCGAATAGAAAGTTTTCTCATAATCGTTCGTATAATCCACTTGCTTCAAGGAACCGAACATACCGAACTCGATTTTCAACTTATTGTTGAACATATTCTGGGAAGCGTCCAATTTAGCCGTATAATTCTTCATACCGCTATTCTTGATAATACCCTGTTGATCGATCACGCCTACAGAAGCACGATAATTCGAATCGTCGTTACCCGCGCCGAAAGAGATGTTATGGTTCTGCGTATAACCCAACTGCTCGATCTCGTCGAAGAAATTCGTATTACCTCCCATATCCAGCGGAGTCATGCCTAACGCCTTCGCCGTAGAGCGGAACTCATCGGCGGATAACATCTTCAAGTTCTTATAAACATTACTGATACCGAAGTTGCCGTTATAACTCAACGTCTTCATACCGTTCTTACCTTTCACCGTAGTCACTACGATTACACCGGCGGCACCACGTGAGCCGTACTGAGCGGTCTCGGAAGCGTCCTTCAAGATCGTGAACGTCTCGATGTCGGCGGGAGCGATTGCGTCCAACATGCTCAAATCACCGAATACGCCATCGATAATCACCAAGGGATCATTACCACCGGACAAAGAGGTCGTACCACGTACACGGATAGAAGGCTTAGAGGCAGGGTCGCCACCCGTCTTGGAGATTACCACACCGGCAACCTTACCTTTCAAGGATTCCAACGGCGTATTCACCACACCTTGGTTCATATCCTCTTTCTTGATACGCTCTACCGCACCGGAGATCGTACGCTTGCTACCGGTAGCGTAACCTACTACTACCACCTCGTCCAACGCCTCTACATCCTCGTCCAGAATGATATTCAGGTTCTGCTGTCCATTTACCGGGATCTCTTGTGATTTATAACCGATATAAGAGATGGTCAGAGTCCCGTCTTTCGGAGCTGCCAACGTGAAATTTCCGTCCATATCGGAAATCGTACCATTCGTTGTTCCTTTCACAAGGACACTAGCTCCAATAATCGGATCGCCGAATTTAGAGTCTTTCACTACACCTTTTACGGTAATGTCTTGAGCATAACTGCTAAAGGAAAGAAAAAGTCCCAAAAGAAGTAGGAACAGACCTCTTTCCCGCAAAGAGAAGAAATGCTTTTTCATGCTTTACAATTTAAGATTACTAAATTAATTTTATTTATTTCGTTTGCTTGATAAAACAACCAAGAGGGGGAATCCCCCCCTTCTCGGACATAAAATAATCTTACAGGAATAAAGGGCGGGTAAAAGCGGGCCTAGTTGTTATATAATAAATTGATTTGATCATAAAATAGAATACTTTTGTTACATTTGCCTCAATCTTTTATCTAAAGTGGTATGTGTGAGCAATTGTATCTAACGGATGATCGTCTTCTTTTCGATAAGATCAGAGGGGGCAACGCAAAGGCGTTCGAATACGCTTTTCGCAAGTTCTCTCCCCGTTTAGAGGCATTTGCCCAGAAATACACCAACGATACAAACGAGGCGGAGGATATCGTACAGGATGTATTCTTGAAACTATGGGAAAGAAGGGAGTTGCTGGATAACATCTCGCTGGCCTCTTTTCTTTTCATGATGGTAAGGAATAGTTGTCTAAACTATTTAAAACACCGTCAGATAGCCGATTCGGTACAGCAACGGATACCGGATACCGAGACTGCCGAGCGATTATACGCAGCGGATTTCGTACCCGACCCTTCCTCCTTGCTGATCCAAAAGGAACTGTCCGACTCGATCGATCAGATTATGGAGGAACTACCGCCCAAATGCAAGGAAGCGTTCGTTCTCAGCCGTCTGAATGGCTTGAAAAACCGGGAGATAGCGGAACATATGGCTATTACGGAGAAAGTGGTGGAGAAACACATTACCCGTGCCTTGAAACGATTCCGGGATGGATTAAGGCGTTATGCCTTATTACTGGGAACGCTCCTTAGTCTTTGGAAATGGTAATAAAGATTTAGTAAAACAGGAAAATGGAGAATAAACGATTCGAACATATAATTACACGGTATCTGAAAGGCAAGGCGACCCCGGAGGAAGAAGCGGAGTTGCTTCAAGCCATCCATGCCTCAAAGGAATGGGAGGCCGCTTTCCGGAAGCGAACCGCCGAATGAAATCCTTTGGAAGAGACTGAAGCCGATCCGGAAACGGACCGGAAATGGAATCGGATCGCTTCGATCATCACGCCCTCGGAATCTCAATCGCAAACCGAAGAGGCACCGGTTATTTCTTTGGTCTCAACTTCTTCCCGAAGAATATGGTTCTCGATAGCAGCGGTGGTCTTACTATTGCTTGTATCCGGAGTTACCGTCTATTTCTTGAATCAAGGCGGAAAAGCGGGAACAGGAAATGCCGAATGGCAAACGATTATAGCTGAGCAAGAGGATCGTTCGATCCTTTTACCCGATGGTAGTTCCGTTTATTTGAGAGAGAATTCCGAGCTAAGCTATCCGGAGGTATTCGCCTCTTCCGTACGAGAAGTGAAAATCAGAGGAGAAGCCTTCTTTGAGGTTACTCCCAATAGCGAGCAGCCTTTTATAGTTGATGCTTCCGGCTTATCGGTCAAGGTACTGGGAACCTCTTTCAGCGTACAGACCTCCGATCAAGGAAACGAGATCTCCGTGATCTTGGTAGAAGGAAAGGTGAGCCTGAATAATGCGCATGAGAAAGAATTGGTACAGTTGCATCCGAACCAAAAAGCCGATTATTTCGTGAATGACGAACATTATACGGTAACGGAAGTTGATAGTGAACGGCTTACCTCGTGGAGAAAAGGGATCATCTTTTATGATAACGCTTCCTTAGATGAAATCGTACGCTTGATCGAACAAACCTATAAGGTCTCACTCATGTACACACGTCCGGAAAACGATGATCAACGTTTCTCCGGCGCTTTTCTAAAGACACAAAAATTAGAAACCGTATTACAACAAACCAATAAACTCACGGGTACGAACTTGATTCTTATTCAATGAAGAGATACGCGCCACTGCTGTTAACCTTTCTTTTTCTCCCGCTGCTCTTCTCCTGCTTCGATCTGGAAGAAGACCTATACGACCAGCTGGAGAAAGAGGATTATTATACGGATTATGAATCCTTAATGGCCTCCGTACTCCGTCCTTATGAGCATGCGAAATGGGTGGAGACTAATTTCTCTTTCTGGCTGCAAGAGTTATCGGCGGATCGGCTCGTGATCACGCAAAAACGAGAGCATTGGGAAGACGGGGGCGTATGGCGTATGATCCACCAACATACATGGGACACGTACGAGAAAAACAGTGAGCAAATGTGGAACGCTTGCTACGGAGGTATCGGATATTGTAATAATACATTGGCGGATATCCAAGAGTTATCATATGATAACTTCGGACTCTGCGAGTCCGACAAGCGGCAGCATATCGCCGAGCTTACCGCTTTACGGGCTTATTTCCAACTTTTACTTCTGGATGCGTTCCGCATCCCCGCGATCTCCCTCACGACAGAGGAAGAGGTCGGTTCGGCTACCCCACAAGAAAATTTCCACTTTATAGAAGAGAGCTTATTAAACGCCATCCCCGATTTACCCAAAGCACCCTCTAAGAATTACGAGGGACGTATCACCCAAGGAGCGGCGGCCGTATTATTGATGAGGCTCTATTTTAACGCGTCTTGGTATATCAATATACCGATGTGGGAACAGACCGGAGCGCTTTGCGAACGGATTATCAACGGAGAGTTCGGCACTTACTCTCTCACCTCGGAATGGACTGATTTATGGAACGCAGGCAATCAAGATTGTCCGGAACTAATCCGGTCTTATCCCCAGTCCCGGCAAGTAGGGTATGATGATTTTTACTATCTGTTTTTTATGCACTACCAAGCGCCCGAACGATTCGGCTGTGGCAAGGATTTGCCGGCGGCCTATAATGGTTGTCACCTCAGTCCCTCTTACGATCCATCCGGCAAGCCCTACCCTTATACGTTAGGACGCACGTTTTCCAAATTTCCTGATACGGATCTCCGGAAGAAGAACTTCAAGGTACTCTCACAAGGCATTTACGAGGGATTATTCCTCTTCGGACCCCAACAGATATACAATAGCGACCAGCTTCAGTATGGCGCCGAGGAATGGGGAAACTACCCCCTCATTTTCATAGATCAAGTAGCACGTTATTCCGACCATCTATCCGATACGGAAAAGAAAGCACTCACAGATAAACAATTATCTTCCGATACGCCGTGGATCATACGAGATAAAAGATTCACCTCCCTCGCATCCAATATCAAGACCGGCGAGGAGAATACAGGTATCCGTATCGTGAAATATCCGCTTTATCCATCCGGAGACGTGGGGCTGATGGCGAATAATCTGGTAGTGTTACGGCTGACAGAGGTTTATTATACGCTGGCGGAAGTTTCCTTTCGTCTGGGTAATCCAGCCAAGGCCGAGGCGATCTTGAACCAGATACGCAAACGATACTATGCGCCGGAAGACTGGGAACAAGTACGCTATCCGGAAGATGGCTCCGTCCTTACCGCACAGGAATTATTGGATGAATGGGGACGTGAATTTCTAGCGGAGAAACGAAGACGTACCGATTTAAACCGGTTCGGCCTATTCACGACCGGTATCTGGTGGGATAAGCAACCCTCCGATAGTTATCGCCGGTTCTATCCGATACCTGCCCGGGCGATATCGGCCAATCCCTTATTGAAACGCTCGGAAGGATATATCTATTAACCGTTTAATTCACCCTATGCAAATCAAGATATACATATCATTCTTAATAACGGCTCTGTTCCTTTGCGTCCCGCATACACGGGCCCAAGAGATCGAGGTTCCCATCACCTTGAATGAACATGGGACTCAATTAAGGGATGTATTGCGGAAAATAGAGCAACAATCCCCTTATCTTTTCCTATACAACGAGACTCAGTTGGATATGAAACAGAAAATCAATGAGAAAATAACCTCGCCGGATATCCGTAAAATACTAGACCGGCTATGCGGACCGATCGGGATACGCTATGAGATCATGGACGTACAAATCTTGTTGATGCCTAAGATCGATACGGGGAAGCCCAAGCCCTATCCAGTCCCGGTTACGGGTTATATCACGGATGAGAAAGGGTCTCCCATGGAATTTGTCTCGGTAATCGACCTTCTTTCCGGTAAAGGAGGACTAACGAATGAGGAAGGGTATTTCCGCTTCTTTACGGATAAGGATTCGTGCCGGCTACAAATCTCCCATCTGGCCTATAAGCCGGAGCTAAGGACGGTGGGGCCCGATAACCGTCATTTACAGATCCAATTGATACCGGCCGTCTTTAATTTGGACGAGGTGGTAGCGATCGGCTACGGAACCTTGGCACGCAAGGAACTGACATCAGCCGTGGGTTATGTATCCTCGGAACGGTTCTTATCCGGGAAGGTCAACAATCCCATCCAAGGCATCAAAGGATTGATCGCCGGAATGAGTATCTCGGGATCTTCCTTGTCCGATATAAACTCGATACCGGATATACAGATACGGGGCGCCGGGTCTATTTTGGCCGGAAACAAGCCGCTAGTCGTGGTAGATGGGGTACCCGGAGTATCCTTGAATAGTTTATCACTAGCCGAAATCGCCTCCATATCGGTATTAAAAGACGGATCTTCCGCCGCCATTTACGGATCGAACGGGGCTAACGGAGTGATCTTGATAACGACCAAAAGCGGTAAAAGCTCGGATAAGTTGCAGGCCAATTACCAAACCTACCTAGCGGCCGCTCACGAATATAATAGACCTCGTGTCCTTTCGCCCGAAGCCTTTGTAGCAGCCGGGAGAGACGCTGATCTAGGGTACCATACGGATTGGCAAGCCGCTTTGATACGCTCCTGCCCCTTGGAACAAAATCATGATTTATCCATTCAAAACGGATGGAAAAGCGGGGCGTTCCGTATCTCCATGAATTACAGGGACGGACAAGGGCTAGACATTGTATCCTCCCGCCGGGAATACGCCTTACGTACCCATATCAGCCAAAACCTCCTCTCCGGCTATCTGGAGCTAACCGTATCGCTCGCTTACAAAAAACAACATTTGCGCCTAGGTAACCATACAGCTTTCCAACAGGCGATGCTAGCCAATCCTACCGCCCCGATCTATACCGATGAGGAGGAGACGGAGTATCTCTATCCTTCCGGTTTCGAGCGGGATAATCCCGTAGCCTCACTAAAAGAGGAAAACCGGCAACAAGAGAACCAGTTTATGACCGGCTCGCTAACCGCACGGATCAACTGGAGCAAACCTTTTTACTCCACCATTATGCTCGCCGAGAACCGGGAAGAGAGTGAGGAAAATGTCTATTGGACCTCACGGGCCAAAGAATCCGTAGACAATAACCGGAAAGGGCGAGCGGATCGTACCTCTTCCAAATATGTAAACCGGACGCTAGACTGGACCAATCATTACGATAATACGTGGGACCAGCACATGGTCAAAGCGATGATAGGCTATTCATTCCAACGTTGGGATCATTCGGGAATGAACGCCGGAAATGCCGACTTTCCTACCGACTTCTTCACATGGAACAACATAGGCACCGGTTCTTACCTTACCGATGGAAAAGCAACCTTAAGCTCATTCAAGAATTCCAGCAAGTTGATTAGTGTCTTTGCCCGGTTTAATTATTCCTACCGGGACTTATTGATGCTTTCCGCTTCGTTTCGCAGGGAAGGTTCCAGTAAATTCGGGGCGAATCATAAATGGGGCAACTTCCCTGCCCTTTCGGGTGGTATACGCTTGAGCGAGTTACCCGCCTTCCAAACGGAATGGTTGGACGATCTTAAATTCAGAGTTGGTTACGGGGTATCGGGCCGCCATAATTTCTCCCCTTACCAATCGCTAGAGACGTACGCCGGAGCGGGTAAAGTCATGGTAGACGGTAAATGGATACAAGTATTCGGGCCTAGCAATAACCCTAATCCGGATTTACGCTGGGAAAAAAGTCTGCATACCAACATAGGCGCCGAGGCGATCTTACTTAACTCCCGCCTCATGCTCTCCTTGAATCTATTCAAACGTACGACAAAAGATCTCCTGTTTGTCTACAACGCGATCAAGCCTCCCATGATCTATGATAATATCACGACAAACGTAGGCACTATCGACTCCAAAGGATTGGAATGGGAAATGAACTGGCTACCCGTGCGTACCAAGAACTTTCAATATTCGGCAAGCCTCACCGGTAGCCTATTGAGCAGTACGCTGAAAAGCCTTTCCAACAACCAGTTCAAGCTAGGCTATACCTATCTGTATGATCTTCCCACCCCCGGATTACCCGGCCCGGCTATCCGCTTGGAGGAGGGAAAGCCAATCGGCTCCTTTTTCGGTTGGCGCTATGCCGGAACCGACGCCGAGGGTAATATCTTGGTATGGAGCAAAGACGGGAGAAAGATCCCGACCACGGAACGAACCGAGGAAGACAAGAATTTTATCGGCAACGGCGTACCGAAAGTGCAGCTCTCTTTCAGCCATACGTTTACTTGGAAGAATTTTGATTTACGATTGTTTTTCACCTCTTGGCTGGGGTACGACCTGTTGAATCTGAAACAAATGTACTACGGGCTACAAAACGTACCGGTTACCAATCTTTTAGAAGACGCTTATACCCGTAACGACGCCATCAAGGGAGACAAGATCTATTGCGATTATTTTCTTGAGAACGGTAATTTCCTGAAATTAGAAGAATTGACCTTGGGATATAAAATTCCTCTCCCAGACAATAAATGGATTCAATCGTTACGCTGCTATTTCTCGGTAAATAATGTATTTACACTTACCGGATATACCGGAGGCGATCCCGCTAATATCAACGTGAATGGCGTAGAACCCGGTATCGAGACCACTTCCATCTATCCTGTAGCCCGTACCTTCACGCTGGGATTATCCGTCCAATTCTAAAGACCTCCACTGCAAGCCGGGTTGCAGTAACACAACCCGCAAGGCTCTATCCGGGAAACCTGTAGTCAATATTTATTTTGTACGAAAAGCAAGCGCAAAAGGAACAACCTAATCAGTTAATCCCTAACTTTGTGAGCCTAAACAGTAGAAAACATGGTACAAAGATTCGATTACTTAGTGATAGGCTCAGGAATCGCCGGTATGAGTTTCGCTCTGAAAGTAGCCAATGAAGGCAAGAGCGTAGCACTTATCTGTAAAGCCGGACAAGAAGAAGCCAACACATATTTCGCGCAAGGAGGTATCGCTTCCGTAACCAACTTGAAAGTAGATAATTTCGAGAAGCACATAGAAGACACGATGATCGCCGGCGACTGGATCAGTGACCGGGCAGCCGTGGAGAAAGTCGTGCGCGAGGCCCCTGCCCAGATCGAGGCGCTTATCCGATGGGGAGTTAATTTCGATAAGAAAGAAAGCGGAGAATTCGATCTGCATAAAGAAGGAGGACACTCCGAGTTTCGTATCCTGCACCATGCCGACAATACGGGAGCCGAGATACAGACGAGCTTGATAGAAACGGTAAACAACCATCCCAACATCGCCGTATTCACGAACCATTATGCGGTAGAGATTATCACCCAGCACCATATGGGCATTATCGTCACCCGCCATACCCCCGGTATCAAATGTTTCGGTGCCTATGTATTGAACGAGGATACGGGCGAGGTACATACTTTCTTGTCAAAGATAACCGTTATGGCGACAGGCGGTTGCGAGGCCGTTTACCGGAATACGACAAACCCGCTGGTAGCTACCGGAGACGGTATCGCCATGGTTTACCGCGCGAAAGGCTCCGTAAAAGATATGGAGTTCATCCAGTTCCACCCGACCGCCTTGTATCATCCGGGCGACCGTCCCTCTTTCCTCATCACCGAGGCGATGCGCGGATATGGAGCTGTATTGAGAAACCTTGGCGGCGAGGAGTTCATGCATAAATATGATCCCCGTCTTTCCTTGGCTCCCCGTGATATCGTAGCCCGTGCGATCGATAGCGAGATGAAACAACGGGGTGAAGACCATGTCTATTTGGACGTGACGCACAAAGATCCGGAAGAGACGAAGAAACACTTCCCCAATATCTATAAGAAATGCCTCAGCTTAGGGATCGATATCACGAAAGATTACATCCCGGTAGCCCCTGCGGCCCATTATTTATGTGGAGGTATCAAGGTAGACCTAAACGGGCAATCCAGCATCCGTCGCCTATATGCGATCGGAGAATGCTCTTGTACCGGCCTGCACGGTGGTAACCGCTTAGCTTCAAACTCATTGATCGAGGCAGTTGTATATGCCGACGCCGCGGCGAAACACTCATTAAGCGTCATGGATCGCTATGAGTTTAACCAAGATGTACCGGAATGGAACGATGAGGGAACGATCACCAATGAAGAGCGTGTATTGATCACCCAAAGCATGAAAGAGGTAAACCAGATCATGGAAGCGTATGTAGGTATCGTTCGTAGTAACACACGTTTGATCCGTGCGTGGAACCGTCTGGATATTTTATATGAGGAGACAGAGAGCCTTTTCAAACGTTGTAAGGCATCCCGTGAATTATGTGAGTTGCGTAATATGATCAATGTAGGTTATTTGATCACTCGTCAAGCGATGGAACGGAAAGAGAGCCGGGGATTACATTATACGATTGATTATCCGCCGGTTAAATAATTGAAAATTG
>ERZ507003.1191-NODE-1191-length-11312-cov-4.820023_pt1 | contig 11312 bp, 5 predicted proteins | sample MGYA00513166_ERZ507003 | MGnify/ENA metagenome assembly ERZ507003
GGATATCCATTATCGAAATATTTATCAGCAATCAATCCTGTGTTATCAACAATTTTTTCTTTTACAAGTTCATAGACTGTTTCAATGACTCCTGTTCCACAGATGCCAATTGGTTTTTTATTTGAAATAGTAGAAATGGCTGGATGATTATCGAAAATAGTTACGGTATCAATTGCGCCTGGAACACCGGCAATACCGTAGCGGATATTGCCGCCTTCAAAAGCCGGACCTGCTGCGGTTGAAGTTACGAGGAGTCGATCTTTATTACCGATAACCATTTCCCCGTTTGTACCAAGGTCTACGAGAAGTGAAACTTCTTCTTTTTGATCAATTCCGCAGGCTACAATACCACTGACAATATCGGCACCTACATAAGTACTGATCCCCGGAAGAATCGTCATGTTTTTGTAGGAATGCATGGAAATATCAACAGGGGTGAAAGGAAAGGATCCAAGACTTTCACAGGATAATTTCTGAAGTAAATGCTGCATAGTAGAGTTGCCAGAAATGATGACAGGAATAGAAAGTTTTGTGATATCTTTTCCTAGCTGAAATTGTTCGCAGATAGAATCTAAATCGTTTAATATAGTTCTCTGAAGCTCCAAAAGTCTTCCCTGATTGGCTATATCAATTCGTGAAAGGACATCGGTACCAAATATTCGCTGATGATTGATACTGGTTATGGTCTGTAATACTTTTTTTTGATTTGTATCAATGAGATTGGAGGCAATGGTTGTAGTTCCGATATCGACAGCGAGAGCAAGAGAATCATAACTGGAAATTTCGTTATGAGTGGATGAAGATAGAGCAGTAGCAATTTTCGAATCAGATTTTTCTGAAGATGGCTGCATTGAGATGTGTTGAACTGAGGCGGATTTAGATAAAGAGTCAGAGACAGTATCCGCCGCAGTAAACTTATTTGAAACAGATTTATCTGCCGACAGATTAAATGCAGAGGCAGCCTGAATCTGGTCTTCTTCATAATCTTCTATCTGAATAGTAAACTGCCCTTTTACATAAGCCTGACATGCCAGCCGCCAGCCTTCAGAGAGTTCTTTTGCTGAAAAAAAGGCAGCGTCATGTGTAGTATGGGCTGGTATATTATTTAAAAATTGTACCTTACATTTTCCACAGGTTCCTCTACCGGCACAATAGGCAGGTAAAAATTCTCCATTTTCCTGAAGGTGTGTAAGTAAAGATTTATTTTTATCGGAAATTGATAATTCAATTGTTTTCAATGGTGTTCCTCCTCAATTATTAATAACCATATTATAATATAATAATAGTTCCAGTGTAAATCCTTCAAAACTCCAACTCCTCGTAAACGCCATAAACATCTGAAGCCACTCACAAATCTCTCTCAAAATAAATTCTGAGTTTGCATAGACAGTCCAAGACAATTCATTGTATAATTTTACTATATCTATCCAATACATAAAATTTAAAGAAATGAGGAGAAAAAAGATGTGGAAAAAACGATTTGCTGCCATAGTACTTTGGACATTATGTCTGACTAGTATGTTAGTGCTGGCTGTATCGACAAATGCCCAGGCAACAACCGCGGAGGCATCGGGGAAAAGTGCAGCTTCACTTACGCGAGGGGAATGGATTCATCGGCTTGTGACAAAGTTTGATTTATCAGTAAGTAAAAGTGATTATCCGGATAATTATTATCCAGATTTGTCGGAAGATAATACATATTATCCGGATATTATGACTGCCGTTGTTTATGGTTTGATTGATGTAAAAGCAGGAGAGAATTTAGAACCAGATGCAGCGGTAACGAGAGAGTTTGCAGCGCATACGATGAATCTTCAGTCAGGTTTTAAAGTTGATGAAGGTGATACAAGTATTACTTTTAATGATGCTGATGATTGTAAGTATTTGGAAGATGATAAAGTTGCGGTGAACCGCAAGTGGTTATCATTAAGCAATGGCTCATTTTTACCAGAAGGAAAACTGACAGAGACAGAAGCACAGACGATGCTTCAGGAAGGGCAGAAAGTTACTCAGTCAGAGACGGTAGAAACAAATTATGAGAATGCGTATGAAATTGATCTTGATGGAACTGCGGTTGAATTACCGGAGAATACGAAGTACGAATGGATAGATAAAGAAACATTAAAAATTACGGATTGTTCTAAGGAATTAAAGCAGGGGAAAGACTTTGTTATTTATATGGACGAGATTGTGGGAACCTATAATGCGAAAGCTGTTTCTGTAAATGGAAATGTAACAACCGTAACTATTGCAGATGCAAAAAATGAAGATTTAGTTCCTGATATTGATGCACAGGGAGAACTGGATTTAAGTAATGTTTTTGTGGAACCTGCAGATGGCATGGATATTTATTATGTGGAAAAATCAACGGGAAAGACATATAGGTCTTTAAATCGTGCGATTAAAGCGGCACCGAGAATTTCCGGTGAAGCAGATTTAAGTGGAATAGCAATCAAGGGAAGTGGAACCTATACATTAGGTGCCGGTTCACTGACTGTCGGATTTTCTTTGAAGAATACAAAGATTGTCTATAATATTAATGTTGCAAAAAGAAAGGCATTAGTAAAATTAGTTGGAAAATTAGATATAAATTATACCATTTCAATGATGGAGACAGATTTACTTCCATCAATATCTGATTTGAAATTATTCTACATGGGTGTACCGGGAATCGGTGGCTTCTATGTAAATATGAATGCCGAGGCAAAAGCGAGTCTTAGCTGTAAAACAAGTGGAGATGTCGAAGTAGGTGTATGTGCGGACGATGGTGTTATTCGAGGAATAAGTTCCTATAAGAATAAACAGTATGGTGTTAATACTGAGGCAACTGCGGCATTAGGTTTAAAGGCAAACTTTGGTATTAATGATGTTCCAGGTAATGTAATTGTAGCGAATACCTATATAGAAGCAGGCGGAAAGGCAAGTATCAAGGGAGAAACCTATAAAGATGATAAAAAGCCAAAACAATGTATGCATTTTGCAGCCTATGTGTATGCGGAATATGGAATGGAGGCGAAGGTTAAGTTTGGTGTATTTTCAAAAGGTTCCAGCATATTAAGAACCATTTTGGATGAAAACAACAGTCCTGCGAAGATCGTTAAACATTATGAGGACGGAAGACAGGTTGCAAGATGTACCAGAGGAATCAAATGGAGTGATAAGTATTTTACGACAGCAGATTCCCCATTTAGCGGAAGTGGATGGAGTAAAGGAGATAATTCTTATCTGCTAAATTCTGCAGGTGAACCTTACTGTATCTATAAGTATCAATTAGATTCCAACAATAATGCAACAATTACCAGCTATCAGGGAAATATGAAGACTCTCACATTGCCGGAAACAATAGACGGATATCCAGTAGTTGCGATTGGTAAAGGAGTGTTTAAAGGCAACACAGCTCTAACGAGTGTAACAATGGGAGATAATATCATATCGTTAGGCGAAGAAGCATTTGCGAACTGCTCTAATCTTTCCTGGGTAACATTTTCACAAAAATTAGAGACTATTCCGAGATTGTGTTTTGCTGGATGTAGTTCATTAAGCAGAATTGAACTTCCAGACAGTGTTACAAAGATTGAGGAAGGTGCATTTGCGAAATGTACAGATCTGGCAAGTGTTAAGTTATCTAAAAATTTAAAAGAAATGAGTGCACATGCATTTTTCAACGATGATAAGATTCAGTCTATCTGGATTCCAAAGAGCCTGGAAAAATGCCAGCATTCCTATACTCCAGATTATGTACGGGGTTATGTAAATGGACCGTTTTATGGCTGTGATGGTTTAAAAACAGTTACCTTTGAAGATGGAAGGACAAAGATTCCTGCCGGTTTATTTGCAAACTGTACAGGACTTGAAGAAGTAACGATTCCAGAAAAAGTAACAGAACTTGAAGAAGACGCTTTTGCTGACTGTAAGAGTCTTAGAACAGTTAACTTTAATGAGAATCTTACAGTGATTGGACATAGAGCTTTTGTAAATTCAGGAGTTGAGAAGGCAGATCTTCCAAAGAGCCTTACAACAATCTGGTGTTGTGCATTTGGAAATTGTACAGCGTTAAAAGAAGTATTTATCCCAAGAAAGCTGGCAAATTATAAAACAAGTACATCATTTATTACGCATACAGATGCCTTTGGAAACTGTGCAAACTTAAAGACGGTGACATTTGAGAAAGGAACAACAGCTATTGTTTCTCAGCTTTTTGCACAATGTAATGGATTAGAGTCAATTGTTATTCCAGATACAGTAACAACAATTGGCCATAATGCCTTTGGAAGTTGTGTGAACTTAAAGAATGTAACATTTTCAAAGAATCTTAAAACAATTGAGCATGAAGCCTTTGTAAATTCAGGAATTGAGAAGGCAGAACTTCCGAAAACTCTTACAAATATTTACTGCTGTGCGTTTAAAGATTGTAAGAATTTAAAAGAGGTGTTTATACCTAAAAAACTGGCAAATGGTATATCAAAGAGCCAAAGTTTTTCAGCACATACAGGAGTCTTCGGAAATTGCGATAATTTAAAAACGATAAACTTTGAAGAGGGAATCACAGAAATTGGTGAAAGTTTATTTGCAAATTGTACAGGTTTAGAGGAAATAACAATACCTGATGGCGTTACAAAGATGAATAAGGAAGTGTTCGGTTATTGTCCAAACCTGAAAAAAGTTATTTTACCAGAAAGTATTACAACATTAGCAAATGGTATGTTTAAAGGCTGTACAGCATTAGAAAGTGTGAAATTACCAAGTATAACAGCACTTTCTGATGAGACATTTAATAAATGCAGCGCCTTAAAGCAGGTAACATTACCAGAAACAATGGAAAGCATTGGACAGAAAGCATTTGCAGAATCAGGAATTACTTCGATTACTTTATCAGATAATGTGAAGAAAATTAATGCAAGTGCATTTAATGCAAGTAAGCAGCTTGAAAAAGTAGTATGCGGAAAGAATCTTGAAACAATTGGAGGAAATGCATTTGAGGGCTGTTCTGGTTTGAAGAATATTACTTTACCAGGTGGATTAAAAACAATTGGATCTAAGACATTCTATGGCTGCGATAAACTAACGGAGCTTGCAATTCCTAACAGTGTAACAACACTTGGAAACAATGTATTTGAAAATTGTGAGCATTTGACAAAGATTACGTTAGGAAATGGACTGACAGCTATTCCGAATTATGCATTTAACAAATGTTATGACCTCGAAGAAATCGTTGTACCATATAAGGTAGAATCTATAGGAAAAGGTGCATTTAACGAATGTGCGTCCTTAACAAAGATAACGATACCATCCGCTACGAAGTCTATAGCGAGCGATGCATTTAGCTATCCGGGAAGTATAACAATTTACGGAAAGGCTGGAAGTTATGCAGAAACCTATGCAAAAGAAAATGATATTACATTTGTTGCACAGGACGAAGCAGAGGTACATCCAGTTACAGCAATAACAATCAGCCCAGCTTCTCTTAATATGAAAGTTGCAGAGACACGGCAGTTAACAGCAACGGTATTACCTGCCAATGCATCAGATCCAGCTGTGAAGTGGGAGTCAACCAATAAAAATGTTGTCACAGTAGATGAAAACGGAATGGTAAAAGCGGTTAGTGCAGGAACAGCGAATATTAAAGTTTCAGCATTAGACGGAAGTAATGTCAGCCAGACATGTAAGGTTACCGTAACAGAAGTACCGATAGAGAAAAAAGAGCAGATTATAACAGGTACTGCAAACATCGAGAAGAAATATGGTGATAATCCATTTACATTAGATGTGAAGACAAATGGAAATGGTAAGTTATCATATAAATCCAATAATAGTAATGTAGCAGAAGTAAATGGAAATGGTCTTGTTACGATAAAAGGAGCAGGAACAGCGAAAATTACTGTAAAAGCGTCAGAAACAGAAAGCTATAAAGCAGCTACATATACAGTGACGATTACAGTACAGAAAGAAGTGACTCCTGAACCATCGGCATGTGAGCACACAAAGACAGAAATTCGTAATCAGAAAAAAGCTACCTGCAAAGCAGCCGGATATACAGGCGATAAATATTGTTCTGACTGTGGAGAGTTGATTGAAGAAGGAAAAGAAATAGAAAAACGTCCACATAAGTTTAAAAGACATCAACAGAAAGCAAGAGTAGGTCAGTTGGGAGCAATATACGATGAATGTACAGTTTGTGGAGAATGGGATTATGAGCATATGATTTTTATCAATGAAATACAAAAAATCGCATTATCACGTACTGTATATACATACAACGGAAAGGTACAGAGTCCATCAGTAATTGTAAAAGATTCTGAAGGAAAATCTTTAAGAAACGGAACAGATTATACGGTAACTGTGCCTAAGGGAAGAAAAGAGATTGGATCATATACTTATACAATTAAGTTCAAGGGTAATTATGCAGGAGTCGTAACTCGTAGCATGGTAATTAATCCAAAAGCAACGACTTTTTCCAAGGTAAAAGGATATAAAAAGTACTTTATAGCAAAATGGAAAAAGTATAACGTAAAGAATACAGGCTACGAACTGCAATATTCTACCAATGCCAGATTTACATCCGGCACGAAAACAAAGGCGGTTAAGTCATATAAAACAGTAAGCTTAAAGGTAAAAACAGCAAAGAAAAAATACTATGTACGAATTCGCACCTACAAACGTGTTGGCGGCAAGAATTATTATTCTGCATGGAGTAAGGCAAGGACTGTGAAGGTAAAATAGCAGTAAGAGAAAAGTAATTTCAAAAAGCAGATGTAAAACAGACGAAAATAGAAATGCCATATTATTATATCTGTGACTTTAGTCGCAGTGTGTGGAATACTCGCTTAAGGACCCGCATTCCACACTTGCTTCGAGGCCACAGATATAATAATATGGCATTTCTATTTTCTGTGTTTAGCTGGGTTAAAAATTACTTTTCAATAGCAAACGGTTTGCTATACCATATTTTGTGATATTTGGCGGTATCCTTATTTAGAATATCATTAAGCAATTTGCAGATATAAGATATCTGGTCATTTGTGCCATTATCTACAGTTCCATAAATTTCTCCAGCTTGTATTTTCTGATTCATCTCTGGACTGTTATTAATTCCGAGAATAAGGGGGAGTTTGAGATTATGCTGTTTATAGTAATCGTAAACTCCAAGTGCCATGTCATCATTATTGCAGATAATGGCTTCTGCAGATTGGATAATGCTAGTATCCAGTTTTGAAAATTTCACGGAGGCAAGGTTTCTCTGCCAATCTGCGGAGAGATTAGTAAGCTGATTTAGAGGCAGGTTCTGGCTGTTTTCTAAAAAGCCATTTGTCCTTCTTACAGCATCAAAATGTGTCTGTTCTCCTTCGATTAGAATATAGTCCAGTTTATTATTTTTGTTTCGGTCCAGGTTTATTTTGTCTGTATTCCATACATTCTGGAGCATGTCTGCCTGAATGGCTCCTGCTTTTTTTGCCGCTGTTCCGACGTACCATGTCTGTTTGGAGATGGATAAGTCCTTTTTATCCGCTTCTCTGTTAAATAAAATAACAGGGATATCGTGGTTTGCTGTCTCGTTTAGGACGCTGGCGGCGGAAGATGGAGTTACAAGGTTAATAAGCAGGGCATCGAAGTTTTGGGTGTACATATATTGAAGCTGATGTTCCTGCCGGTTGGCATTTCCTTCTGCATCAAAGATTTCGTAAAGAACTTTTTTGCCAGAAAAAGAAGAACGGTCAATTTTGTTTTGGAGTTTGGTTACATAGTCGTTTATGAAAGTGTCGTCCATATCATAAACGGCGATGCCTATGTGGGTGTATCCATTCTGCGTTTGAGGTAATTTCCATATGGTTATGGTGCTTATCAGGATGATGATTAAGGTAAACAGGATGGAATTATAGCTAAAAAGATTTGTTTTCATAACGGAAATCCTTTCGTGTTCTGTATAATTTATTATCTGTAGTTGATAAATATTGACTAAATTTTTGGAAAACTATTATGTTTAGAGAGTGTTTGAAAATCATTCCTGCAGCCTGCACGCTCTAATTTACGGTATATTTTGTATTCATTCAGGCGAAATATACCGTAAATTGGGGTGTGTAGATTGAATTAAAACTACTCTTCTAATTTGTCAGTAGTGCATCTAATTCCCCGCTCTCAATAGCTGCCTTATCTACTTTCTGACACGGAATAGATATATCTTTCATATGTTTATTTCGTGAGTAAGTATCCAGCATTTGAATGCTTTCATAGCCAAGTTTGTATGTATTTTTTATGTAAATGCAGTCTGTTTTGCCTTCATGAACTTTCTTTATTACCCGTGCGGAGACAGGGAGAGGATAGCTTGGAGAAGGGCTGGTTTCAAAGGATGCATGATGAGAAAAGGAAGATTGCATTGTGTCTGTAATTGCCAGTACATTATTGTAATCGTAGTGTTTTTCTTGTTGGGTTAAATAGTTTTCTGGATAAATTAACAGGATGCCAATTGCATGATTTTGTTCTTCATTAGCGATGATGGAAGATAGCTCATTTGAAGAAAGGCTTTTTTCATGCCACACATCAAGTATAATAGAATTATTGTAAGCATAATCTCGGATGGCATCTAATATACGGGAATTCTCTTTATTATAAGTGTAGGGAAGGATTACTGCTACCGTTTTTTTACTTTCGGTGTTTGTGCGTGTCATCATACATTGCGAGGAAAAAAAGGCAATGAAGAGTATTAAGATGATTACTAAAGCATATTTTTTCTTATTATTTTTCATCAGTTTCCTCCTGATTTTAATAACTTCTTTTAATTTAGTGTTATTGGCTACTGTCTATTTGGGCAGTTTTTTGTAATATATATTATAGATTTAGTTCAGTGTAGTATTGTTAGATTATTACAAGTTGCTGATTTTCTATAATTTTGTTTTATTGGATTCATCTGAATTTATCTCTGCAGTCTCCTCCAGTTTCGGAATAATTATCGTTGCGGTTGTTCCTTCATCTAATTCACTTTCAATAGTGACACCATACTGTTCACCGTAAATAAGTTTGATTCGCTCATCGACATTACGCACACCGATTCCAGAGCCTCGTTTGCTGGAAACAACCCGGTTGTGCATGATGTATTCCACAACTTTTTCTGGCATACCGAGTCCGTTATCGCTTACGTCAATGTGAATGAGGTTATCTTTTTCATAAACAGAAATAGTGATTTCGCCATCATCGTACACACCTTCCATACCGTGATAAATAGCATTTTCAAGTAGAGGCTGGATAGAAAGTTTGGGGCAGAGATAATGAAGAAGTTTTTTGTCTGCCTGTACGGAAAATTCAAACTTGTCCTTAAAACGGATATTTTGAATAGCGAGGTAACTTGTTGCGTGTTCCAACTCTTTTTCCAGTGGGATAATGTCTTTTCCCTGGCTTAAAGAAATGCGGAAAAACTTCGCGAGGGAGGATACCATTTGCTCGGCACCTTTATATTCGCCACTCTGTATCATCCAGATGATAGAGTCCAGCGTATTATAGAGAAAATGCGGGTTAATCTGAGACTGCAAAAGTTTTTTCTCCATTTTTCGTTTTTCCCGTTCATTTCTACGGATTTCGTCCATTTGGTTTTGTAATTTTTCTGCCATAATATTAAAATGTGCACTTAATGTTTTCAGTTCACCAATTCCATTTTCTGCGGCTTTTACTTCATAATTGCCCTTTCCGAATTCCTGCATGGTATCGAGTAATTGGTAGACAGGATTTGTGAAGTCATGGAACAGCAAAATGTCAGTGAAAACAAGAATAATTCCAACGATAAGCAGAAGCAGCCAGATTACATAATAAATACCCATATTTTCTGTGTGAATATTAAACAGGGAACTGACAAGGACGATATTCCAGCCGGTATAACCAATCTGCTGACGTTCGATCAGCCACTTTGTACCATGTAGCTTTTTGATGCTGTAATTGGTGCTGTTTAGAGCAATTTTAGTAGTGTTTTCTTTATATAAACCAGAAGAAATTTCTTTTATAAACGGATGATAAAGAAAGTTCGATGTATTATCAAGCAGGTAGCAGTAAGAGTTTTGCGTATTCTTATAATGCTCTAAAATTGCATCGATGGAATCGGTATAGTACTGCATTAAAAGAACACCGGACTTCATTTTGCCATGATTAATGTACTCTACATAGCGGCTTATCTGAAATACCTGTTTTACGTTGTCGGGATAAACAAGTTTTTTTGAGCCGTAACAAATAGTTTCGATATTATCTTTTGCCTGAGTAAACCAGCTTTCATTTTGCATGGAAATACTGGTTAAATTGTTAGAGTGCCATAAGTTTTTGCCTTCTGTATCATATAAAGCGAGTCCATAGATTGTTTCTGAATTGCTGGTGATTTCATTTGCCAAAATAGTTTTAAAGTTCTTGTCCTGAATATCATATTTTTTGATTGTGTTGTAGTAAATGTTATTCATAATAGAATTGATTGAATCTATTTCATTTTCAATATTTTGTGCAAGTACATTTTTCTGCCTGCTGGTTTCTTCTATCGTTTTACGGACAAGATAGGTAGAAATATAATGAGAAAACAGTATCATGCAGCTTAAAATACAGAAGACAATCGAGATGGACATTATTAAAGGAAAAAGAACACGAATGCTTAATTTTTTATTGTTCATAAATAAATCCTTTCGTTTGTCAGGGAAGAAAATTTCCCGTAAATTGTGACGTACATCTTGCAAAAAGCATTTTTTAAACATACTCTGGATGCTGGGAGAAGGTCCTTTTAGTTATTTTCCCCTCCAAGTTTTCGGTATTTTACCGGAGAGATACCACAGTGCTTTTTAAATACATAGCTAAAGTAATTTGGTTCGGGGTATCCGACCATTGTTCCGATGACATGGCTTTTGTAGTCGGTCATTTTCAGTAACATTTTCGCTTCTTCCATGCGGCGGCTGATGAGGTAATTTAAAAAAGTAGTTTCCGTTTCCTGCTTAAAAATCTTTGAAAAGTAGGAAGAACTCACATGAAGTTCCTTGCAAATGGACTCTACGGAAAGGTCAGGTTCACGGAAATGTTCCTCCACTAATTTCTTTGCATTTTCTGCTAAAATAACGTTATTATCTACCTGCTTTTTCTGAATCAATGTACGCATGAGCTGAAAATAATTAATAAGCCAGTTGTCGAGCTCTTCGCCAGTGTTTAAAGAAAGAATTTTTACCGCCATTTTTTTGGAACCGGCAAATTCTTTATCAGAGGTAATCTGATATTTTTTATAAAGACGGGCGAGGGAGAAGGAAATCTCTAATATGACGATCTGGTATTCATTTAAGTTGTAATGGGCTTCATGTAGATGT
>ERZ507003.1200-NODE-1200-length-11232-cov-9.416033_pt1 | contig 11232 bp, 10 predicted proteins | sample MGYA00513166_ERZ507003 | MGnify/ENA metagenome assembly ERZ507003
GGTATGAATATAAGTTGATATAGAACAGTTGTATATTTCCATATATATTAAGAATGTAATCTGCTGTTTATAAGACAATGTTCATGAAAAATAGAGATAAAGGGTATCTACTGATACATGGATAAGAGGTTTTTTCAGAAATCTAAAAATGAAGAGAACACCAACAGATGATTTTTTGTTGATGTTCTCTTCATTTGATTTTATGATCTATCTCGCTTTTTTATATTTTCAACCAGTTAGACAGGCAATTTGTAGGAGAATATTTAAACTCAAAATTTTGTACAGTTAATGAAAGCTTATCCCCATTATAATCTGTTCACAGTTCTATTTCGTATATGCATTGCAATCGGTGTGATGAGCAGGTATAGCAAGGTCAAAATGATAAAAAATCCGATATCGGCATCCAAAAATACATAAACGATATTAAAGCCAAAATGCATGAAAAAAATGACATAGAGTAACCTAGATAAAAACCACTAAAAACAGCAAAGCGACGAGATAAGGTACAATCTCGTCGCTTTTTGTTGGTTTAATTAAAACCCCAATTTGAAGTGCACCCCAAAAGTTAGATTTTCTGTCTAACTTTTGGGGTGCACTTCAGCCACGAAGATGGTGAATTGATAGTTGGGACAGACCTTTTAACGTCTTGTCCGGGACGATTATTTATTTAGTTGTCGTTAGCAATCTGCTCTAAATCAGCAAACACTTCGCTGTAGTAGCAGGATGAAAGTTTGTTTAATCCTGTTGCGTCATATCTTGCAAAGACAGAATCAACAATTGAGGAACCATACTCGGCTGCCACTCTTGAAGCGGCATTATCGATGTTGATTTCCCACATTTCATGTTCTTTTCGAGACATTCTTCTATCCTCCAAATAAGATTAAGAATCGATTCTGTAATAAGGATACCAATCCCAAAAGACACCTAAAATTAGCCGAGACACCGAAAAAAGACACTTTGGACACTTTTTAAGACACTTTTTGGCTGTCGGATAATGTAGGTTTATAAGCATTTATAACTTATTAATGAATTAAAAGGTGGATTTTTATAGATTTGTGTGATAAAATATAGAGTGAAATATTGTATTCACTCCTGAAACGGAGGTGGAATAGTGAAGCTGGAAGATTTTTGTGCAGGTGTATACGAGTACTGTTCGAAATTAACAAGTCAAGATAAATTCATAGTTGCGTTGTTTACAGCTGCAGAATATGGGTATGTATCGAAGAGCTATGCGAAAAAACTTTTCACAGGAGAGAAAGGTTTTGTAATGAAGCAAAAACAGCCACTTCGAGGAAAAGATAATATCTCGTCACTGATTTTATTTTTTGAGACAGAGATTGATGATGCTGGAGCTACACTCATTGCTCTGGGGATTCCGGAAAAGAAAGAACCTAATAAGAAGGCACTGGCAGTAGCGCTTGCACAGCAGATAAAGCTGTTAATTGAGAGCGACGAAGAAGATGTAGAAAACATTCTTATCTTGCAATACCAAGAAGCCAAACAGGCTAATGTAGAAGTTGATGCTTCATATGCAAAGCCTTTATATCCCAGTGACAGTATTTCTGTTTTTCATGATTCCTATCACGAGATACAGAGCTTTGATAAGATTACGCATAGTTGGGAACTTATAAATGCAGGAAATATCACTTGGATAGGAAGAAAACTTGTTTATAAGCGAAGCCGAAGGATAGACCAGAAGCTAATCCGGATGTTATTGAAATTCCGGAAATAAAGCCGAAAGAGAGCAAAAAAAATAACCACGACCATTGACGGACGTGAATTTGATGGGATAACTCATTGTATATGGGAAATGCAGGATTCCGATGGAGAGAATTGCTTCCCTAATAGAGAAACGTTATTTTGCGTAACGATAGACGCAAAGTTTAAATGCAAATAATATGGAGGTAAGAACGTGAAAGGACAGCCTATTGAAAAATGGTCAACATTAAAAGAGGTACAGGAATATCTTGGTGTTGGTCGTGATACCATCTTGCAATGGATTGCAAAAAGAAACATGCCTGCCTACAAAGTAGGGCGCCTCTGGAAATTCAAACTGTCAGAAGTAGATGATTGGATTCGTTCTGGTGGTGCAGCAGACGATAATACAACAGCTGAATAAGGAGTCCGTTTTAATGGACACGATGATATATAAAATGAAAATGTGGTAGTGCGTCTATCGCAGAATGACAAATTAAGCCAAAGAAAGGTATGGATAAAAAATATGGATAATCAAATACACAATGCGATTGTGAACTTTATATGGGGAATTGCAGATGATTGTCTGCGTGACGTTTATGTGCGCGGTAAGTATCGTGACGTTATCTTGCCGATGACAGTTATTCGTCGTCTCGACGCTATGTTGGAAGATACAAAACCAGCAGTTCTTGCTATGAAAGAAAAAATGGATGCAGCAGGTATAACTAACCAGTGGCCTGCACTTTGTAATGTAGCAGGTCAGGCTTTCTGTAATGCTTCTCCGTTCTTATTGAAAGACCTTACAAGTCGTGCCAAGAAGCAGACTCTTAAGGCAGACTTTGAAGCATATTTAGATGGTTTCTCACCTAACGTTCAGGAAATTCTTGATAAATTTAAATTCCGTAATCAGATTGACACAATGATTGATGCAGATATTCTTGGAGCGGTTATTGGGAAGTTTATTTCTCCAGCTATTAATCTTAGCCCAAAGCCTGTCTATACAGATGACACTATGAGCAAGATTAAGCTCCCTGCTCTGGATAATCATGGTATGGGAACTGTGTTTGAAGAATTAATTCGTAAGTTCAATGAAGAAAATAACGAAGAAGCAGGAGAACACTGGACTCCTCGCGATGTTGTTGACCTAATGGCGGACCTTATTATCATTCCAGTCGCCGACCAGATTATGGATGCAACCTATTCTTGCTATGACGGAGCTTGTGGTACTGGAGGCATGCTTACAGTTGCTCAAGAAAGATTGTTAGCCTCTGCAAAGCGAAGAGGGAAAAATGTATCTATTCATTTGTTTGGACAGGAAGTTCAACCAGAAACGTATGCTATCTGTAAGGCAGATATGTTGTTAAAAGGGAATGGAGAACAAGCTGAACATATCGCATATGGTTCTACACTTTCAGCCGATGGCAATGCAACTCGACAGTTTGACTTTATGTTGGCAAATCCGCCATATGGCAAGAGTTGGAAATCCGATGCTGAGAAAATGGGTGGAAAAAAAGATATTCTTGACAGCAGATTTAATGCTTATCTCGAAGATGGAACCCCATTACAAATGTTACCGAAAGTCAGCGATGGGCAGCTCCTGTTCTTGCTGAATAATGTTGCAAAAATGAAATCAAATACGCCTCTTGGTAGTCGAATCGCTGAAGTTCATAATGGTTCTTCTTTGTTTACTGGTGATGCAGGTAGCGGAGAAAGTAACGCAAGAAGATACTTGTTTGAGAATGATTTGGTAGAAGCTATTATTGCGTTGCCAGAAGGAATGTTTTACAACACACCTCTCGGAACGTTTATTTGGGTTCTCTCAAACAAAAAAGCTCCTAACCGAAAAGGAAAGGTTCAACTGATTAATGCTACGGAAATGAAACAGTCTATGTGGAAAAACATGGGGAAAAAGAATTCTAAAATTACAGCTGAACATAGGAGAGAAATCATCAGGATGTTCACTGATATGGAAGAAAGTGATGTTAGCAAAGTGTTTGACAATGAGGAGTTCGGCCATTGGAGAATCACTATTTTGCAGCCTGAACTTGATAGTAATGGCTATCCTAAAAAGGACAAAAAAGGGCGAAAAATTGCGGATAAGAATAAGACTGATGTCGCAATTGTTCCTTTCACCTATCCAGATGGAGTACAGGGTTATATGGAAACAGAAGTACTTCCATACTGTGCTGATGCGTGGGTTGATGAAAAGAAAACCAAAATTGGTTATGAGCTTACTTTTACGAAGTATTTCTTTGAACCGAGGAAGATTCGTAATATAGAGGCTATTGCTTCTGATATCAAGAATCTTGAAGCACAAATGGCAGGGATTCTAAGTGAGGTGTTATCATGAGTGGATTTGAAAAATATGAAAAATATAAAGAAACTGGAATAAGCTGGATTCCTTATATTCCAGAACACTGGGAGATGAAAAAGATTAATGACTTGTTCATTGAACGTTCAGAAAAATGTTCTGCATTAGAATATATGCCGCTTTCGGTGACAAAATTTGGTGTGGTTCCACAGTTAGATACTGCTGCTAAATCCAAAGATAGTGAGAATAGAAAAAAAGTTCTTACGGGTGATTTTGTCATAAACAGTCGGTCTGACCGAAGGGGTTCTAGTGGATTCTCAAAATACGATGGGTCTGTTTCGCTGATAAACATTATATTGTGTCCGAGAAAGAATACCTCACTTTACTATCATTATTTATTAAGAAGTCACACTTTTATAGAAGAGTTTTATCGCAATGGACGAGGCATAGTTGCTGACCTATGGACAACTCGCTACAGTGAAATGAAAAATATATATGTTCCAGTTCCGCCTATTGATGAACAGAATCAAATCCTAGAGTTTTTGAGATGGAAGATTTCTGTTTTTAATGGCCTTATACCAGAAAAGGCTATAACTAAAGGCAATATTATCGCTTCTAGCCAATCTCTATTAGCACGTGAAATGATGCTCATAGATGAATATAGAACAAGCCTTATTTCTGCTACGGTTACAGGACAGATTGACGTTCGAAATATCGTGATTCCAGAATATGTCTATATCGAAGAAGAAGAGGCAGAAGCCGATGAAGAAATGGTGCCAGAGGAGGTATAAGCTATGGCTTTTACAAATACAAAAGAAAGCGGTCTTGAAGCCCTAATTGTGGAGTGGCTTGTCGAGCAGAATGGCTATGAGCAAGGTACCAACGCGGACTACAATCGTGATTATGCAATTGATGAAACTCGTTTGTTCCACTTTCTTCAGGACACTCAGCCTGATTCTTTAGAGAAGCTTGGCATATTTAAATCTGATGTTAAAAAGAATCAGTTCTTAAACAGGCTGCAGGGCGAGATTGCTAAAAGAGGCATTATTGATGTGCTTCGCAACGGCGTGAAGGTTTATCCTGCCAATTTGATTATGTTCTATCTGACACCAACTGAGAATAATGTCAAGGCCAAGGAAATGTATGAAAAGAATATTTTCAGCGTAACAAGGCAGTTGATGTATTCTAACGATTCTACGAGACTTGCGCTAGATATGTGTATATTCATTAATGGCCTTCCAGTTATCACATTTGAATTAAAGAATCAGCTTACGAAGCAGGACGTTGATGATGCTGTTCAGCAGTATAAAAATGACCGCGACCCAAGAGAGCTTTTGTTCCAATTTAAGCGTTGTATGGTTCATTTTGCGGTGGATGATGCAAGGGTGAAATTCTGTACAAAACTTGATGGTAAGGGTAGCTGGTTCCTTCCTTTTGATAAAGGATACAATGATGGCGCTGGTAATCCGCCTAATCCAAACGGAATTATGACTGATTATTTGTGGAAGGATATCCTCACAAAACATAAGCTAAGTCGAATTGTCGAGAACTATGCACAGGTTGTTGTTGAAGAAGACCCTGAAACAAAGAAAAAGAGTGTTAAGCAGATATTCCCTCGTTACCATCAGTTAGATGTTGTAGAAAAACTTCTTGCTGATGTAAAGGAAAATGGTATCGGAAAGAGATATTTGATTCAACACAGTGCTGGTTCAGGAAAGTCAAATTCTATTTCTTGGCTTGCACATCAGTTGATTGGTCTTGAAGAGAATGGACATCCAATGCTGGATTCTGTTTTGGTTGTAACTGACAGAAGAATTCTCGATAAACAGATTAGAGATAATATAAAACAGTTCATGCAGGTAGCTAATACTGTTGCATGGGCAGAACATTCCGGTGATTTAAGAGATGCTATTAAAGATGGCAAAAGAATCATTATCACCACTATAGAAAAATTTCCTTATGTTGTTCCGGACATTGGAGCAAAGCATAAGGATAATAAGTTTGCAGTTATTATAGATGAAGCGCATTCAGGTCAGAGTGGTAGAAACTCTGCTCAGATGAACTTGGCTCTTTCTGGCCTTGCTTCTGAAGATGAAATGGATAATGAAGATAAAATCAATGCGATGATGGAAGGTAGAAAGCTGCTTACAAACGCTAGTTATTTTGCTTTTACTGCAACTCCTAAGAATAAGACGTTAGAAACATTCGGTGTTCCTTATCCTGATGGAGATGAAGTTAAACATCATCCATATCATTCATACACAATGAAGCAGGCTATTCAGGAAGGATTTATTCTTGATGTGCTGAAATATTATACACCTATTTCCAGCTATTATAAGCTTATGAAAACTGTGCAGGATGACCCTATGTTTGATAAGAAGCGTGCACAGAAGAAGCTGAGAGCATTCGTTGAAAGCGATAGTTATACAATTGCTCAAAAAGCAGAAATGATGGTAGAGCATTTCCATGAGCAGGTAATCGCGAAAGGAAAAATCGGTGGACAGGCACGTGCTATGGTAGTTACTTCAAGTATTCCACGTTGTATTGAGTATTACTATGCTTTAAATAAGTGTCTTGCGGCAAGGCATAGTCCGTATAAGACTATTGTTGCGTTCTCAGGTGAACATAAGTATCAGGGACAGGAACCGGCATTGACATCAGCTGCAATGAATGGTTTTCCAGATGCAAAGATTCCTAAAATGCTGAAAACAGACCCTTATCGTATTTTGGTAGTGGCTGATATGTTCCAGACGGGTTTTGATGAGCCATTGCTTCATACCATGTATGTGGATAAGATGCTTTATGATATCAAAGCTGTTCAGACCTTATCTAGATTGAACAGATGTCATCCGATGAAGCATGATACCTTTGTATTGGACTTTGCAAATAAGCCGGCAATGATTGAGCAGTCATTCTCTAGATATTATAGAACCACATTGCTTTCTGGAGAGACTGACCCTAACAAGTTGTATGACCTTGTTGCAACTATGGAAGAGTATCAGGTTTATTCAACAGACCATGTTGAGAAACTGGTTGACCTATATTTGAATGGCGCTGAAAGAGATAGACTTGACCCAATTCTTGATACGTGCACAGCGGTATATAAGAATTTGGATACCGAAGAACAGATTAAGTTTAAGAGTTCAGCAAAGGCTTTTTGTCGTACTTATGGATTCTTAGGTGCAATCCTTCCTTATGGAGATGCTGATTGGGAAAAGCTTTCTATATTCTTGAATCTTTTGATTCCAAAGCTTCCTTCGCCTAGAGATGATGATTTCTCAGAAGGAATCCTTGATGTTATTGACCTTGATAGTTATCGCCTTGAAGCACAAGAATCAATGTCCATCAAGCTAGAAGATGCAGATGCAGAAGTTGCGCCTGTTCCAGCTGGTAGCGCAGGTCATATCGTTAATCCTGAAATGGATTTACTGTCTATTATCCTGAATGATTTCAATGATATGTTCGGAAACATTGACTGGAAGGAACCAGATAATGTTCGTAAACAGATTATTGCTATTCCGGATATGGTTGCAAAAGATGAGAAGTATCAAAATGCAATGAAGAATTCAGACAAGCAAAATGCTCGAATGGAAAGTGAACGTGCATTGCAGCAGGTTATTTTCTCTGTGATGGCTGATAATATGGAGCTTTTCAAACAGTTCCAAGACAATCCATCTTTCAAGAAATGGTTGTCAGATATGGTATTTAATATGACTTATGAGCCAAATGCAGGAAGTAAGATTGTTAAGTATCCAGAACCATAAACAACAATGAGTATGGTCGCTGAAGATACAGTTCCATACGGTGAGAAAAAATAAAAATCATGAAGGAGGCGCAGTATGAGCGAGGCGTTATCTAAAACATTACATGGCGATTTCGACTCAGTCTTTCACGAAGTTACACAGCCTGAGAAGGTGGCGTGAACGACTGAGGGACAGCTGCGCCTATTTCATTTAAATATCAGAAATAACAAATTTAACCCGGAAGAGATGAAAACTCTTCTGTATCGAAATATTGGTGAATATGTTTTCTCGCGAGCTAGAATCGAGCGATTCAAAGTAAATGGGGATGCATTTGCGGTAGGTGCTCAAGCAATTAGAGTACTCAATAAAAATGGCGGTGCCGATGTAAAAGGCACAGGTGTTGAGCTTGGTGAAATGCTATTATATTCTTTCTTAGAAGAAAAATTTAATGCTCCTAAGTTAATGAGCCGAGTTGAACTATCCACCGATGCTAAACAATATGCAAGCACCTGCGATGATATACATCTGTTGACGAGTCAGACATCAGGTCTCCCTTATCATCAAGTTGTATTTGGTGCATCAAGTATTGTGGGTGACTTGACATATGCGATTGATGCTGCATTTGACAGCATACTTGAAATTGAAAACAACGAAGACAAAAATCTTCATATGGTCGATAACGTAATATTTGACCGACTTCTAAACGAAATAGTAGTAACAAGGAAAACTTGATATGTTTCCACTAACGACAAGGGTTTAGTTAGCGGAATGGATAAGGGCAGATTATGCCGATAGATATGTTTCCGCAAACAAGCGATATTTGGCTCAAAATACACAGATATGTTCCAATATGGCGACATCAATCAGCACGTATCGAGCCATGTTGAGTGTGTATCACTGCTTGTGCGAGCTGATTCATAAGTGAACGATATTTATAATGGGTATTTTTAAAGGAGGATATTTATGTTAGGAGCAATAGTTGGAGATGTTGTTGGGTCTGTTTATGAATGAAATAATATCAAAACAAAAGATTTTCCATTGTTTAGGGACGATTGTTTTTTCACAGATGATACGGTGATGACCTGTGCTGTGGCAGAAGCCATCATGAATGGTGGACAGAAGGATGACTTCATTGATGCCATGAAGAAGTACGGCAGAATGTATCCAAATGCGGATTACGGAGCGCGATTTAATAGGTGACTTATGACTGATAATCGTGAACCTTACAATAGTTTTGGGAATGGTTCTGCGATGCGTGTTTCTCCGTGCGCTTGGAGGTTGGATGCCACAACAGGTGTTTGGCCGTCTGAGGGGAGACGTCTTGCGCAACTTTCTGCAGAGGTGACGCACAACCATCCAGAAGGAATCAAAGGAGCTATGGCAACGGCGGATGCGATCTTTATGTGCCGTTACTTCTTTGGTGGTTATGCTAGTGACAACGGGGAACCAAATAGTGATAACCCTGAGGAGATTAAAAGACACATCAAGGAACACATCGAGAAAGAGTATGGATATGACCTTTCTAAAACGCTAGATGAAATTCGCCCTACGTATCGTTTCAATGAAACGTGCCAGGATACGGTTCCTCAGGCTATCGTTGCCTTTTTGGAGAGTACAGATTTTGAAGATGCAATTTGAAATGCGATTTCTCTTGACGGGGACAGTGATACTCTTGCTGCAATCACAGGAAGTCTAGCACAGGCAGCTTATGGGATTCCTGAGTGGATTCAGGACAAAGTCTATACCTATCTAGATGAGCCTTTAAAAGATGTGATCAGACGATGGGAAAAGTAATTTGATAAATTTGAACTCGTGGAGAAAGAGTATGATAAATAATATAGAAGATTTTTTTGATATAAATCCTGATACACCACCCAAAACAACACCAAGCACAAAATGTGAGGAAAGAAAATCTAATTGGAATAAAAGAATTAAAAAAGCACATGAGCAATCCAAAATTGACCCAATACAGTGTAGTCAAGTACTTACTTATGTAAATGAATTTTTAACCTGTTTGGAAGAAAAAGATAGTGGTGTAAGTAAAAAGGAAAAGCAGAATCCGATAATTTTAGATGGTAGTGAGCAACCTATTATAAATAAAGGAATAATAGCTAAGAAATGCAAATGGACTGTACCAGTTTGGGATAAAACTCTGAAAAAATATTCAGTATGGGAACCTAAATATAGCAAAATTAAGAAGGAATTTGGATTAAGTCATACGAAAAATATTGTATGGTTAAAATTTACACAGAAAGGTTATTTAGGAGTTGTTGCAAAAGGAATGGATATAAATTTTTTAAATGACAATACCTCTGGAAAATTGGTCAATGCAGTTAAGGATAAGTGGGATGAATCTTTTGTTTTAATTTTTCCACTGACCGATTATATTTTATATAAGAGAGACGCAGGGGAAATCGAAAGGGCAATTGGAAATTATCTTATATCAAAAGGCGTTCCTATAATTGATTTTTACTCACATAATTACTGATAGACAAATCTCCGTTTATCGAGATTATAATGTTTAACAATAGCATCGACCTATCGTTAAAAAGTTTGGTGGCATGTTTGCACACACTAAGACTAAGATTTGAAATTCTAGGGGATTCAATTCATGTAGAGGCAGTATTGCTGCTTGTGTGAGCTGAGAAGTAAATTTTAGTAATGTTGTAAAGTTTAAATGGAGGGTTATCGATGGTTATATTGGAATTGTATCAAGGTGATTATCAAAAAGATTTAGTCGTATTTGATACTTTAGAAGAAGGGAAAGCCTTTGTCGCTCAAATCCCGGGGTATACTCTAGAAAACGAAGATGGTTTTGAAGTGGAGTATTTTAATCCAAAAAATCTATCGGATTATACGGAAATTGTTTTTAATGGGAATATTGTCCCTTTATCTAGATTTTCGTTTGAACCTGAAGAAAATGTCGAGATTATTTGGAAAGAAATTTCTAATCTATCTGTTACAAACGATAAAGTGATAGAAGGAGCTACAAAAGTAGATGCTTATGTCATTAATAACGATGAAGTTAAAACCTATATCGAAGCACGAGAAGCAAAATTCCGCAAGATAAAAGCATACTTAGAAAGTAAAGGGTATGAAGTCGATAGAAGCTTTTTCGGAAGTGAAGATGGCGAGGCGATTCTCTATAGAAAAAAAGACGCCGAAGATTGGCATTTCTTGTGTCACTTAGACCCATCATTTTTAGAGATTGAAGATGTAAAAACATTTGTTAAGGAAATGATGGAAGATAGCTTGTGAAAACTATAAGAGAATGACCGAGGCAATGTTTCGGTCATTCTCAACTGCTGAGTGTATTTTCCTGCTAGATTTCTGTCAATATCCTAGATATAGTTTTGGAGAATAATGATTGACAATACAAATAACACCCCACAAGTTATAACTTGTGGGGCATTTTCTTATATTAGTTCTTCACTTACAAAATAACGTCTGTTTTTTCAACTTTATAGAGGGCTATTCCCATGA
>ERZ507003.1204-NODE-1204-length-11217-cov-4.950188_pt1 | contig 11217 bp, 10 predicted proteins | sample MGYA00513166_ERZ507003 | MGnify/ENA metagenome assembly ERZ507003
GTGCAGGAAAGTCATGACCAAAGAGTGATAATTAAATCATATAGACAGGGTATGGCAACAGCAGGTTGCTTTTCGGAACATAAATTTATCTATATAATATGGTTATGGAGGTGACGACTATGGAAACGAAAAATATTATTTTGAAACTTCGTACTGAAAGAGGAATGTCACAGGACGAGCTGGCAGATAAAATTATGGTTACAAGGCAGGCAGTATCACGCTGGGAAAATGGTGTTTGAGTTATAATAGGACCAAGTTAGATGAAACCCAGTAAAATCAAGGGGTTATTCCTAATTTAGTCCTTATTTTTATACCAATTTGAATATTGAAGCAGTGGGGTGTTTTAAAATTCTGCTGAATAATAGGCTTTTGCTAAATGGTATCGCTTTTGCGAAAATGTATGATACTTCCCGGCAGAAGACTTTTTATATAAAGATAACTTGACTTCTAAATCTTACTGATGTAATATTTACACAAGTGCTACAGACTTCAATGTGAAATTTTTTTACTTTGAAATCTTACATATGTAATAAATGAGGAGGAGAAATACGAAACAGAGATTAGACGTTAAATAAGAAAGTTTTTTTGCTCTCAAATCTTACAAACGTAATATTTAAGAACAGAGATGTACATTGAAAATAGAATATGACCATATCAGCAAAGCAAAATGAATGGAGGTTAATATGAAGAAAAGAAAAAGCAGAAACAAGCGAAAGAAAACAAGAAGCAGGCTCCTATGGATTGCGAGTGCTGCTATAGGAATAGCTGCGGTAATTTCTGCAGTATGTGTGGCAGGAATGATAGCAACAAAGAAAAATGCGTGGAGGACACCGGAAGAACTTTTGGTGGAGTACATGGATCATATTCCAAAACAGGAGTATGAAGAAATGTATGCGATGCTACATATTGAGGCATCGGGAAATGTCAGTCAGGAGAAATTTGTAACTCGAAATTCAGCTATTTATGAAGGTATAGAAGCCCGGAATATGGCTGTCCAGATTATTGCATATGATGAGGAGCAAATGTCGGTAACCTACCAGACTGCTTTCGATACAGTTGCAGGAACTATCAGCTTCGAGAATGAAGCACTTTTCCTAAAGGGCGAAGACGGATACAAGTTGGTTTGGGATGATTCCATGATTTTTCCTAATCTGACTTCTGCAGATAAAGTAAGAGTTTCCACTACACAGGCAGAACGAGGAGAAATTCTGGATAGGAACGGACGTGTCCTTGCAGGAAAAGGTACAGCATCTTCTGTTGGAATCGTTCCGGGAAAGTTGGAAAACAAAGAGGAAGCTATTGCAAAGATTGCAGAACTATTGGAAATTGCACCAGAAGTGATAGAAAAGAAACTGTCCGCGAAGTGGGTAAAGGATGATTCTTTTGTACCAATTAAAATAATACCGAAGGTTGAAAAAATCGAATTAATGAAGTATAAACCGGACCAAAAGGTACTGAAAGAAAATGAAAGACATGAAACATTGCTGGAGATTCCCGGAGTGATGATATCTGATGTTGAAGTGCGTGAATATCCATTAGGGGAAACGGCTGCACATTTGGTGGGATATGTTCAAAGCGTTACAGCAGAAGATTTAGAGGAACATGCAGGAGAAGGATATACAGCAAATAGTGTAATTGGCAAAAGTGGAATGGAAGGTCTGTTTGAGAAAGAACTGAAAGGGAAAAACGGTTGCCGAGTTTACATTGTAAATTCGGAAGGTAAAGAGAAAGAAGAACTTGCTTATATTTTAGTACAGGATGGTCATAATATTAAGCTGACGATAGATGCTAATTTGCAGAGTTCTTTATATGAGCAGTTTAAGGAAGATAAAAGTTGCTCGATTGCTATGAATCCGTATAGCGGAGAGATATTGGCTTTGGTCAGCACTCCATCCTATGATAATAACGATTTTATTATGGGACTTTCCAGTGAGCAGTGGACTGCACTTAACGAAGATGAAGATAAACCTATGTATAATCGTTTTCGTCAAGTATGGTGTCCGGGATCTACCTTCAAACCAATTATAGCTGCGATTGGTTTACAATCAGGAGCAATCAATCCAACAGAAGATTACGGGAACGTAGGATTAAGCTGGCAAAAGGATGCATCGTGGGGGTCTTATTATGTAACAACACTTCATGCGTATGAGCCAGTTATTTTAGAGAATGCCCTGATTTATTCTGACAATATCTATTTTGCAAAAGCAGCATTAAAGATTGGTTCCGAGGAGATGGAGAGTTCTTTGACTGGACTTGGTTTTAATGAGGAACTGCCATTTGAGATTAAGATGGCAGAGTCGCAGTTTTCCAATACAGATGGCATTGAAACGGAAATACAGTTAGCTGACAGTGGTTACGGTCAAGGGCAGATTTTGGTGAATCCATTACACATGGCATGTATCTATTCTGCTTTCTGTAATGAGGGAAATATTATAAAGCCTTATCTGGTATATCAGAATGAAGCGGAAATTGAGTATTGGATTCCAGGAGCATTTTCTAATGAGACAGCAAGCCGGGTGTTAGAAGGAACAAAGAAAGTTGTGAATGATTCTACTGGAACCGGATATGCAGCCCATCGAGATGACATTGTATTGGCAGGAAAAACAGGAACAGCAGAAATCAAGGCATCAAAAGAGGATACGTCCGGTACGGAATTAGGATGGTTTGCTATTTACACAGCAGAGAAAGATATAGAATGTCCTATATTGATTATCAGCATGGTAGAAGATGTGAAAGGAAGAGGAGGAAGCGGATATGTTGTTAAGAAAGACAGCCTGGTTCTGGAAGAGTGGTTTAGCAGTCATTAGTTTTGTACTGATATTTAGTATTTCGGGGTGTAGCGATACACCCCCGGAAGAAGATACAGTTTCGGAAACAGTAGTTGATGTTCAGGACGTTTCAGAAGAAGAACAGGAGAATGAAAAAGAAATTATAAACATCTGCATAGATCTTTATGAAAAGGCAGCAAAGGATAATAAGATGGCTGATTTGGAAACAATTCGAGGTATTGTAAATCGTCTTGGAGAAAATGGATATCCGGCTGTTGACAACAGAAATCAAGTGAATATGACGGAAGCGGAGCAGGTATTGGAATTTTGCAAAAAAGTGGATGCACAGGAAGAAGCAGAATTAACAATTCTTGAAATCAGTTATTTGGGCGGATTTGTAAAATATGATTTGCATACAAAAGACGGAAATGTAGATATGGTCAGAAGCTATTACAAGTATGAAGACGGGGGATTGCAAAGAGAAGTTACTGGAAGCTATCAGGCGGAGTATTGGAATTATACAGAAGAGGGTTACCTGATGTTTTCCGGTGTCTGGTTTTCAGAAGAATTGTACATTCTTACATTGAGTGGAGTAGAAGAGCATACCGCATTACGAGTACAGCCATTGGATGAAACATATAGGGAACTGAGCCGGAAATATCTCAACTTTATCAGCTTTGAACGGAATAATATGTTCATTGTGGATTGGAGTGAAGAAGATTTTGGTGATTTGAATTTCTATGATATGTATGACATTCTTTATCCAAAAGTGAATGGTCAGTATTTTCCTTATGTCGCGGATGACAATTTGTCAGTCGGTGCAGTTTATCGGATTCCCAAAGAGGAATTTGAAAGTGTTATTATGAAATATTTCAATATTGATAGTGAAACGCTGCAATCAAAAACGGTCTATTATTCGGAGGATTCGACCTATGAATACAAGCCGAGGGGTTTTGAAGAAGTAGAGTACCCGGAATACCCATATTCAGAAGTAATCGGGTATACGGAGAACAGTGATGGAACAATTACACTTACTGCTAATGTGGTATTTCCATATTCGGGAAATTCCAAAGTATATACCCACGAGGTTGTGGTTCGTCCTTTGGAGGATGACGGGGTACAATATGTATCCAATCGGATCATACCTTCCGAGGATAATAGTGAGGAAACATGGCACACACCCCGTTTGACAGCAGAGGAATGGGAAGAACTGTATGGAGGCGAATGATGGAAGATGTAAATTGGCTGTTGAAGAAATGGGGATTTCCGATTTTGATGTTGCTAATTGCGGTAATAGCAGGAGTGCTTTGTTGTGGAAAGCAGCACACGGAAGAACAGAAGGCGGCAGAAGAAGTGTGGGAGCCTCCGGTTGAAATCAAAGACAGTGAAACGATAACGGAAGAAGAAAGTGATACGGAAACTTCTATAGATTCAGCATATTGGCTTATTCCGCAAGCCAGTGATTGTCTTATTTCTGATGAGGAAAAGCAGCATCTACAAAGTACAGTTTTGTCGGCAGCAGAATCGGTTAAAGAAATCTATAAAAATGTGATAATTAAAGATGCTGCGAATTATTCCTCCGGTGTTAGTGAATTTACAAGCGAACAACGGAAAACGGTTGTGGAGCAGTTAGGAGCGGCCGGTTTGGTAAGTGTTGAAGAAGATACTAATATGCAGAACCCTGAAAAGATAGAAATGTTTTACTCAGATTATCTGAATGGGAAGGATTCAATGGTTACCATATTCGAAGTGCAGCGGGATGGACTGATTGGAGCATTTACTTTTATCTATCGAAAAGGTGAGTTACAGACCTATTACATAGGAATCCGGTGGAAAGAAGGCGGTATACCGGAGATACAGGGAACTTCGGTAAGTAATGTGACAGAAATTAAACTTACAGAAAAAGGGTATTTTATCTACGCATTTGAATATGTGATTGCACATGCAAGTTTGAGACAGTATTGGAGAATAGAGCCGCTTCCGGAAGACTGCCGGAAATTGACGCAAGAATACATATCAGGACTAAGCTATGTGAATTATAATGTGCTTGTCACAAACTGGGACAGAAGTAATGTAGAGGATATTCTTATGCCTTGTATGTATGAAGATATCTATCGGATTTATACTGGAGAAAATTTGAAAACAGAAAATTGGAAAATTCCAGCAGAAGAATATGAGAGGATAATGACTACCTATTTTCCGGTATCTGTAGAACAGTTGCGAGAACATTGTGGATATGATAAAGACAGCAACAGCTATGAATATGAGATGATTTATGCCAGCCCGTATCCACCTTTTGGAGAAGTAGTAGATTATACGGAAAATGCGGATGGAACGCTCACACTTATCGTAGATGGTGTATGGTCGGATTATAATTCTGACCTCGCTTTTAGAAATACGGTTGTAGTTCAGCCGTTTGAAGACGGAACTTTCAGGTATCTTTCTAATTCTATAGAGCAAATAGAATTGGAATTGCCGCCAATAGCAAAATCACAGCAAAGGTGATTTCGAAGGAAAGGATAATTTTATGGTATTAAAGAAAAAAAGTTTTTTACTGATTATGGTATTTCTGATTGGGTGTTGCGTGTGTGCCTGTGGGAAGGAAGATTGTATTACAAGCGAAACTCTTGAGGAAGAAACAGAAGAGGTATCTTCCACGAAGGAAACAAAAAGTGCAGAGGAAGAGGCAGCAGAACAGTGGAAAAAGGGCTACGATCTTCCAGTGGACGAACAGGAAGCGGTGGAAGCTGAAAATGACTGTATAGAAATGATGGAACTTATTTCTGACATTTATGGAGATGCAGATAAAGGAGCAGCTTCTAATGTTGTTTTGGAAGATGAAACAATTTTTAAAATGCAGAGGAAAATAATGGAAACAGGATGCTCGGTTGCTACATTGGTTTTGTATTCTAATATGGGAAATTTTGAAAGTGTAGATAGTTTCCTTGAGGATTGCATGGTTGGAAAAAGTGGCTCTGTAGTAATTTACGAAATACATGATGATTGTGGTATAGGCAGATTGAAATTCATTTTTGATGGAACAGATATGTATGTTGTAAGTGCAAGGGGCGTTTGGAATGATAATAATACACCAGGAACATCATACATTTCTTACACTAGAATCAAAGAGTGGAAATATACGGGTAAAGGGTGGTTTTGTTATGAACTATGTGTACCAGAGTATCCGGAAGTAACGGAGATGGTGGATGGGAGTTGTCTGATCAGAGTAAAGCCAATGACAGAGGAACAGCGTGAAATGTCTGAAAAATGCGTGCGTGGTCTGGGGTATCAGGGAAATAACATCTTATGTTCTAATTGGGATACAGAGCATATGGAAGAACTGGATTATAATGGGATGTATGAATATCTGTATGCAATGAAATATCAGGAAAAGTTTAATTCTGAAGATTATCCAAATGGTATTCCAAAAGAAGAATTTGAAAGTCTGATTATGGAATATCTTCCGATAACAGCAGAGCAGATACAGGATTATGCAGCCTTTGATGAGGAAAATCGGACATACTATTGGGAACGACTGGGGTGCTTTAATTACGCACCTACCTTTTTGGGAACTTCTTTGCCGGAGGTGGTCGATATCAAAGAAAATGGAGATGGGACGGTCACGTTAACGGTGGAGGCGGTATGCGATACGGTTATTTGCGATGATGCAGTCATAACCCATGAACTTACGGTAAGGTTTGCAGAGGATGGCAGTTTTCAGTATTTGGGGAATAAAATCCTAAATGACGGAATTTTGCAGACACCCGATTATCAATACCGGATTAAAGAATGATTTGATAATAGTGGTGCTCTATGGGAATCTTACGGATGTAGGAAAAGAAAGGAGGATACATGAAGAAATTAAAATTAGTTGGAATGTTGACAGCAGTTGTATTGATAGGTGGTGTTATTGCAATTCCACTTATAAATAATCACACAGCTTATAAAGTGGAAAAGAAATTATGTGAAACACCACTGCCAGAGAAAACGGAATTGATAGAGTCAATATCACGGGCAGGGAAGCTGACAGGTAACGGAAATGGAATGCAGTATTTCGGAGCAATTTTAATTCGAAGTGATTTGTCTTTGGAAGAATTGGATGCTTACTATTCAGGGTACAGAAGTAATGAGTGGGAATGTTTGGTGAAAATTCAGGAAGGGCAGTCCATTGAGGGGATTGATCACGTGACACTACAATTTGCGGAAGAAATAAAGGACAGGGGTTATTACATTGTATATTCTTGGGGAAGTGAAAATTCTCTATTGGATGAATTGGATATGCGTGGACACTAAAAACGAGATGGAGACAAATTATGAAGAAAATTTCTAATATATGTGGTTTTATTGAAATTGCTATATATGCTGTGCTGATGATTCGCATTTCAAATCTATGTCAATACGGTGGGACGAAAGTGGACTTGATTCCAATATTGATTTTTGGTGTTGTTCTTATAGCAACAATCATTTTTGGAATTGTTAGCAGTAGAAAAGAAGAAAAAATTGAAAAAGGTAAACTGTTCTGGGGGAAATGTATTGTAGTTGTTGCCCTGACTATTTTGTTTGGAGGCAGGATTATTTATTCGGCAATCCCTTATAATGGTGCATTGTCATGGAAGATTGACGAATGGCGTAACCAAAAGAAAATTGAACTTACTCATACCAACTTCTTTGAGACAGGTGTAGAAGGAATCTTGGAAGACATTGAGACAGAGTTGGATTTACCGGATGAACTTTATGTTCAAAATAAGTTCCAGCTTTCCTTTGACAAAGATGGTGAAATTCAGAGTATTTATACTTATATGTATGGAAGATATGAAAATGGTGACGAAAATACATTCCTTATTGACTATGATGTGGATGCAGATTCAAAAATGACTGTGTGTATTAATGGAGTTTCGAGCAAATCTTACGATGATGGCATGAGATTACAGCCGATGCTTGAAATTTTGAAAAACGCTGATTACAAAACAAGAGTAAATAACTGGGCTGTGGAAGGATATGCAGACGATTATGAAATTCTCTATTATGGCAAGCGGGAATTTAACACAATGGAAGGATTTGTATATCTTCAAGGTGATGTGGATGGTGACGGAGTGGACAACACAGACAATGCCATTTATTCGGAACTGAATGGTGGAGCTATTTATGGATATGAAGTCTCGCTTCATATTCCAAGTGAATCTGAGGTGACTCCGGTACGTTATTTTATGGAACCGGAAGTGATTCCATTAGAAACTATCATCGACAGGGAGGAAGAGCAGACTATTGATGATGCTAAAGAAACAGAATCCTGGTATGTAGATAATTCCAACGGTTCTGTATATTACTGGCTGTCTGAGAATAAAGAAATTGGATGGAGATTAGTAGTTACTGATGCGGCAGCAGGAAGCCGTTATTATGAATTGGAAAAGTCATCAGATGGTGGTGAAACATGGAATGTGATAAATGCCAATCCGTTTAACAACAAGATTGGCGTGGCACTGGGAATAGAATTTTACGATGAAAATCTTGGTGTGATTGGTATGACAGGCGTTTCACAGGATGCCTCAACTTTATATGTGACATCAGATGGCGGAGTTACTTTTACACAGATGGAATTTCCAATGGAAGAGGTTACGGAACTGCCGGATATTGCTGATGAACTAGGATACACAATCGCAGATTATGATTACGCAGAGATGCCACAAGTATCCGATGGACAATTGACTGTAATCATCAAGGCAGAATACAGCAGTTACGAGGGCTTGAGATTTACATCTAACGACAATGGAAAGACATGGATGTATGAGGGATTAAGTACAAGTGAAGGTGATTTACAATAAGAAATAAAAGATACGAATAGTGTTAAAACACAAAAATCGGGTAAAAGATTGTACGACTGACTATGACCTTTACCCGATTTTATTATGTTTTATTTCCAGATATTCATGTCTGATAAGATAGACATGGTTATTTCAGTTGCGTTGCCTCCGGTAGCATCGCTATCTGCACTAATGTTGGTGGCAAAAAAGTATGTATTATCTGCTGTTTCGATATAACCGATGAACCATCCGTTTACATCCTGTCCATTCACACGGCCAGTTCCGGTCTTTCCGTAGAATGTTCCGGCATCGGAAGCTGAAAGGCAGATGGCATCTTTTACTGCATTGATATTTTCAGGGGCGAAGCCGAAACTGTTATTCTGCAGCTTGGTTAAAAGTTCGACCTGTTCTATTGGAGAGATTTCCAAGGAGGATTCCATCCAATAAGAGGAGAAATCGCCACTCATGTTTTCGTTACCATATCCGATTTCTTGAACATAGTTGTAAACGTCAGAGGTTCCAAGCTGTTCATCTACTGCTTGAAAATACCAATTCACAGAGGAGTTCATTGCAGACTGTAAGGTCTGATCTGCGTTCCATGCTTCAAATGGATAGGTTTCTCCATTCCATGCAATGAACGAATTTTCCGGTGTAATGACGCCTTCTTCCAATCCGAACAAAGCATCGTATATCTTGTAGGTGGAGTTTGGAGCAACCCGTAAGGTGGCATGCTCCATGTCATGTATACTCCATGCATCGTTTTCCAAATCGTATAAAACAAAGCTGCCTTCGTATTCTCCGAAGTATGTGGAGAGGTCTACATAGGAAATATTCTCAGAAGAGGAATCCCATTGGTAGTGGCTTCCATCTGCTGCGTATGTAGAAATAAAAGGTGCGAATCCAAGGAGAAGAATAGTAGTCAATACGAATGCAGTCATGCCTTTTAGCTTTTTCATAAATGTTGGCTTTTCGTAAGAAGCAATATTGATAATTCTCCGTTTCATCTGCTTCATGTTTCCACCAAGACCGGCGGCAAACGGAAATGGAGTAAGTGAAATCTTTTCCGCAAAATTGATCAGTGTATTACCATAATCTGCATAATCATCCTCCTCAAGCATCTTTAAAACAGAGGTGTCACAGGCAACCTCTCTGTCATTACGCATTTCTTTCAGAGCATACCAGACAAGAGGATTGAACCAATATATTACTCCGGCAAAGTTCATTAGATAGTTGGCAATAACATCTTTGTGCTTATAGTGCTGTAGCTCGTGTAACAGCATGTATCGCATGTCCGATTCGTTATAATCTGAGATGAGATGAATCGGCAGATAAATACAAGGTTTTAAAAGCCCCACAATAATCGGAGATTTCAAAAATGCAGTACTGTAAACATGGATATTTCTGTTAATTCCTATTTCTTTCATACATCGATGATATAGTTTTCGGACTTCCGGGTTCTGAAGAGGAAGTGCAGATTTTTTCAAGTTCTGTAAGCGGATAGAGGATTTGATTACCAATATAATCATTGCAAGGATGCCTACAAGCCATATTCCAAATAGTATGTATCCGATGCTAGATGGAGTCTCACTATTTACCGAAAGGGCAAAGTCATTCATCCAGTCTGCATTTCCGGCTGGATTGTTCCCCACAGCTTCTCCTATGGCGGTTCTGGTGCCAGAAGTAGGATAACTTTTCAGGCTACTGAGCCACGAGAGGATTTGCGGAAACCCAATTAAACGGAACGGTATAAAAGGAACTACCAACAATCCAAGTAGCAGGAACCACAGATTATACTGCATCCGGCTGGATAGGTTGCCTTTGAATATCCGCTTGGCTATCAAAAGAATTCCGATGATACCGCTGATAAATACATTGCATATTAAAAAGCGTATCATAAAATCAGCCATGTTAATTGCCTCCTTTTTTTGACCTCTTGGAAAGAAGAGAGCGGAGAGTGTCTATTTCCGTTTCGGACAGTCTGTCATTTTCTATATATGCAGACAGCATGGCAGTGATGTCTCCATCGTAGTATCGTTCTAGAAAAGAGTTACTTTCCTGACCGATGTATTCCCTTTCTTTCACAACTGGAGTGTAAACAAACACCCGACTTTGTTTTTCATAAGTCAGAACGCCCTTGTTCACTAGACGTTTAATTAGAGTTTGTATTGTTTTTGGACTCCAGCTCGTAGTCTGTAATAATTTATCAGTTATATCATTGGTGCTGATAGGTGCATATTTCCATACGATTTTCATAACTTCAAATTCAGCTTCGGAAATTTGTGGTAAATCGCTCATTTCAAATTCTTCCTTAAATCTTACGGGTGTAATAAAAACATTATAGATGTTATTTGGGTAATTGTCAATTTCTAAAAAAAGATATTGACTTTAATTCTTACATGGGTAATAATTAAATATTACAGAGGTAAGAATAGATGCATGTTGCAATGCGTTTTCGAATTACATTTATCGTGAACTGTAATATCAGGAAAGATCTATACAGATGTATGCGACAGAGTTGTTTCACTTTACTTTGTAAGATATCAAGTGTAAAAAACGCTTATTTTCAAGAATTAGGAGGTAGTAAATATGAGTAATCAGAATGTAAAAGCAGCACAAAAATATTTAAATGCGATGTTTGGTGGACATAA
>ERZ507003.1220-NODE-1220-length-11122-cov-9.390801_pt1 | contig 11122 bp, 10 predicted proteins | sample MGYA00513166_ERZ507003 | MGnify/ENA metagenome assembly ERZ507003
AGGGCGGCGTTGATGGCCAGATCATAGTTGTGGGCATCGCCCCAGCGGTTCTGGGTGTAGTAGTTGTAGTAGGCCGAGCGGTTGCGGTCGGTCTTTTCCACCTCGTCCTTGATGCCCTTTTCGTCCTTGGCCTTTACCAAGGGGTTGGTCTTGGCGTACTGCAAGCGCCACTCCTTGGGTGCATACACGAACACCCGCAGCACGTCCTTGCGCTCCCGCAGGACGTAGTCACCGCAGCGGCCAAGGATCACGCAGGGGCCTTCCTCGGCCAGCTGCTTGATGATACGGCTCTGCAGAATGAACACCTGATCGCCCAGCGGCAGCTCGTTGCCCATGGTGTACAGGCTGTACAGCAGGCTGTGGGTGTGCCGTTTCTCGCTGGCGGCAACAGCCTCCTCCGACAAGCCGGAGTTCTTTGCTGCCATGGTGATCAGCTCCTTGTCGTAAAGCTTGATGCCCAGCGCATTTGCCACGTCCTCTGCGATGAAGCGTCCGCCGGTGCAGTACTCACGGCCCAAAGTGATGATCGTCTTTGCCATAATGTGTTCCTCCTGTTTCATATATCGCCCTGAAAAAGCTTACGGCTGTGCCGGGGCGTCCCCGGTCTGGCCATTGGCTTTGGGTTCTGTGCTTGCAGGTACAGGCTTCGGCTTCGGCAGCCGTACCTCTGCCACCCGCATGGTGCCGGTCTGGTCCACTGCATACACACTGCAGCGCCCGCCTGCGGCCAGCAGCTCCGGCGGGAACTGTACCCCGCCGTCCTCGGTGCGGGTACAGCGCAAAAAGGTGCGGTGAGCGGTGGTGGCGTGCGCCACGCCGTCGTGGGGCGCGCAGGCGATCCAGCCGGAAAAATCCTCCGGCAGGTCTGCGGGCTCGCCACGCCGCTCAAAGTAGTAAGTGCCCGGCGCGCTGCCGGCGTGCAGCTCGCACCGCAGCCGCCGGGGACGGTCGGCCTCAGTCTCCCGCTGCTTTGGCCGCAGGGCAATGGCCTTGCCGGTAAAGTAACGCATAAAATCCACCAGCGCCATGGTGCAGTTCACCGCGCCGTCGGTATCGGCGGTGGGGTCGTTCAGCAGCACAAAATCTGCCATCACGGCGTCATCGTGGCCAAAACCGTGCAGGCCCATCCACAGCCGCACCGGGTCGCGCTGACCGCGCACCCGTCGCTCCACCTGCACCGCTACCGAGCAGCCGTCGTGGATCTGTTCCCGCAGGTCGGCAAGGTCCATCCACGCCTGCCAGCAGGGGTAGCCGCAGCAGCCTGCGGCGGCCGCCGCAAAGGCGGTGTTGCCGGTAGAGCGGGTGCTGCCGTCCTCCATGGCGTAGGCCACTTCTTCCGGCAGGATATCTTCGCCCCAGCGGTTCATCAGCGCCGCCATGACCAGCGGCAGATCCATCTCCCGCCCAAAGCTGGGGTCATGGGCGGAAAGGCAGTATTCCGGCAGATAGAGCCGCCGGTTCAGCGCATGGCCGTTGCGCTTTTCCCACGCAAGGGGACGCACCGCCGCCGCCAGCAGACGCACCGCCGGGGTAACTTTATCGTTGTTGGTGGAAAGGTTCACCTGCAATTGCACGCCGGTGCCGCCGCCCGGGGCGGCTACCGTGACGGTATCGCCCATCAAAAAGATCATGCCGTCCTCGCTCTGGCTGGACACGCTGCACCGGGGGTAATCCGGCGCCCACTTGCCAAAGCTCATCCAGGCTGTCCACGCCCCTGCTGCGTACACCCGGCAGCGCACCTCCACCATGGTGTCCCGGGGTGCATGGGCGTTCCAGCTGACATTCAGGTTGCAGAACGCCGGCATGGCAAACTCCGGGGTGGTGTAGCTGCCGTACAAAAGGCTGCGCCCGGCCACGCTGTCCAGCACCAGTGCGCCGTTTTCCAGCGCAAGGTTGTCCAGCTGCCCGCGGGAAAAGGTCTCTGTCCCCTGCAGCACAAGATTATTCCGTTGTTCCATGGGACATCGCTCCTTTCCGCAGTTTTATCGCTTATTCCTCCGGGGTGTCGTCGTCGGCGTAGTCCTCCTTGAGGGCTGCTTCCAGCTCGGCGTCCTTCATCTTGCGGATATTCTCCTCGATGTGGAACACCCGGTCAATATCGCCGTACACGATCTGGCAGGACACCTCGGTAACGAACCAGAAACCGAAGATCAGCATCAGGAAAAGACCCAGCGGCATACACAAGATCACCACGCCCCAGAACAGCACCTGCACGATGGCGGCAGCCAGTGCGTGGGGCAGAAAGGCGATCATGCAGTTGATGCTGTTTTTCAAAGTCAGGCTCAAGGGCTGGTCCAGCAGCACCACCTGCGGCCACATGTAGGCAAACAGCATCTGAAACAACACCAGATTGAGCACCGTAGCCACCCACAGCGGAACACCCACGTTGGTGCCGTGGTACAGCATATTGAAGCAGAAATAGACGAGGAAGATTTGCAGCGTGACCACCACGGTGTACAGCACACCGGGCACAAGGCTGGCCTTGAAGTTGCGCTTGAAGGCCTTGCGGTAGGTCACCCACCAGTAGCCCGCCTCATCGCGCAGCGCGCGCAGGACGGTATCGTACATTCCGGCCAGTGCGGGCCCGGCCAGCAGACCGCCCACGGCGGCGCTGCCCAGCATCACCGGCAGACTGTTCTGCAAAAAGCCGATATACACCAGACAGATGACCGGTGCAAACCCGATGCAGGTCAGCAGGTTTGCAAGGAACATCCCGTTCATATCACGGCCTACAAGCTCAAAAAAGCGGCCGATGCCGGTCTTGCGGGGGGCGTCCTTTTCGACACCCTTACCGGCCTTGAAATCATTGGCAGAAGGAAAAAGACCCATAGTAACTGCGGTACCTCTCTTGTGTTTTTAACCGGCACCGCAGGCGTTTTGTCTGGAAAGTGCCATTGTGCTAACTTTACAGATATAAATATACCTGTATTTTGTCAACTTTGCAAGATACAACCGGGGCTAATTGTAAAAAAATATTTATCTCTCCCTTTTTTACGCAAAATGTGCTACAATGACAATGGCATTTTTTGCAATAGGAGGAAACCATTATGAGCATTCTTCGCACCATTGCGATGTTTATTTATCTGTTCGGGTACATGATCCTGCATTACGGCATCCTGCGCCGCGCCGAGCGCGCCGCAGCCGCCGGAGATACCGCCACCGTGGAGCAGATCGTGAACCAGCATATCCCCCGCTGGAGCCGGGGCATCTTAAAGGTGACCGGTGTTTCCCTGTCCGTGGACGGACTGGAAAACATCCCCAAAGACCGCCCCTGTGTGTTTGTGGCGAACCACCGCAGCTACTACGACATTCCTTTGCTGCTGGCAGGGCTGGAAAAGCCCCACGGCATCCTTGCCAAGGAGGAGCTGGAAAAGATTCCCCTGCTCAACCGCTGGATGAAGCTGCTGGGTTGCGTGTTCGTGCAGCGTGATGATGTGCGCGCCTCGGTGCGGGCGCTGAACGATGCCACCGCCATCGTGGAGGGCGGCCGCAGCTTCGTCATCTTCCCCGAGGGCACCCGCTACAAGGGTGAAGAGGGCGGTGCAGGCGAGTTCAAGGCCGGTGCTTTCCGCATTGCGGTCAAGACCGGTGCCCCGGTGGTGCCGGTGGCTGTGACCGGTGCCCGCGCCCTGTTCGAGACAAACGGCAACCGCTGCCGCCCGGGCAGTGTGCGCATCAAGATCATGTCGCCCATCCAGACCGCCGGCATGAGCAAGGCCGAGCAGAAACAGCTGCCCGACGCCGTGCGCCAAAGCATTCTGGCTGCCCTGAAGTAACAGCCTTTCCCGCTCGTTTCATCACACAGGAGAACTATTTTATGGCAAGCTACCGTTACGAACGCGACATCGACCCCAAGGACCTCAAGCCCCGCAAACAGCGGCAGTACAGCCGCAGGGAGCGCTGGGCAAACTGGTGGGACTACAACCTGAAATGGGTGCTCATCTTCGGCATTGCGGGTGCGTTCGTGGCGTACTGCTTTATTGGGCAGTACTTCCTGACCACCCACCCGGATTATAACGTGGCGGTGGTCAGCCCCTACTACCTGCCCGAGGCCACCGTCACCGCCCTGCAAGAGCAGCTTGCCGCCTACGGCGAGGACTGCAACGGGGACGGCAAGGTGGTGGTAAAGCTGAACCAATACACCATGGCTTTCAACAGTGAGGACTCGGACGCTTATCTGGATATGGCAGGCACCACCAAGCTTTCCACCGATATCCAGAGCTCCCTCAGTTCCATCTTTATCCTCTACGACCCCGCAGGCTTCCAGCAGACCACCGGCACGTTGCGGTATCTGGACGGCCATCTGCCCAAGTCCGATGCCGACAGCGACTGGTGGAATATGGTCTACCGCTGGACGGACTGCCCGGTGCTGACCGGGATGGAGCTGGGCAGCTACACCTCGGACGCAGTGCAGAGCGCCAGCGGCGACAGCCAGCAGCTGCTGGCAGATTACTATATCGGCATCCGGGGCGCATGGCTGAAGGAATCCGCTTCCCTGCTGGAAAACAGCGAGCCCCTTTGGGCAAACCTGACCGCCGGGGCAGTCTCCACCGCCGGGGAGGGGCACTAAAGATGCGCTTCCGCATCAAAGCCGGCGGCCCCGCCGCCCGGTTCACCTTTGACCGCACTCCAAAGCCCCAGCCGCCCGCGCCGCCTGTTCTCCGCGCCGCAGACCTTGATAACCCCTATGGGCGCTATTACGGTAAAGCCCGCAGCTGGGAGGATATTTTAAAAAATAAAAACAGCGATTGAGAGGCTCTCCGGTCGTCGCCGCAGGCGATGACCGGAGAGCCTCTGTTTTCTATTTTTGTCTTTTTACCCATGGCTGATTTGAAATTTTCTCCACCCTCAAATGGAGGGCGGTTTGTTGTTTCTCTGTCCCGGTTATGGTATACTTACTAGGTATCCCCGCAAAAACCGACCAAAAAGGATGTGACCCCCATGGACGCACTGGAACAAGCCCGTGCCGAGATCGACACGGTGGATGCGCAGCTGGCTGCGCTGTTCGAGCGCCGGATGGCTGCCGTTTTGCAGGTGGCCGAATATAAGCGGGCGCACGGCCTGCCCATCTACGATGCCGCCCGGGAGGCCGCCGTGCTGGAAAAGGCCGCAGCCCGCATTCAGCAGCCTGCGCTGCGCCCTTACTATAAAGACCACGTCCAGCACATGATGGATCTTGCCAAGCAATACGAAGCCGCCGTGCTGGGGCGCAACCGCGCTGCCTATCAGGGGGTGGAGGGTGCGTTTGCCCACATCGCCCTCAAGGCGCTGTTCCCCCACGCCGAAGCCGTGAGCTACTCCACATGGGACGAGGTATTCGAGGCCGTGGCCTCCGGCGAAGCCGTCCACGGCGTAGTGCCCTTTGAAAACAGCCACGCCGGGGATGTTTCTGCCGTGCTGGACCTGTGCTATAACCACCCGGAGCTGTGGGTGGTGGACGTGTACGACCTGCCCATCTCCCAGAACCTGCTGGTGCTGCCGGGCACCCAGCTTTCCCAGCTGCGCACGGTGTACAGCCACCAGCAGGCCATTGCCCAGAGCGAGACCTTTTTAAAGCAGTTCCGTCTGCCCGCCACCGCCATGGCAAACACCGCCATGGCTGCAAAGTTCGTGGCAGAAAGCAAAGACCCGACAAAGGCCGCCATTGCCAGCGCCGAGACTGCCGCCCTGTACGGGCTGGAAATTCTGGTGCCCAACATCAACACCGACGGCGACAACACCACCCGGTTCATCGTGCTCAGCCGCGAAAAGCCCACGGCGGGCAACCGGTTCTCGCTGCTGTTCACGGTGGACAACAAGCCCGGCAAGCTGGCGGAGGTCATTCAGGTCATCGGTGCCAGCGGCTTCAATATGGAGTCCATCAAGAGCCGCCCCATGCTGCACGTCCCCTTTGAATATTATTTTTATGTAGAGCTGGTGGGCGATGCCGCCGCCGGCGAGACCGCCGCGCTGCTGCGCGAGCTTGACCGCACCTGCCGGACGGTGCGGCTGTTAGGAGTGTATACAAAATGAGTGATTTTATCGGAACCAAGCTGACCATGAATCTGGGCGAGCGCAGCTACGACATCATCGTCAAGCGCGGCTCGCTGGAAAACCTGTATCAGTTTGCCCGGCTGGACCGCCGGGTGGCGGTGGTCACTGACAGCGGTGTACCTGCACAGTACGCCCAGATGGTAGCCGACCAGTGCAAGGATGCCGCCATCATCACCGTGCCGCAGGGCGAAGCCAGCAAGAGTTTTAAAATTCTGGAGACCGTGCTGCGGCAGATGCTGGACTTCGGCATGGGCCGGGGCGACCTTGTGGTAGCCGTAGGCGGCGGCGTGGTGGGCGACCTTGCCGGGTTTGCCGCTTCCATCTATATGCGCGGCATCGATTTTATCAACTGCCCCACCACCACCCTTTCCATGATCGATTCCTCCATCGGCGGCAAGACCGCCGTGGATTTGGGCGACACCAAGAACATCGTGGGTGCCTTCTGGCAGCCAAAGCTGGTCATCGTGGACCCGGACACTCTGTCCACCCTGCCCCGCCGCCACTTCATCAACGGTCTGGCCGAGGCCATCAAGGCCGGGCTTCTGGCCGACCCGGAGCTGTTCTCCATCTTTGAAAAAGAGGACGTGGACGACCGCATCGGCGACATCATCTGCCGCAGCCTGCGCTTTAAAAAGAGCATCGTGGAGCAGGACGAGACCGAGCAGGGGATGCGCAAGGCGCTGAACTTCGGCCACACCATCGGCCACGGCATCGAAGCCGTGAAGGGCATCAAGGGACGCCGCACCACCGGCCTGTTCCACGGCGAGTGCGTGGCGCTGGGAATGCTGCCCATGATCGAATCCAAGGCGCTGCAAAAGCGGGTGCGCGGCGTGTACCGCCGCTTAGGGTTACCCACCCGCACCGCCTACGATAAGGAAAAGGTACTGGCTGAGATGCTGCACGACAAAAAGGCACAAAGCGGGCAGATCACCATCATCAAAGTGCCCGGCCTTGGCTGCTGGCGCGCCGAGACCATCCCTGTGGAGGGGCTGCGCCCGCTGCTGGGCATGGAGGACTGACCCATGAAAAACACCTTTGGCAGCGACCTTTCGCTGACCATCTTCGGCGAGAGCCACGGCCGCGCCGTGGGCGCGGTGCTGGACGGCATGGCCGCCGGTGTGCCGGTGGACGAGAGCTTTCTCGCCGCCTGCATGGATAAGCGCCGCGCCCGGGGCGACGGCCTTTCCACCCCCCGGGTGGAGGCAGATGCGGTGCAGCTGCTGTCCGGTGTGGTGAACGGCCACACCACCGGCACCGCCATTGCCCTGATGATCGAAAACCAGAACACCCGCAGCGGCGACTACGCCAAGACCGCCGACCTTCTGCGCCCCGGCCACGCGGACTTTACCGCCTATGCCAAGTACCACGGCTTTCAGGATGCCCGGGGCGGCGGGCACTTTTCCGGCCGGGTGACCGCCGCCCTCGTGGCAGGCGGCAGCATCGTGCTTGCCGCATTGCAGCGGGCGGGTATTGATATCGCCACCCACATCGCCCGGTGCGCTGGTCTTGCAGATACGCCCTTTGCACTGGACGACCCCGCCGCCCTTGCGGCACAGGTGGAGACGCTTGCCAGTAAGACCGAGGGCTTTGCGGTGCTGGACGCCGCCGTGGAAGAACCCATGAAAGCCGCCATCCGCGCCGCCGGTGCCGAGGGCGACAGCGTAGGCGGCGTGCTGGAAACTGCCATCCTCGGCCTGCCCGCCGGCATCGGCGAGCCTTACTTTGACAGCGTGGAGAGCGAGATCGCCCACCTTGCCTTTTCCATCCCGGCGGTCAAGGGCATCGAGTTCGGCACCGGCTTCGGCTTTGCCGGGCTGCGCGGCTCGGAGGCAAACGACGCCTTCCGCATGACAGCGGAGGGTGCGGTGGTCACCGCCACCAACCACAATGCGGGCATCAACGGCGGCATCGCCAACGGAATGCCGGTGGTGTTCCGCACCGCCGTCAAGCCCACCCCCAGCATCTATAAGCAACAGGATACGGTGGACTACATCGCAAAAAAGGACGCGCAGCTGTCCATTCAGGGGCGGCACGACCCCTGCATCGTGCCCCGGGCTGCCATTGTGCAGACCTGCGCTGCCGCCCTTGCGGTGGGCGATCTGCTCACCGCCCGGTACGGTGCCCGGTGGATGACCGACCCCACCGGCTACCGGAAGGAGGACTGAGATGGAATACGGACTGATCGGCGGCAAGCTGGGACACTCCTACTCCAAGACCATCCATGAACTGCTCTGCGGGTACAGCTACGAGCTGTGCCCCCTGCCCACCGAGGCAGATGTCCGCGCCTTTTTGCAGCGGCGGCAGTTCAAGGCCATCAATGTGACCATTCCCTATAAAAAGCTGGTGATGGAGTACTGCTCCTTCATCGACCCCCGCGCCCGCGCCATCGGCGCGGTGAACACGGTGGTGAATAAAAACGGCCTGCTCTACGGCTACAACACCGATTATCTGGGCTTTGCCCACCTGTGCGAAGCCCACGGCGTGGAGCTTGCGGGCAAGACTGTGCTCATCTTGGGCACCGGCGGCACCCACAACACCACCCGCGCGGTGGCGCTGGATAAGGGCGCTGCCAAGGTGCTGACGGTCAGCCGCACCCCCGACCCGGAAAAGGGCGAGCTGAGCTACGCCGAAGCCGTGCGCAGCGGTGCACAGGTGGTGTTCAACACCACCCCCGCCGGGATGTACCCCAACGTGGGCGTGTGCAGTCTGGACGTCGCCGCCATGCCCGGGCTGGAAGCCGTGGTGGACGTGGTCTATAACCCCAACAAGACCGAACTCATTCTCCGCGCCGAGGACGCCGGTGTGCCGGTAGCCGTAGGCGGGCTGGAGATGCTGGTGGCACAGGCGGTGTACGCCGCCGAATACTTCCTTGGCCGCAAGTTCGAGGACGCCCCGGGCGAGGTGCGGCGCATCACCGCCGCGCTGCGCCGCGAGACGCTGAACATCGCCCTTGTGGGGATGCCCTCCTGCGGCAAATCCACCCTTGGCCGCCTGCTGGCAAAGCAGCTGGGCAGACCGCTTGTGGATCTGGACGCGGAGATCGTCAAGGCAGACGGGCGCAGCATCCCGGATATCTTTGCCGCCGAGGGCGAAGAGGGCTTCCGGGCAAAGGAAGCCGCGCAGATCGCCCGTTTCGGCAAGGAAAAAGGGCTTGTGCTCTCCTGCGGCGGCGGCGCGGTGAAGCGGGCAGAGAATGTCCGCGCCCTGCGCCAGAACGGCGTGGTGCTGTTCATCGACCGGCCGGTGGAAGCGCTGGCTGTGGGCGGCGACCGTCCGCTTTCTTCCAGCGCCGAGGCGCTGCGCACCATGGAAGCCCAGCGCCGCCCGCTGTACCTTGCCGCCGCAGATGCGGTGATTTCTAACACCGGCACGCTGGCCGAGACGCTGGCAGCTGCACAGGAGGCACTGGATGAAATTTTTGATTCTTAACGGGCCAAACATCAATCTGGCGCGCTGGTCTGAGCCAGGCGTGCCGGGCGAAGTGGACTATACCGGCCTGATGGACTATGTGCAGGCGGGCTGCGACCAGCTTGGCATTGAAACGGATATCTGTCAGTCCAACCACGAGGGCGATTTGATCGACGAGATCCAGTCTGCCCCCGGGCGGGTAGACGGCATCGTGCTGAACCCCGGCGGCTACGCCCATTACAGCGTGGCCATTCTGGACGCGCTGCGGCTGTGCAGCGTGCCCGCCGTAGAGGTGATGCTGGACGCCCCGGACGAGCGCGAGCCCTTCCGCAAAACGGACGTGGTGTCCTTTGGCTGTCAGGGGCATTTTATCGGCGAAGGCCCGCAGGGCTATCTACACGCCTGCATCTGGCTGGCGCAGCTGCTGCGCACCGACGGCTCCAGTAAGGCACATATCGTGATGTAAAACGAGCTCGCCCTCTCCGTCATCGCTACGCGATGCCACCTCTCCCAAAGGGAGAGGCAAGAGCACTGCCGGAAGCTTTCTTATTGGTCCTAATACTTCAGCAACGAGCCTTAGACCTTGGCTCTCCCTTTGGGAGAGCTGGCGCGGGAGCGCCTGAGAGGGCGTGCCCGTTACAGTAAAGGAAGTCGTTCATGAAACACGCCACAGTCAACAAAAATTATAAAATGCTTGGCACTGCACGCGCTCTGCGCCGCACATCTACTGCGCAAGAGCGAAAGCTTTGGTATCTGTTTCTGCGCGATTATCCTGTAAAAATCTACAAGCAGCGGATCATTGAGTCCTTTGTCGTTGACTTTTACTGTGCACAGGCACGGCTTGTGATCGAGCTGGACGGTTCCCAACACTATACCGAGCAGGGCAAGGCTTACGATGCAGAACGAAGTGCGGTTCTTGAACAGTATGGACTGCTGGTTCTCCGTTTTGCAAATAACGATGTGGACAACCATTTTAATGCCGTCTGTACACAGATAGACAATACCATTCAAAGCAGACTTCAATCTTAAAAACAGGAAAGGAACGACCTCCCATGATCATCTCCACCAAAAAAGGCACTCCCAAAGAGGAGCTGGAAAAGATCGTTGACAAATTCGAAAATCAGGGTCTGGACGTGACCCTGATCACCGGCAAGGATTACAACGTGTTCGGTCTGGTGGGCGACACCACCAAGATCGACGAGCGGGACGTGCTGGCAAACCCGTGGATCGACAACGTTACCCGCGTGTCTGCGCCCTATAAGCGCGCAAACCGCCTGTTCCACCCCGCAGACTCGGTCATCGATTGCGGCGGCGTGAAGATCGGCAGCAAGGAAAAAATCGCCGTCATGGCAGGCCCGTGCAGCATCGAAAACGCCGAGCAGGCCCTGCGCATCGCGCAGGGGGTCAAGGCGGGCGGCGCAGCGCTGTTCCGCGGCGGCGCCTACAAGCCCCGTACCTCTCCCTATGCCTTTCAGGGTCTTGAGACCGAGGGCATCTTAGACATGGTAAAGGCTCGCGAAGCCACCGGCCTGCCCATCGTCTCCGAGCTGATGAGCGAGGACCGCATCCCGGAGTTTGAGGAGTATGTGGACGTGGTGCAGATCGGCGCACGCAATATGCAGAACTTCCAGCTGCTCAAGGCCGTCGGCAAAATGCACAAGCCCGTGCTGCTCAAGCGCGG
>ERZ507003.1225-NODE-1225-length-11109-cov-3.337977_pt1 | contig 11109 bp, 7 predicted proteins | sample MGYA00513166_ERZ507003 | MGnify/ENA metagenome assembly ERZ507003
CTTTCGCGTTTTGCAACATTCGCTGACGATTTACCAACAACTCATTATAAGTAGTTATGGAACCGCCTTTCTCTCCTTCTTGGACATTCATCAATACGGGTACCAAATTATACTTATTAGCAGGATTTTGCACGAAGTCTTCCATAAATCTAATAGCATGCCCTTGAGCCTCCATCTCAACAATTTTCGTTTGGATCTCTTTCATTTGATCCACATAAAATTGCACATCGGCTGTCAAGTCAGTCATTTGGTTATTTTTCTTATAGATCTCTATAGATCGTTCAGCATTAGCTAAATCCGATATTACCTTATTGATTCGCTCATCCAAAAACTGTATTGTAGCACGAGCTTCTTTATTATTTATTGAATCGGCACGATTATTATATTCAAACATTAATGCGTTTAAAACGTCAATGCCTCGTTTTTTCTCATATTCCCTCAAAGTACATTCTATAACATTTGAATTATCTGAGTAAGTCTCAATTTCTATATCCTGCGCAAAATCATCTCCAACAAAACCAGCCGGCCTCATGGTTATATAAAGTTTCATGCTTTCTCCCAATTTATGGTTAGTTCCATAACTTAGGACAAACCGATTATCACCGAATTCAACGATCGCAGGTAATGAAGAAAACTCATAAGACCGCTTCTGACTTTTTGTCTTCCCTTCGATCTTTATTTTTCCCTCACGATCTTCCCGGACATAAAACTCTATTGTTTCCTCTTGAGATTTCAATGTACTAGAATCTGCAACCATCAGAAAAGGGGTATTTACATACTGTTTATATTTCCAAGTTAACGGTTCAACATACTCTGCATTTAAGCCTAATTTTGAAACAACCTCATACCATAAAGTATGAGATTTTAACACCGCTAATTCATCATCAATAACAATACCCGCACTACCTCCTCCATTCAAACCAAAAGATTTCATCAAACCTGCCGCATCTCCCAAAGACATATTTCCTGAGGACATGGAAGTATCATCTTGAACTTTAAAACGAGCCATTACTTCGTAAGTTGTCGGATAATAAATCAAATATAATACAGCTGGTATTAGAGATATAACAAAAGTGCCTAGAAATAATCTCCAGTGCCTCAGATACCCTATTAGAATAGACTTTAAACTTATAGTCTCATTTCCTATATTTGTTGAATCCATAGCTAAACAATTACTTCTTAATATTAATAATCGTGATCACCATCGAAGAAATAACAGAAATCGCACTAATTATCGAGGAGAACACAGTTATATTATACTGTTTGCTTTGACTAAATCGAGAATTACGCTGCTTTGCCAAATTGGGCTCAACATAAATAACGTCATTTTGCCTTAAATAAAAATAGGGAGATGTAAATAGCGAAGGATCAGTTATATCCATACGAACAAATTCTTTTTGCCCATCATTATCTCTTATCAGCAAAATATTCTTCCTATTGGCTGTAATCGCCAAATCTCCAACATACCCAAACGCATCTAAAATAGAGATTCGATCATTCTTTATAGTAAAAGTACCGGGACGATTTACCTCTCCCATTACCGTAATTCTATAATTTGTAATCTGCACGTTAACCAATGGGTTTTCTATGTATTTTGACAATTTACTTTGTAGCTCATCACACAGTTCTTGTTTTGATAAACCTGCGACATGAATCTTCCCTAATACTGGGAAATTTATATTACCATCCGAATCAACAAGGTAAGTATACATTGATTGAGAGGCAGCGATAGGTTGGTCACCTTGCTGCGCATACGCAAAAACAGGGGGATTAAATGGCGTCGTCACGGACGGATCCGGAGCTGTAACAGATATCGCCAGTAAATCATCTTTACTGATACGAGACGTATAAGTTTGATTCATTTGACTAATCTGTTCTGGAGTCAAAGTATCTACTCCTTGCAAATACACTACGTCTTTAGGTGCGGAACAAGCCCCTAGCAACAAGACAAACAATATCACTACTGATATTAATTTAATTCTCATAATCTTTGTTTTCTTCAAATAAGATGCAAATATACAATTTTTAGTTGAACTCAAGGGCATAAAGCACCCGTAAGTCCAAAGATACTTCTATAACGATGCAATTGTCTAGATATTGCTGCATGCTAAATCAAAATTATAGTTGTTTTTACCGCTTTTTCATGATTATTGCGTAAGTTTGTGACAAAACAAAAACATATGGTTGAGATAGGAAAATACAACACGCTGAAAATAGTGAAAGACCTTGACTTCGGGATTTATCTGGATGGAGGTAACGGGGTGGAGATCTTGTTGCCGACTCGTTACGTACCTAAAAACGTGAAACCCGGGGATGAGGTCGAGGTGTTTATTTATCATGATAATGAAGGGAGGTTGATCGCTACTACCGCACGTCCTCTGGCAACGGTCGGGGAGTTCCAGTTCATGGAGGTAAAAGACGTGAATAATGCCGGCGCATTTCTGGAATGGGGTATCATGAAAGATTTGCTCGTTCCTTTCAAGGAGCAGAAAATGCCGATGAGAGAGGGAAAATGGTACTTAGTCTACGTCCGGTTGGATCATGTGACAGGACGTATCATGGCATCCGCACGTATCGAGAAGTTCTTGAACAATACCCCTATCGATTACGAGCAGAATCAAGAGGTTCAGTTATTGGTAGCCGATGAGACGGATCTTGGCTATAAGGTGATCATCAATAACCAGCATTGGGGATTGATCTATTATAATGAGGTATTCCAGCGTCTTGAGAAAGGTGAGCATCTGAAAGGCTATATAAAAGAGGTACGTGAGGATGATAAGATAGACGTAAGCCTAACGCCGCAAGGCTACCAAAAGGTAGAGGGGATCGCCGGCGTCATTCTGGAAGCGATGAAAACACAAGGGGGATACATCCCGGTACACGACAAGAGCGATCCGGACGTGATCTATTCCTTATTCCGCTGTAGCAAGAAAGCTTTCAAACAAGCGATCGGGGCACTCTATAAGCAACATCTTATCACGCTGGAAGATGGCGGGATACGGCTCGTGAACGAGAAGTGACCCATTTATATAAAAAAAGTCAATGGAATCCGTTACAGAATCCATTGACTTTTCTTTATAAATCCATTGAGTTAGCGAACGGATTCCATTGACTTTCTAATCCAGCTTCAATACGGCCAAGAACGCTTTTTGCGGAACTTCTACCGTACCGATCTGCTTCATTCGTTTCTTTCCCTCTTTCTGTTTTTCCAGCAATTTACGCTTACGGGAGATATCGCCTCCATAACATTTCGCCGTCACGTCTTTACGGACAGCCTTAATTGTCTCACGAGCGATAATCTTAGCGCCTATCGCCGCTTGGATAGCGATATCGAATTGCTGGCGGGGGATCAACTCTTTCAGTTTCTCGCACATACGACGTCCGAAAGTAACGCTATTATCCACGTGCGTCAATGTAGACAAAGCGTCTACCGGCTCACCGTTCAACAGGATATCTAATTTAGCCAACTTACTGGGACGGAAATCATGTAAATGGTAATCGAAAGAAGCGTACCCTTTTGAAATACTCTTCAACTTATCATAAAAGTCGATTACGATCTCGCCCAACGGCAAGTCATAATGAATCTCGACACGATCACCTGAAATATATTCTTGCTTAAGCAGGACGCCACGCTTACCCAGACAGAGTGTCATGATCGGGCCGATATAGGTAGTGTTCGTGATCACGGAAGCACGGATAAACGGCTCGTCGATATGATCAATCAAAGTCGGGTCCGGCAAGCCTCCCGGATTATGTACCTCGATCTCCTCCCCTTTCTTTGTATGCACGATATAAGAAACGTTCGGTACAGTAGTTATCACATCCATATTGAACTCACGATCCAAACGCTCCTGAACAATCTCCATATGCAACAAGCCCAAGAAACCGCAACGGAACCCAAAACCCAACGCGGCGGAACTCTCCGGCTGGAAAGTCAAGGAAGCGTCGTTCAACTGCAATTTCTCCAATGACGCACGAAGGTTCTCGAAATCCTCGCTATCAATTGGATAGACACCGGCGAAGACCATCGGCTTCACCTCCTCAAAACCGGCGATCGCGTCTTTAGCCGGGCGAGACACATGAGTGATCGTATCACCGACACGCACCTCCCGGGACGTCTTGATACCGGAAATGATATATCCTACGTCTCCCGTCCGGATCTCCTCACGGGGGCACATATCTAATTTCAATATACCTACCTCGTCGGCGTCATACTCTTTTCCTGTAGCGATAAACTTCACATGGTCACCTTTACGGATCACGCCGTTTACCACCTTGAAGTAAGCGATAATACCACGGAACGGATTAAAAACGGAGTCAAAAATCAGACACTGCAACGGGGCCTCCGGATCACCTTTCGGGGCCGGGACCTTCTCCACGATCGTATTCAAGATCTCAGTCACTCCCTCACCTGTCTTTCCGCTCGCCCGTAAGATATCCTCACGAGGGCAGCCCAACAGTTCCACGATCTGGTCCTCTACCTCCTCCGGCATGGCGCTAGGCAGGTCGATCTTGTTCATCACCGGAATAATCTCTAAGTCATTCTCTATCGCCATATACAGGTTAGAGATGGTTTGCGCCTGAATACCTTGGGCCGCATCCACGATCAGCAACGCACCCTCGCAGGCGGCGATAGAACGGGAAACCTCATACGAGAAGTCCACGTGCCCCGGAGTATCGATCAGGTTCAGTATATATTCTTCACCCTTATAATTATACTTCATCTGGATCGCATGGCTCTTGATCGTAATACCACGCTCACGCTCTAAATCCATGTCGTCAAGGACTTGAGCTTGCATGTCTTTACCTTCTACTGTCTTGGTATACTCAAGCAAACGGTCTGCCAAGGTACTTTTCCCATGGTCAATATGAGCAATAATACAGAAATTGCGGATATTCTTCATCTGCTAAATTTATTTTTAGGTACGCGAAGATAGGAAATTTAGCCTAAATACTATACTTTTGGCATACCATTTGTTGTTAATAGTATATGACAATACAAGAAATAAATAAAGCATACAACCGAATTATCGGTTCATTAGACGAAAAGGAGCTAAAGAACGCGTTCGATTTTCTCCAAAGTCTAATAGCGGGAATACGTGAGTACTCATTCCAAGACAGGTTGAACGAGCTACAAGATACTTATAAATATATGTTGCGATACCGGATCGAGGGGGCTAAAGATCCGATGCAAGACCAGATATACAACAACTTGATCGCATCCAGCTATGAGTTCGCGGATATAGTGAAGCACAAGGCCTTATCGGTAGATTCGCCTCTCTCCTATTATAGCCGTAGGCGAATGATGCAAAAGGAGCTTACCAACTATGACCAGCTCCACAAGGTCTTGAGAAACGCCTCTCTGGTGAAGATAGAGACTCCGACCGGAACCATCACGGAGCAGCAGCAAATCGAATCCGCCACGATCCTATTATTCAATAAGATCTGGACCTCGAATCCTCTCAATAAGGAAGAAATAGCCTCCATCAGGAACCTATTGAATGACCAAGAGTTGCCTTTTATCATCGGTAGCCAAATCGTATCGGCATTAATGTTGGGATTGCAAGCCGCTTTCGATAAGGAGAAACTGCTATTATTATTCGATGCGGCCAATCTCCAAGAAGATGAGATTCGTTACCGCGCGTTGATCGGGATTCTCTTGACGCTCTATACCTATAGGAAACGTACGGCGTTATATCCGCAGATAGCGGATCGACTAGCGGCTTTATCCGAGGGATTTCCTAATTTCACGAAAGCGATCCGCACGATTACCCTTCGTTTTATCCTAGCCCGTGAGACAGAGAAGATCACCCGTAAGCTACAAGACGAGATCATTCCGGAGATGATCAAGCTAGGCCCTAAAATCAGTCAAAAGATAAACTTAAAGGATATCAATCCGGAACTTCTCGGAAACGAGATGAATCCGGAGTGGCAGAATATGTTATCGAACAGTTCCTTAGGGAAGAAAATGGAGGAGTTCAGCGAACTGCAACAAGAAGGCGCGGACGTAATGCACTCTACTTTCGTGCATCTAAAGCATTTCCCCTTTTTCCGGGAACTGGGTAACTGGTTCATGCCATTCACGACCGAGCATTCCGCTTTTGGCAATCAGTTGAGCAAGAATCAAACGGAAAAGGATATGCTAGATTCCATGACTCTTGCGGCATTCATGTGTAATTCCGATAAATATTCCTTATATTTCAGTATGATGCAATTGCCGGATCAAGCCCGTCAAATGATGATGGGACAGTTTGGTAGTCAAGCCTCCGAGATGATTCAGCAAACAAAGGAGGAATTAATCAGTAAACGGGGAAAACTGGAAATCATATCCGGACAGTACATACAGGACTTGTATCGTTTCTTCAAACTTTATCCGGGACATCTGGATTTTGATGACATATTTACATCTGCGCTAGACTTTCATAACCTGCCAATTTTGCAGCCTTACGTCAGTGATGAGGAAAGTTTGACAACTATAGCGGAGTATTATCTCCGGAAGAATTACTTCCTTGACGCACTCACGATCTACAATCGCTTATCCGACGCAAATCAAGAAAGTGATATCTTATTCCAGAAAATCGGTTACTGCAAACAAATGAATGGCGATATACAAGGCGCCTTGGAGGCTTATTTACATGCGGATCTTATCAATCCAGACAGTAAATGGGTTATTCGCCGGATCGCCGGTTGTTACCGTACCTTAAAGCAACCGGAAGAAGCGTTGAAATACTATCATCGTTACGAGGCTTTCAATCCGGATGATTTATCGATCCAAATATGTATCGGCCACTGCCATCTTGAACTCAAGAATTATAATGAGGCGCTGAAATATTATTTCAAGGTAGATTATCTGGACAATAAAAGTACGAAGGCTTGGCGTCCAATAGCTTGGTGTTCTTTCTTGACCGGTAAATACGATCAGGCCCGTAATTATTACAAAAAGATCATGGATAATCAACCCAACACCCAAGATTTCTTGAATGCGGGACATACGGAATGGGCATTACAGAATATCAAGGGAGCGCTTGCTTTTTATAAAAAAGCCGTGGAGAAAGAGTCCGGTGATTTCTCGAAGTTCCAAGAGCAGTTCAATCAAGATATTCCCGATCTTCTTGTAGCGGGAATCGAGGAGGCGGAAGTGCCGTTGATGATGGATCAACTCCGGTATTCCTTGAGCGATATATTCTAACTAGTCATCCAACAATTTGAGAAGACAAAAAGAAATATCGTATGAAAGAGATGATATTAGAGACAAAGCGACTCCTATTAAGGGAATTAAAACAAGATGATTTTAATAATATCTGTAAGCTTTTACAAGATCCGATTGTAATGTACGCTTACGAGGGAGCGTTCAGTAAAAAAGAGGTACAAGAATGGCTTGATAAGCAATTAAGGAGGTATCAAAACGATGGTTTTGGTTTATGGGGGATGATAGAGAAAGACAGCGGAGAGCTTATCGGTCAATGTGGTCTCACCTATCAAGAATTCAATGGTCAACAGGTTCCGGAGATCGGTTATTTGCTTAGGGCGGAATACTGGCATAAAGGTTATGCTACCGAAGCCGCCATAGCTTGTAAGGAATACGCCTTCAATATCCTTAACTTCGACAAAGTATACTCCATCATACGGGACACAAATATCCCCTCTCAAAAAGTAGCACTAAGAAACGATATGAGGGAAATCGCAAATTTCATAAAACATTATCGCAATATCGATATGCTTCATTTAGTATTCTGCGTGAATAAGTTATAGTTATCAAGCGGAAAGACTGGGATTCGAACCCAGGGAGCGGTTACCCGCTCACCGCATTTCGAGTGCGGCCCGTTCGACCACTCCGGCATCTTTCCTTGTGGTTGACGTGTACAAAAGTACATAAAATATAGTATCGTTATTCTCTTGAAAGGCTAAAATTACTTTATCAAATACAAAAAAGGGCATTCTTCACAGAACGCCCCTCTTTAAAACATATAACTAATACCTCTAAATTACTTGAAATAACGATTATATAAACCTTCAAATCCTTTGCCATGACGTGCCTCGTCTTTGCACATCTCATGTACGGTATCATGGATCGCATCCAAATTCTGTTGTTTAGCCAATGTAGCGATACGTTTCTTGTCCTCGCATGCGCCAGCCTCAGCTTCCATACGCTTTTTCAAGTTAGTCTTCGTATCCCAAACAACGTCACCAAGAAGCTCCGCAAACTTAGCAGCGTGCTCAGCCTCTTCCCAAGCGTAACGCTTGAATGCCTCAGCTACCTCAGGATAACCCTCACGGTCTGCTTGACGGCTCATGGCCAAATACATACCAACTTCGGTACATTCTCCCATAAAGTGAGCGTTCAGACCTTCCAAAATCACTGGGTCTACACCTTTAGCAACACCTAGTACATGTTCGTCAACGAACTGCAACGCACCTTCTGTCTCTACTAATTCCTTAAATTTGCTTTTCGGTTGTTTACATTGAGGGCAGAACTCAGGAGCCTCATCACCTTCGTGTACATAACCACATACTGTGCAAATCCATTTCTTTTTCATATATCGCAAAATTTTTATTGGTTGTATGGCACAAAATTAACTAAACTATCCGATACTACCATAATTCATCGATAGATTAATTCTATGTGTTAATCGATAAAAACTATGGAACTTATTTTTGACAGTGATTGTTTACTAAGTAAATATTTATTTATATGGATACATCTAAGATTATTAGTTTATTAGGAGACAAAAGTGATTATTATTTAAATCACGTATGTAAGACTATTGATAAATCGCTGCTTCATCTTCCATCACCCACTTGCGTGGACGATGTGTGGGTCAATTCAGATAGAAACATACAGACTCTCAATAGTCTGCAAACCTTGTTGGGGCACGGAAGATTAGCTAACACCGGATATGTTTCTATCCTCCCGGTAGATCAAGATATCGAGCATACCGCAGGGTCTTCCTTCGCTCCAAACCCCATTTATTTCGATCCGGAGAATATCGTAAAATTAGCGATCGAGGGTGGTTGCAACGCAGTCGCTTCTACGTTCGGCATACTAGGGTCAGTCGCACGAAAATATGCCCATAAGATTCCATTCTTGGTAAAACTAAATCATAATGAGCTTCTTACTTATCCGAATTCTTACAATCAAATCTTATTCGGCACGGTGAAGGAAGCATGGAATATGGGCGCCGTAGCTGTAGGGGCCACGATCTATTTCGGATCAGAGCAAAGCCGACGTCAGCTAGTCGAGATTGCCGACGCATTCGAGTATGCCCATGAACTAGGTATGGCGACCGTATTATGGTGCTATTTACGAAACAGCTCTTTTAAAAAGGATGGCATCGACTATTCCGCGGCAGCCGATTTGACCGGACAGGCTAATCACCTTGGCGTCACGATCAAGGCCGATATCATCAAGCAGAAGCTACCGGAGAACAACGGAGGTTTCACCGCTATCAATTTCGGGAAGATCGATCAAAAGATGTACACAGAGTTAACGACAGAACATCCGATCGACCTCTGCCGTTACCAAGTTGCTAATAATTATATGGGACGTGTCGGGCTTATCAACTCCGGTGGGGAATCTCATGGCGCCTCAGATCTTAAAGACGCTGTCGTCACCGCTGTCATAAACAAACGTGCGGGTGGCATGGGGCTGATTAGCGGAAGAAAGGCGTTCCAACGTCCGATGAAAGACGGCGGGGAGTTACTTCATTCAATTCAAGATATTTATTTGGATAAGGATATTACTATCGCTTAGTTTGTTATTGCGTTGAGAAAAGAAGGCCGTCCATCAAAGCTATATACTTTGGGGACGGCCTTCAAATTTTATTTCTTCAACCACATATCCAACCACTCAAAGAATGTGCGTTGCCATAGAACGCCATTCTGGGGCTTCAATACCCAATGGTTCTCATCCGGATAAATCAGCAACTCGGCCGGTACCCCCCGAAGAACCGCGGCGTTAAACGCTGCCATTCCTTGATTAGCCAAGATCCGGTAATCCTTCTCTCCATGGATACAAAGGATAGGCGTATCCCATTTGTCCACGAACTTATGCGGGGAGTTCGCGAATGTACGCTGAGCCGTAGCGTTTTGCTTTTCCCAGTACGCTCCACCCATATCCCAATTGGCGAACCACATCTCTTCCGTTTCCAGATACTGCATTTCCATATTAAAGATACCATCGTGGGCGATAAACGCCTTGAAACGTTTATCATGATGACCTGCCAACCAATATACGGAGAATCCACCGAAGCTGGCGCCTACACAACCCAAGCGATCCTTATTTACATACGGTTCCTTGGCTACCTCGTCAATAGCGGTGAAATAGTCTTTCATGCATTGTCCGCCATAATCGCCGCTGACAGCCTCATTCCATTCCAAGCCAAATCCGGGAAGACCCCGACGGTTCGGTGCCACGATAATATAGTCATTAGCCGCCATGATCTGGAAATTCCAACGGTAAGACCAGAACTGGCTCACAGGGCTTTGCGGGCCACCCTCACAGAACAACAAGGTAGGATACTTCTTATTCGGATCGAACTGAGGCGGATAGATAACCCACGTTAGCATCTGCTTGCCATCCGTCGTCTTCATCCAACGTTCCTCTACCTTACCCATCGTAAGCTGGTCGTAAATATGTTTGTTTTCAAACGTAAGTTGAGTTACCGTATGATCCCCTGTCAAATCGATCGAATAGATCTCGTCTCCCATGCTCATGGAATGACGTTGAGCGATCAGCTTATCGCCCAGAAGAGCGACAGAGGCGTAATCGTACATACCTTCGGTCAGCAGGGTAATCTTATTGCCATTCGCCAAGTCTATCTGATAAACCTGCGACTCGCCATGCCAAACGCCCGTGAAATAGATACGCTTGCAATCAGCGCTCCAGCAATAAGAATCCACGTTGGAGTCAAAATCCTTGCTTACGAATGTTTTCTCACCCGTCTCCAGATTCATTACCATCAAGCGATTTTGATCCGCCTCGTAACCATCACGTTCCATACTTAGCCAAGCGATACTCTTTCCGTCCGGAGAATAGGTGGGATTCGTATCATATCCCTTGTTCTCTTCCGTTATATTGGTCGTTTGCTTCGTATTCAAGATCGGAAGAGC
>ERZ507003.1276-NODE-1276-length-10704-cov-4.151751_pt1 | contig 10704 bp, 10 predicted proteins | sample MGYA00513166_ERZ507003 | MGnify/ENA metagenome assembly ERZ507003
TCTTTCCCTACACGACGCTCTTCCGATCTTCTTCCGACAGTAAATTATTCCGATTGTAAATTTTATTCTCCGAATACTGCTTTGTAATCAGCCTGGAATTTTGCGATACCAGCATCTGTAAGCGGATGATGTGTCATCTGTTCAATTACTTTGTAAGGAACAGTTGCAATATCAGCACCTGCAAGTGCACATTCTGTAACGTGCATTGGGTTACGGACGCTCGCGCAGATGATCTGTGTATCAATATCTCCGGCCGCCGCAAACATCTCAGCGATTTCTTCGATCAGTTCTGTTCCACGTACAGAAATATCATCCAGACGTCCAAGGAACGGCGATACATATGTAGCCCCTGCTCTTGCTGCAAGAAGTGCCTGGTTTGCTGTAAATACCAGTGTTACATTTGTCTTGATTCCTTCAGCTGTAAGAGCTTTACAAGCTTTCAGTCCTTCTACAGTCATCGGAATTTTAACTACCATGTTCGGATGGATCTTAGCGATTTCTCTACCTTCTGCAATCATACCTTCTGCATCAGTAGTTGTTGCTTTTACTTCTCCACTGATCGGTCCGTCTACGATAGATGCGATCTCTGCGATAACTTCTTTAAAATCACGTCCCTCTTTTGCGATCAGTGACGGATTTGTTGTAACTCCGCAGATAACTCCCATATCGTTAGCTTTTTTAATGTCTTCCACATTTGCTGTGTCGATGAAAAATCTCATTTCGTTTTCCTCCTTATGAACATGAAAATTCGTATTTCCCGTTATCAGGAATCTCTCTTTTTATCTGATTGCCTGACTTGGTTAAATTATATCGCAATTTACTCTGACAGGTCAATAGCCATATGTTTTTATTAGTAATTTTTCACGTTAATATTAACTATTTTATTAGTAATTTTTTGATGCCGTTTTTGGATAATTCTTTATTTTATAGCGTTTTCAGAGACATAAACTATGAAATATTACTAATATTTTTTGAATTTAAACTAATTTTTCCCTTTTTTTGTTTTCGCATAAGACGTCGTTCCACGCACGATCAGACGAGGTTCATATTCTACATGGTAGGTGCTGATCGGCTGGATCTCTGAATACTGGCTGTTCTGAGAAAGAATCTTTTTCATAATGATATCACAGGCATCCCGCCCTTTGAAAACGACAAAATGCTCGATCGTTGTCAGCGACACCTTATGCATCTTTGCAAACAGTGTATTATCACATCCCATTACGGAAATATCTGCCGGAACTTTATATTTTTCTTCGTGAAGTGCATCCAGGATTCCAAATGCGATCATATCATTTAATCCGACGATCGCAGTAATATCATTATGTTCTCTCAAAAGCTCTTTCGTCAGATCATATCCGATCTTATACTCCGAATCGATATTCGGGATGCTCATATCGATCGACTCATTTGCTGCCTTGATGATCACATTGTCTTTTAATCCAACAGCATCAAATTCTTTCAGAAATCCTTCCACCCTTTTGGAGCGCTGCTTCTGTCTGGTTGTAAGAGGTGGTGCAATATACGCTACTTTCCGATGCCCCAGATCCAGAAGATGCTTTGCCATCATCCTTCCGAGTTTGGAATTATCCAGTTCCACTGCATCTACATTCAGATGCTCATTCTGGTTATTGATAATTACGATCGGAATTTTTTCTGCCAACTCTTCTATCGTATCCATAAAACAATGACTTGGATTGCAGGTATAGATAATACCAAGCGGTTTCAGCTCATGCATCATCCTGAGATACCGCTCCTCCATCTTCAGATCCCTCTGGGTATTGCACACAAACAGTCCATATCCCTGCTCCTTTGCACGGGATTCAATCCCCTGAAGCAACATAACATAATAAGGGTTCGTGAGGTTGGAACAAAATACGACGATCAGTTTTTCTTTCCTGCTTTCTCTGCGTGTCTTTCTTTTCGGTACTTCGTATCCCATCTCTTCTGCGATCTGTTCCACTTTACGGATCGTTTCTTTTGAAAATGATACATTATATTTTTTATTCAGGATCATGGATACCGTTGCCTGCGACACACCTGCCGCATGTGCGATATCCGAAGAGGTTACTTTCTTCTTTCTCATATCTTTACTTCTTTCAAATGCATACGTTTCCGGCACTCCTCGCAGTCCTTAAGTCACGTTAAGTCACCTAAAGTGCTGTACGTCCTTCCAGTGCACGCAGAAGCGTCACTTCATCAATATATTCCAGATCGCCGCCGACCGGCACGCCGCTTGCGATCCGGCTGACCTTGATTCCTGTCGGCTTGATCAGTTTGCTGATATACATCGCAGTAGTCTCCCCTTCCAGGCTGGAATTGGTTGCGATGATCACTTCATCCACATCCCCCTGAAGACGCTCCATCAGCTCTTTTAGCCGGATATCTCCAGGTCCGATCCCAAGCATCGGGGAAATTGCGCCATGAAGTACATGGTACACACCGTTATATTTTCCAGTCTTTTCATAAGCTGCAAGATCTCGGGAATTTTCCACAACCATAATCGTCTTATGATCCCGCTCCTCGCTGGCACAGATCGGGCATAATTCTTTGTCAGTAAGCGTGCAGCATTGCTTGCAGTATCTTACATTATTTCTTGCATCTACCAGTGTCGCTGCAAGCTGTTCTACCTGTTCCTTCGGCATATTAATGATATGAAAAGCCAGCCTTCCGGCTGACTTTGCTCCGATACCAGGCAGTCTTGATAATTCTTCGATCAGTTTACTGATCTGACTGCTGTAATAATCCATCTTTTACACTCCCGTTCTAGAACATTCCCGGCATTCCGCCAAGTCCGCCAGTCAGCTTGCTCATAGCGGAAGTATTTGCCTCATCGACCTGACGAAGTGCTTCATTGACTGCTGCCATGATCAGGTCTTCCAGCATCTCTACATCATCCGGATCCACAACTTCTTCCTGAAGTTTTACTTTCTGGACTTCTTTTTTACCACTTACGGTCACTTCTACAGCTCCGCCGCCTGCAGTTGCTGTAAAACTTTTCTCTTCCATCTCTTTTGCCTGCTCTTCCATCTGCTTCTGCATCTTCTGAGCCTGCTTCATTAAATTTGCCATATTTCCCGGCATTCCGCCTCCTGGAAATCCTCCTCTTTTTGCCATAACTATAAATCCTCCTAATTATTATTCATCTTCAATCGTGATCTCCATATTGATCACTTTTTCTATATCCACAAAACTGTCTTCAAAATGGCGCCCGTTCTCCACCTGACGCACATCAATCTCCACAGTCTTGCCGATTTTTTTCTCAATCAGATCTTTTAATTCCTGCTTATGTTCTTCGCTTCCTACCACGCTGGCGCTGATCTCATCCGGCAGAACGATCAGAAGTCTGTCCTGATTGTCCACGCTGAGTCTTGCCTGCTTCAGATAGCCTCTAAGCATTCCTGATGCTTCGTTTGCAATCTTCCGGAAATTGGATGTCACCTGCTTTACATCTTCCTTCAGTGCTTTCGGAAGCTGCGGTTTTGGCTGTGGCTTCGGTGCTTCACCATTTACATAAACAACCCTCTCCTGCGGCTGCGCAACTGCAAAACTTCCTTCTTCTACCTGTTTTTCCAGTGCACGGATCCGGTCCAGAAGACTGTCCTTCGTACTCTCCATCTGCGGTTTGCAAAGCTTGATCAGTGTTACTTCCAGAAGCACTCTTTTCTGTGTTGCGTATTTGAGCTGATTTGTCAGCTCGGAAAAAATACGGATATACCGGAGCAGCACCCCGGATTCGATCATCTGTGCTTCCTCTTTCAGCTGCGCCAGATTCTCCGTCGATACATCCAGCACATCTTCCATATTATCCGAAGTCTTCACCAGAAGAAGGTTGCGCAGATACCAGGTAAAATCTGCCGCAAGCTGCGTCAGTTCTCTTCCCTGCATCACAAGCTCTTCTACGGTAGCAAGTACCTTTCCCACATCCTGGCTGATGATCTGTCTGAGAAGCCGGCTGAACACATCCGTATCCACCGCGCCAAGAACCTCAAGAACATGATCGTAGGTCAGCTTCTGTCCGAGGTAAAACGCAATGCACTGATCCAGAAGACTTAGTGCATCTCGCATGGATCCGTCCGCCGCTTTCGCAATATAGCGGATTGCTTTTTCTTCTACCTCAACTTGTTCTTTTTTCATCAGTTCATCCAACCGCGCTGCGATCGTATCGATCGTAATACGCTTGAAATCGTAGCGCTGGCATCTGGATAAAATCGTGATCGGAATCTTATGTGCCTCTGTCGTTGCAAGAATAAAAATTACATATTCCGGGGGTTCCTCCAAAGTCTTTAACAGAGCATTAAATGCACCTATTGAAAGCATATGCACCTCATCGATGATATACACCTTATATCTTCCCTCCGTCGGACGGTAGGATACCTCTTCCCTGATCTCACGGATATTGTCCACACCGTTGTTGGAAGCCGCATCGATCTCAATGACGTTCATGGAAGTACCGGCTGCAATATTTTTGCACATGGTACATTCCCCGCAGGGACTTCCGTCTACCGGATGCTCGCAATTGACTGCCTTTGCAAAAATCTTCGCTACTGTTGTCTTTCCGGTTCCTCTTGTGCCACAGAACAGATATGCATGTCCGATCCTGTCCGCCTTTATCTGATTCTTCAGCGTTGTGATAATATGATCTTGTCCTTTTACGTCTTCAAATTCCGCAGGACGGAATTTACGATACAGGGCAGTATATGACATGTTAAATTACTCCTTTACTCATCACCAAAACTGATTCCGACAATCTTGGCTTCTTTGATGATATCCGCTTTCGGATCTACCATCTTCAGCTTTCCGGCAACCTCTCCAAGCGGAACCTTGCGGATGTTGCCGTTCTTGATTCCTACCATATATCCGTAGTCCTCTTTTAAGATCAGGTCTGCTGCTGCTGCTCCAAGTCTGGTTGCAAGCACACGGTCATACGGACACGGGCTTCCACCTCTCTGCGTATGTCCCGGCACTGTGATACGAACCTCCTGATCCATACGGTTCTGGATCTTCTCTGCAAGCTCATATGCCACAGACGGATAGCCCTTCTTTTCCTGTTTTTCTTTTAATTTTTTCTTCGGAAGGGCTGCATCTTCTTTTGTGATCGCGCCTTCTGCAACCGCGATGATCGTAAAATGCTTTCCTTCCTCTGTACGGCTCTTGATCGCACGCACTACGTTATCCACATCATACGGGATCTCCGGGAGAAGAATAATATCTGCTCCGCCTGCGATTCCGGCATGAAGTGTTACCCATCCTACTTTATGCCCCATAACCTCTACAATAAATACACGGCTGTGTGAAGTTGCAGTTGTATGGATTCTGTCAATTGCTTCCGTTGCGATATCTACCGCACTCTGAAAGCCAAATGTCATATCTGTTCCCCACAGATCGTTGTCGATCGTCTTCGGAAGTGTAATCACATTCAGTCCTTCTTCTCTTAACAGATTCGCAGTCTTATGTGTTCCATTTCCTCCCAGTACTACCAGGCAATTCAGGTTCAACTTATGATAAGTATGCTTCATCGCTTCGACCTTATCGATCCCATCCGGTCCAGGTACGCGCATCAGTTTAAACGGCTGTCTGGATGTTCCGAGGATTGTTCCACCCATCGTCAGTATTCCCGAAAAATCTTTTGCTGTCAGCATCTCAAAGTTCGAATAAATAAGTCCTTTATATCCATCCTGAAATCCATAAATTTCCACATCGTTTCGTTTTGAACAAAGTCCTTTTACAACACCTCGCATGGCCGCGTTCAGTGCCTGACAATCCCCACCACTGGTAAGCATTCCAATTCTAAACATAATTGTCCATCCTTTCCCTGTTCATCTTTTCCAGATCAGTCTGTTATTTTCAGTTATAATCCCTTTGTATTATAACCGATTCCCGAGTCCTATACAAGCAATAGTTCTGCTTCAAAACCGATACATACCGCATCCTGGTCTGTCATTTTGAATCACATCTGGCGAAATACACAGCACAGATTGACTTTTTGTTCCGGAATGGATATATTATAGAAGTGAAACAGTTAGTGCAGGCATACATCTGATTTTTTGTGATCACATCAGACTCTGCACGTAAAAATTTATAAAAGAAAGTCAGGTATTCTCATGGAAAGAAATGAATTGTGCTGGTGTGGCAGCGGAAAAAAATACAAAAAATGTCATCTTATGATCGAAGAAAAGATCGCATATCATGCCGATAAAGGAGAAATCGTTCCGACAAGAGATATGCTCAAGACCATTCCTCAGATTGAAGGAATCCAGAAAAGTGCAGATCTCAATACTGCCGTACTTGATCATGTAGCTGCCCATATCCACGCAGGCATGAGTACAGCCGAAATTGATAAATTAGTTTATGACTATACAACCGAACACGGCGGAATCCCGGCACCGCTTAATTATCAGGGATTCCCAAAGAGTGTGTGTACTTCTATTAACAACGAGATCTGCCATGGTATTCCGGATGAAAATATTATTCTGGAAGAAGGCGATATCATCAATGTGGATGTATCTACCATTCTGGACGGATATTTCTCAGATGCATCCCGTATGTTTATGATCGGCAAGGTCAGCGAACGTGCCGAAAAACTGGTTCGTGTCACGCAGGAATGTGTCGAACTTGGACTTGCGCAGGCAAAACCATGGAACCATCTCGGAGACATTGCAGATGCGATCAATTCACATGCAAAAGCAAATGGCTATTCTGTTGTAGAGGAAATCGGCGGACATGGTGTTGGTCTTGAATTCCACGAAGAACCTTGGGTAAGCTATGTTACACCAAAGGGAAGCGAAATGCTTCTGGTTCCGGGAATGATCTTTACCATCGAACCAATGATCAACGAAGGCAGTCCGGAATTCTTTGTTGATGAAGACAATGACTGGACGGTTTATACCGAAGATGACGGACTTTCTGCTCAGGTAGAATACATGGTCCGCATTACGGATGATGGCGCTGTCGTTATGACAAAATAATTTTCTATTACAAAAAGGACCGGATGGCGAACTGCCATCCGATCCTTTTACTATTACTATTTATCTTATATTTCTAATTCTGTTTTGCGTTTTTTCTACGTTCATCCAGTTCTTTTCTAACTGTCGGATATACCTTATCGATTCCCATAAATAAATACCAGATGATTAAAACAACGACTGTGATAGCCAGTGGCAGATATAAGAACAGACTCTTAATTGCAAAGATCGCACTGTCCGGCTGAACAGCTGCCGTTCCATTATAATTTCCTGCCGCAAGAATCCATCCAAGTGCTGCTGTCCCAAGACCTGTTCCGATTTTCTGTCCAAAGCTGGTTACACTGTAAGTAAGTCCTTCTTCTCGGATTCCGTCTTTCCATTCACTGTAATCCACTACGTCTCCAACAATTGCGAACAGGCAGGAATACAATGCCGCATGACCAATTCCCTGTAAAACCAGTCCTCCATAAATCATCGGAAGATTGACCGGTCCTGCAATTTCAAGAATAAGTCCTGCTCCATAGAACAGGAAGCCCACAAATAATGCTTTGATCTTTCCAAATTTTTTTGCAAAAATAGGGATCAGCATGATCGTAAGGATCGTTGGGATATAGTTAAATAATGTCATTGTACTGTTGATCATCTCATTGCCAAGTACATATTTTGCATAATAAATTCTTGATCCACCGGTAAGTCCGAGTGATGTATAAATAATTGCAAATGCTAATGTGATCAGAATAAAGTATTTATTGCTGCAAAGAATTTTAATAGTCTTAATCGGGTGTTTTTTCTTCTTTTCAGTCACTTCCGGTTTGATCGGTTTATATCTTTCTTTTGTTCCGGCAAATGTTGTAATAAACATTCCAAGTGCTACGATCGCATAAATAATACTCATGCAGGTCCAGCCCTTCTGGCCGTTTCCAAGGAAATGTACCAGCGGAATCGTAATCACATTGATTACCAGCTGTGCGATCATTGTAAATTCAAACCGGATTGTATTCATTACATTTCGGTCATGCTGCTCGGTTGTTACCAGCGAAAGCATAGTATTGTAAGAAAGATTTGATGCAGTAAAACAAACTGCTGCAAGGAAAATATATACAGGCAGCATATAAATTGCTTTTCCGTTTGCTCCGATATTCGGAACTGTAAAAATCATAATCAGACTGACAACAAGCGGAGGTGCACTCCATAATACCCACGGACGAGCCTTTCCCCATCTGGTATTTGTCTTATCGATAATAACACCCATAAAAAGATCGGATACTCCATCAAACAATCTTGCGATCAACATCAGGGTTCCAACTACTCCTGCTGCAATTCCTGCCACATCTGTACAGTAAATCGTCAGGAATGAAGCTACCGTTGTCCACACAAGGTTTGCTCCGATATCACCAACTCCGTAACAGACTTTTTCTCTGGTGGAAACCCGCATACCTTCTGCTTCTTTTTTGACTGCTTTACTTTTTGTTTTTTCTTTAATTACTCCGACGGAAATTTTTTCGACTGCTTCCATCTTACTTCCTCCTCTTCTCAATTTCTGAACCTACTATAGCAAATTCAGATTTTTAAAAAGGAGAAATTTTTTATAAAAAGAGGAATTTTACAAACTGATTATGTATTCATCCTCCGATATTCGTTCGGAAGCATCCCTACTTCCTGTTTAAACACCTTACTCATGTACTTGGGATCCGAAAAACCTGCCATTGAAGCAATCTGATTCAGCTTTAATTCCGTATCTAGAAGTAATTGTTTTACATGTGCGATTTTATATCGCCTTATGATCTCCGTAAAAGAAGAGCCTGTTTCTTTTTTTAACTGTGTACCCAGATACTGTTCGGTAACATGCAGTCTCCTGGCTGTTTCCTCCAGATTGATTCCGTCACTGTAGCATTCTTTAATAATAGAAAGAGCTTTCTGTACCAGAAGCTCTGCCGAAGTCTGTTTTTTTTCATCATTTTCTCTACAGGCAAATAATTCCAGCATTGCATCCATGATTTCTTCCCAGAAAACAGCATTTAAAATCGTATGTAATATTTTTTGGACAAGCAGATCTTCATCCCGTAATGTTCCACACTCTTTTGCCGTATTGATCACAGCGTAAGCAAAACGGATACAAACCTCTCTGATTTCCTGCGGGCTGTGGACTTCACGTAATCCTGCCTCCATAAATTGCTGAAAGCACCGGGTAAACGCAGGATAATCCAGATGGATTACCGCACTCCTTGCCTGATTCTCCAGATCTGCCGGATAAGTAAAACGATTTGTCCTCAGTTGCGCGATTTTTTTGCACTTGATCAATACCCGGTTGCCAAGTATTAAATGCCATCCGCATGCTTCGGTCAGCGCATTTTCAATCTCCGCCAGTTCTCCCAGCCCTTGACACTCTTTTCCCGCAAATGCCCCATGATCATGGATTCTCATAGAAAAAGCCGGTACTACCGATTGCTTCAAATACTGTATAAAATTTTTTTTTGCTTTCACATCATAAAAACAGATAAAAACAGACTGCCTCTTCTCTCTCCATAACCAGCACATTTTTTTGTCCGGATTATGTTCCCGGAATTCTTCTAAAAAAAGCTCTGCTTCTTTTTGTTCGGAATCATAATACTTTCCCACAAAAAGATACATACAGTAAATTTGTTTTCTGCCGGAGAAACCATATTTCTCCAAAAGCGTCTCCTCTAACCTAGAATCCTCTTCATACTCGCCTTCTAACGCATCTTTTATGACCGTTTCAAGTGAAAGAGAATTTTTCCCTCTCTGTTCTACGAATATCTCTTCCTTGATTTTAGAAAGGGTGTTCTTCAGTTCCGTAAGATTAACCGGCTTTAGCAGATAATTTTCTATTCCGAGTGCAATTGCCTTTTTTGCATAATCAAAGTCAGAGTATGCCGTAAGAATCACAACCTTAGTCATACTTCCTCTTTCTCTTGCTTCTTTTAACATCTGCAGACCGTTCATATCCGGCATCTGGATATCAAGCAGGATCAGATCCGCTCCCTCCTGCAAGATGGCCTCCACAATATGGTCAAAGCTGCTCGGCGCGCAGGTTTCATACCCATAGCGGCGCAGCAGAGCGGAGAGCTCCTCCCGAATTTTAGGGTGATCTTCCACAATCATGATTTTCATAGGACAATCCTTTCTTCCGGTGCGCGGGCGAAACGCAGCATTTATAGAGCGCACAGCAACTGGATAAATGCCGATCCAGCTTGGGATCCGGCGGGGTCACGCAAAACTGATTTTTGATCCATAGCTTATGGGAGGGGAGATTATCCGGCGCATAATAGGCGATTACCTGATAGCTTTCCGCCGCGACAGCCTGTTCTTTTATATGCCCAACGAGCGCGCTGGCGATCCCCTTGCAGCGCTCTGCTGGGCTGAATACTTCAATCACCAGGATTAAATCCTCCGTCAAACGCGGCTCAGTGGTAATCTTCCTGCGCTGCACAAATGCAAAACCAAGCAGCCGCCCGGCTTTGGCCGCAACAGATAAGATCCCCTTGCGCTTGAGAAACGATTTCGTGTGCGGATGCTGCCGGATGATTTGCCTCTTTTCCGAAAAAGAGGCTTCCCGAATCTCCATACAGCCGCCCCTTTCATTCATCTTCTTCCTGCTGGGCCTTCCATTTGGCGAGTTGATCCGCAAGCGCGGAATTGCCGCGGGAGGCCTGTTCCTTTTGTTGCCGCTCCAGATATTTTCGAACGTCGCTCTTGTTTGCGCCCGCCGCTTTTTTGCGCT
>ERZ507003.1281-NODE-1281-length-10687-cov-4.683597_pt1 | contig 10687 bp, 10 predicted proteins | sample MGYA00513166_ERZ507003 | MGnify/ENA metagenome assembly ERZ507003
ATAAAAATAGATATACAAAACAGGATGGAGAATAATATATGTCAAGTAAGCTTGGAAGCGAGCCACTTGGAAAGTTTTACACAGGTAAGAAGCCTAAGAAAAGACGTGAATGGCGTGGACTTAAGGATACCTGGTATGATTACACAAGATGGCTTGGATATTGGAAAACATTAATAACATTTATAATAAAGCCTAATAATATGAAAGGCTTTTTCAGGTACCGCTGGATGATGAATTATCTGGCACTTCCTGATTTTATGGACAGGCATACAGAGGGTATGAGAGATCTGCAGCTTCGGATGGCGCACAATGCCCTTGGACTCATAGTAACAGATATATGTGGTATGTTAGGACAGATATTTAAGGCAGATCCAGCCATAGGAAACGATAAAGAACTTAATAAAAAAATCGTGCTATTTGATGAGAATATGATGAGTACCCTTATGGGAGGCTTTCCGAATCTTGTATGGCTGTCAGTAGAGGTTCCAGCGGTGTATACAAGTTCAATGATGTCGCAGACAGGTGTAAGCTATTATGTTGATGTGACACATGAATACGGGGTGCCATCAGATGTATGTCCTATGCCAGCAGCTGAGCTTGGTGTTGCGCTTGCAGATGATTTTCCTCTTATTGGCTGTTGTGCAGTGCAATGTAACACAACATGTGATGGAAGTCTTATGGGTAATGGTATAGAGGCAAGATCTTTTAAGATACCGACATTTCAGCTTGCAGTTCCTATAAGGCACAGACAGGAAAGTGTTCAGGAGTATGCAGCAGAAGAGGTGCTTAATGCCATACATTTTATAGAGGAACAGACAGGTGAGAAGTTTGACTGGGATGCATTTTTTAAAAGCATGGAAAGGTTTAACGCAGAAACTGACGAGTTCCTTGAGTGGATGGAAATATCAAAGACAGATTATCCACAGGTTATGGGAGTCACACTTGCACTTTACAGGTATGGTGTTTATCAGGCTGCTGGTGGAAGAAACCAGGCATTTCTTGATATGGATAAGAAGCTTACACGTATGGCGATGGAAGGTTATGAAAAGAAGCTGCCTGCTGCTAAGGAATATCGTCACCGTGCTATGACATGGGGCGTTCAGGCAGCATATTATACAGCGCTTCCTATATGGCTTCTTAACTGTTGGGGAGTTGTGACAATAACAGATATGCTTAGTATGGTATCAACAGAAAAGGTTAATACAAAAGATAAGCATCAGGCTATGCTGGACCTGGCATATTTATATGAGAATATGATTATGAGAAACCGTTCTAACGGTGGATATGAAACAGGCGTTGAGGCACTCTGGAGATTCTGTGAAATGTTCCGTATAGATATAGTTATTATGTATGTACATATGGGATGTAAGTCTATGTCAGGATATCATGGACTTTTTGAAGAAGAGGCAAGAAAGCATGGCGTACATCTTATATGGGTAACTCATAATCTTATGTGTCCAGAGGATGGAAGCAGGCGTGATATGAGAACAGAGATAAACAGATATATGAGAACAGTGTTTAGAGAAGAACCGCTAGACCCTACACTTGAAGATTTCGATGATAAGCAGAACTGGTAGGAAGCTGCGTGGATTGCGCAGCAGGTAAGCATATGCAGAGTATGGAGGACATATGAGTAAGTTTTATGGTGGCTGTGATGCCGGAAGTACATATACTAAGTGTGTAATATTAAATGAAGATGGAAAAATAGTAGCAGATGTTACAAAAAGAAGCAGAATTAATCCTGTATTGAGTGCCAAAGATGCACTTGATACAGCGATAAGCCAGGTGGATGGATTAAATAGTTCAGAGGAGCTTTCATATCTTATTGGAACAGGTTATGGACGTAATAAGGTACCATTTGCTGATGAGAATATATCAGAGATAAGCTGTCATGCCATGGGAGTCCATGTGACAGACCCTTCTGTTAAAGCTATCATAGATATAGGTGGACAGGATGTTAAGGGTATAGCGATAGATACTGATGGAACAGTCCTTAACTTTGCCATGAATGATAAATGTGCAGCAGGAACAGGACGCTTCTTTGAGTCTATGGCAAGAGCCTTTGAGATGAGCCTTGATGACTTTTCAAAGCTTTCACTATCAGCTAAAAATGTTATTCCAATAACAGCACAGTGTGCAGTGTTTGCAGAGAGTGAAGTGATATCGCTTGTAGGTGAGGGAAAGCCTATGGATGAAATAGCGGCAGGTATAGAGCTTTCAGTTGCTAAAAGATGCTTTGTTATGGCAAAAAAAGCCGGAGTAGTAGATTCAGTCACACTTACAGGTGGTTGTGCAAAGAATGAAGGTTTAAAACAGGCAATCGAGAAGGTACTTAAGGTAAAGGTTGTAGAGCTGCCAGTGGATCCACAGCTTATGGGTGCACTTGGTGCAGCAGAGTATGCAAGACAGAAGGGAAGAGTTAAGCAGTGATAATATTAAAAATAGCAGCAATAACAGCCATAGTTCTGATTATATTATTTGTACTCACGTTGATCATATATTTCTTTAATCTTGATATGAAGTTTGCCGCATGTCTTATAAAACCGCTTACAGCTTATTATAACTGGTCGGGAAACAGAAGAAAAAAGCATAAAGAAAAGCAAAAGGAAAAGCAGCAGGGATGATGCTGCATAAGAAAGGCTGAATGTAATATGCAGGTTCTAAGTATTTATGATAAAGATATATCAGAGTTAAAGAAGTGCTTTAATTCTGATGCTTATGGAAATATTAAAAAGCTTCCGTCAGATAAATCATGGGAGGTTACAGCACAGGAAAGTCTGGTTCTAAAACGTGATATGGCATATGAGCTTGGTGGAGGTATGAATAAAGCCATTAGTTCAATAGCCTTTACTACGTCAAGTGAATGTGTTAGTGACGACGGAGTATATCTTATGGGAGAAGATCTTCAGGATATAAAGGAAGATATATCATATGCAAGATTCACTTTTATACGGCTGAATGAGTCATATATTAAGGATATACAGGAAAAAAATGCAGAAGCCCTGCATGCTGCCCTGCGTGCTGTTGACTATGTGAGATATCATAATTTTCCTAAAGGATATATGATGAGAATATCATCAGTAAAGGAAAGAGAACCAGTAAGAGTGTCAAAACAGGCAATAGCAGATGGCATGACATTTTCACATATAGGCTCTGAGATGATAAATGCATATAGGAAACGTAAGGAAGTTGAAGCAGTGCAGATATATTTTCTGACAAGTAAAACAGCGGATTATGAGCTTTTATATGATAAGGCACATAGAATTGAACAGATTACAGATTCGCTTAATCATATGTTTAACGGACTTGTTATGGATTGTTCATCCTGTAAGAGTAGAGAGCTGTGTGATGAGATAGATGGGATGAAAGAGTTACATAAGAACCTTTCATCCATCTGATAGAGTCTGGTTGTCTCTGCTTTTTTTGCTTTTGATTTTATTCTTATACATGATGGAATCTACAGCTTTAAAGCAGTTATCAATACCACTTTCGTCTATAGCACCATATCCGGTTGCAACAGAATATGGATAGTCAGTTGTAGCTGCAATATCATTAATAGCCTGATGAAATGTTTTAAGACATCTGTTGATGATATCAAGGCTTGTATTATTGATATGCTTAAGATTATTAAGGTCTGCAATGAGTATATATCTGTGTGATTCTACGCTTAAGCGTTCTTTTTCCATGGCAAGCTCAAAGGCAGAACGGTTGTTTATATGTGTCATGGCATCAGTGAATGCCAGTTCCTTGTATATTTTATTACGTGTGTTTTGTATAAAATTCTCTTTGATAACATGAAATATCGAAAAACTGAAATATACAAGCAGCAAAGCAATACCATATACAGAAAATCTTATTCTTTCAAAAGTTGAATTGTTAGAATAGTAGCGTATAATATCAAGAATAAGAAAGAATGATATTATCATAAAAGATATAAATATATCAAACTTATATTATAATTATTGGTTATGGTATTGGTTGATTCGTTGTTAAGGCATAATCAACTTATCCTTGTATTGCAATATATGGCTATACCTAAGAATAAAAAAACAGTAAGGATAAAACATATACTTATATTGACAGCAGACGAATTTGTAATTATATTAAACTTATTAGCGAAGCAATGCTTTTTATTTGAAAAAATATTCTGCATAATTAGATGTTATCCTTTCTGATAATATTTTTGATTGATGGGTTGGAATACCACTTTAGTACTATACATTAGTACCAATTACCCATAAGCCCGGATATTATATCATAGGTCTGTGATTTAATTCAAGTACCAGAATGTATCAAATTAAAATTTTAAGGCATTGGAAATGGAGGATTATTGTGTATAGAGAAGATTATAATGTAGTTATTCCAAAGTTTAACGAGGTTAAGGTATCAATAGATGAGCTTGGTGCAGTAAGTGGAAAGCTTGATGTTAAAACAGGACATGATAATGCAGTTATTATTAATAATGCAATAAGAAGCTTATCTGAAAATGGTGGTGGTACTGTAATAGTACCAGCTGGAATATGGGCATGTGCGCCTATAAGAATATTGTCTGGAATCAATCTTCACCTTGAGGGCCAGGCTATGCTTAAGTTTATAAAGTCAAAGGAAGACTATCCTTTAATAATAACTAATTATGAAGGTCAGCAGTGTATACGTGCTGTCTCACCAGTTACAGCTGAGAATGCAGAAAATATAGCTATAACAGGTGAAGGAATCATAGACGGAAGTGGAGATGAGTGGCGTCCAGTCAAGAGATTCAAGGTAACAGACAAGCAGTGGGAAGCACTTCTTAAGAAGAGTGATAATGTGTTTGCAACGAAAGAAACAGAAGTATGGATGCCATCAAAGTCAAGCCTTGTTGGAAACGAGAAGAATATCCAGGGTGATACACAGGATATTATAGATGAGGCTTCTGAATATTATGATTTTTACAGACCTGTTATGATAAGCTTAAGATATTGCAGGAATATTCTTTTACAGGGAGTTACATTTATGAATTCACCAGCATGGAATATTCATCCATTTTTCTGTAGGAGTCTTACAGTAGATCATGTAAATGTGCGTAATCCATACTATGCACAGAATGGTGATGGAATAGATGTTGAATCATGTACAGATGTACATATACATCATAGTGTGTTTGAAACAGGCGATGATGCAATATGCATAAAATCAGGAAAGAATGCAGTTGCAAGAACTATAGAGGGTCCATGCAGCAATATATATGTTCATGACTGTCTTGTAAATGAAGGACATGGTGGCTTTGTAATAGGAAGCGAAATGTCAAGAGACGTTAGAGATATACTTGTTGAGAACTGTACATTTACAGGTACTGATGTTGGTGTAAGGATGAAGAGTGCATTAGGACGAGGTGGAGTAGTTGAGAATATAACAATCCGTAATATTAATATGATAAATATTAAGGGTGAGGGAGTAATACTTACAATGTCTTATGTTCTTAATCTTCTTAACCGTAATGAGACTATTGCTATGGACAATGAAGAAGATATTCCATATTTTAAGAATATGAATATGGAAAACATAACATGTCTGGGTTGTAAGGAATTTATTAAGATAGAGCCTTTGCAGGGACGTCCTGAAACAATATCAGATATTGTAGTGAATGGAAAGAAATATTGTTAAAATAAATAATAATATTATTATTATGATATTATTATTGATAATATTATTATTGAGCATATGAATGTAATGGGGGAAGGAAAAACTGTAATCTGGCAGTTGTTTCTTTCCCTTTTATATGGATAACGAATATTGTGATGTGTGTAATGAAAATATAAAATATGTTTTTCGGATACATGAATGGAGATAAATATGAAAAATAATAAGTATGAAATAGACATGTGCAACGGCACAATAATGGATAAACTCATATCATTTGCACTGCCACTTATGATATCAGGAATGCTTCAGCTTATGTTTAATGCTGTTGATATAATAGTTGTAGGACGTTTTACAGGAAGTCAGGCGTTAGCAGCAGTTGGTTCGACGACAGCGCTTATATGTACATTCACTAATCTTTTTATAGGTGTATCGCTTGGAGCTAATGTACTTGCCGCACGGTTCTATGCTTCAGGAAAGACAAAGGAAATGTCTGAAACAGTACATACAGCTATATTACTTGCTTTAATAAGCGGTATTGCCATGAGTATTATAGGAATATTATGTGCAAGAGAATCTCTTGTGCTTATTGCAACGCCGGATGATATTATCGGGCAGGCAGCATTATATCTCAGGATATATTTTTTGGGCATGCCATTTTTTATGTTATATAATTATGGTGCAGCAATATTAAGGGCGGTTGGTGATACCAAGAGACCGCTTATGTACTTAATAGCTGCTGGTACAGCGAATGCAGTATTAGATCTCATCCTTGTAATTATATTTAAAATGGGTGTAGCTGGTGTAGCCATAGGCACCATAACATCGCAGTTTATTTCGTGTGTACTCGTTATAAGGTGTCTGTGCAAGACAGATGCTATATATAAGTTATACATATCAAAGCTTAGAATAAAGAAGTATTATCTTATCCAGATACTTAAGGTGGGACTTCCCGCAGGTATCCAGAGTACAGTTATTAACTTTTCAAATGTTTTGTTACAGTCATCTGTTAATTCATTTGGAGAAATAGCTATGGCTGGTTACACGGCAGCCAACAATATACTTGGATTTTTATATGTATCAGTTAATTCAGTTACACAGGCATGTATGAGTTTTACAAGCCAGAATTATGGTGTGCGCAAGTTTAAAAGAATGGATAAGGTGCTTGTTGATTGTGCAATATTGTCAATAATAGTATCTGTAGTTATAGGTGGTGGCTCATATCTTTTAGGGCATCAGATACTAGGAATATATACTAAGCAGGAAGATGTAATACAATGTGGTATGGAGATTCTTTCCATATCAACCATTCCATATTTTTTGTGTGGTCTTATGGATATGATTCCGGGTTCTATGAGAGGAGTTGGATATTCAGCAGTTCCTATGCTACTTTCTATAATCGGAACAGTTGGAACAAGGCTTGTGTGGATATATGGAGTATTCCCTGAGCACAGGTCATTGTATGTTTTGTTTATGTCATATCCAGTTTCATGGGGATTGACGATAGTTATGCAGGCAATATGTCTTGTGTTTGTAAGAAGGAAAATAAGGAAGTAAGATATATAAACACATTGTTGTATTCACCTTTGATATAACGGAAATAACAGAACAAAATAAAACAAAGAAAGAGGAATGATTGATAAAATATGAATAGCAAAATAGGTAATTATAATAAACAACAGTTACAAGATCAGCTTGAGTCTATGGGACTTAAAGGTGATGAAACTATACTTATACATTCATCAATGAAGTCTATAGGTGAGGTTGATGGTGGTGCAGATACTGTGCTTGATGCGTGGATGGAATATTTTAAGGATGGACTTTTACTTCTGCCAACACATACATGGAAGACTGTAAATGCGGATAATCCGGTATATAATCCACAGACAACTCCATCATGTGTAGGACTTCTTACGAATATGTTTATGAAAAGGGATGGGGTTATACGTTCGCTTCATCCAACCCACAGTATGGCAGGTTATGGGAAAAATGCTGCAGAATATCTGGCAGGTGAGGAATATAATAATACACCATGTACTCCTGGTGGCTGTTATGACAGACTTAAGGATGCAGGCGGCAAAGTGCTGCTTGTAGGTGTTGGTCACGAAAGAAACACCTATATACATAGTGTTGAAGAGGTGTTGAATGTGCCTAACAGACTGTCGGATATGCCTATGGAGCTTGTTATAGAACTTCTTAAGGAAGATGAAGATAATAAGAATAAGAATAAGAAGCTTCCGCACTATAACAGGGCTGACGGCTGGAAAAAATGTATTGATAGTAATGTGGGATACGATAATAATAACAAGTTATGCAGGAAGGTATATGTAAGAAAGCATTACAATGCACAGCAGCCTCATATATCTGAGGATTTCGTCAAGCTGAACCAGATATTCCTTGACAGTGGAGTTGTTAAAAAGGTAAAGTTTGGCGATGCCGACAGTCTTTTGTGTGATGCTAAAGGGATGTTTAATGTTGTAAGACAAGTGATTGCACCAGACCCAGAGTGTATTGTAACTAAGGATACATTATCGATGCCAGAGTATTGATTTGATTATAGGAAAAAACTATGACTACATATATTTTATTAGGATTATGCATATGTAATGCTTTATTATATAATAACCACATAAACATACAAGAAATATAGGAATACATTAAAAGAAAGAGAAAGTGGTGGAATATATGAAACAGATATTATGCTTTGGAGATTCTAATACATGGGGACTTATCCCTAAGACTAATAAAAGATATGAGTGGGGCGTAAGGTGGACAAGCCTTCTTAATGAAAGTCTGAATGATAAAAAGGAAGGTGGATATCGTGTTATAGAGGAAGGCTTGTGTGGCAGGACAACCGTATTTGACGACCCGTTAAGAGATGGACGAAATGGTGTAAAGATACTGCCAACTATATTGGAAACCCACAATCCAGTTGATATAGTGATAATTATGCTTGGAACTAACGACTGCAAGACTGTTTACAATGCATCAGCAGAATTTATTGGTCAGGGCGTAAAAAGACTTATCGGACAGGTAAAGAACTACATACCAGATAGTAAAATACTTGTAATATCGCCTATACATCTTGGTGAGGGCGTTTGGGAGTCAGACTATGACCCTGAATTCTCTAGTGCTTCAGTGAGCCTGTCAAAAGAGCTTACAGATGTATACAAAAAGATTGCAGCACAGGAAAATGTTGGGTTTATAGCAGCTTCAGAGGTTGCCTCCCCAAGCACTGCTGACAGAGAGCATCTTAGCGAGGAAGGTCATAAGAGGCTTGCAAGGGAGGTGGAAGAGTGGGTTAAAAATGTGGCGTAGAATTGGGCTTATAGTCTGGCCTATGCCTGTTGCTTATAAAATTTTAAAATTGTTTGTCGTTTTCATAAACACAAAAAACAATTTAGATATAATCAGAAACATAAGGAATAGCATGATAAAGTATGTCATCAAGCTTTTCCACAGCCTCTTTCGTAGTTTCAATCCGTTCCATACTGTAAAGCTTTTCAGCACTTTTATAGCCAAGTAGCATAGTTGTCAGGGTAGCTATTGACATTTTCATAGTATAGTCTGGAGTACCGCTTGTTATACTACAGTGCCCGTCCTTGAACATGACAATGAATCTTCCGTTATTCCAGGAAAGAAGCTCATCTTCGATATCGAAAGCAAAGACACATGCAGGTTCATCAGGGTCGATGGCATATTTTCCAAAAAACTGCTTGATATCGATAATTCTTCCCATAGCATAAGGTCTGATAGTTTCCTTTATATCACTGTCATCAAGCTCAAAGGCTATCGGTTCGCTGTAATAGTTGTTACCACGTACTTCATCAATCATAGAATCGTGGGCATGTATATATTCCCACAGACCAAGCTGGGCTTCACGGTTTAGATATATCATTTCCTTAACGTGCATAATGTCGGAGCTTATCATATACACCATATATCCATAAGGAACATCATCCCTTGAATAATATATAGCAACCATAGTGTCGTCCTCATCCCAGCGCCAGTATTCTTCCCATGCAAGGTTGTTGCGGTACAGGCAGCCATGGGTTTTTTCGGCGAATTTGGAATGAAGCTTGTGAAATTCCTCATCATCCCATGATACTCTTCGTACATATCCAGGTTCGTGTAACTTTTCTGGAATCTGTCGGTCTTTAATAGTGTATGTCATTTTGTTAGATATGATTTCCCAGCCAAGATTGCGGTAGAGTGGTATTGAATAAGGATATAGCAGTGCAAATGACTTGTGTCCCTCACGCATACGTGTAAGACACTGTATCATAAGTTTTTTCATAATTCCGTGACCAGTGTATTCAGGATATGTGCATACGCTTGTTACAAAGCCTACATTATAACGTATGCCATATATGTTCATATCAAGTGGATATACGGCAAACTGAGCGATAAGCTCATTCTTATCAAAGCATCCAAGAACGTCAGCTCTTTGAAGAACTGGGAACTTAGACTGCTTTATCTCATCATCTTTCCAGCCAGTTTCGGCAAGCTCAGCTTCTGTTACCTGAAAGGCATATCTTAAAAGTGCATTATATTGTTCGGCATCATCTGTTGTAAGAGGCCTTATTATATATTCTTCATCATTAGGAAAGTTCATAACAATTAATCCTTCTTAATTATTTTAGTACACAAACATTTTAGATTATCGTCATTATTTGTCAAGGTGTAAATAAATGCTATCACAAAAGCTATGATAAATGTCATAATTAATGGAAAATTAATATAAAACATGCTGATAAAATGATACAATAATAAAATAACGGACAAAATTATTCATTGTTTAAAATTAAATGAGCAAAAAATAAGAAAGAAATGAGGTGTTTTTATGTGTACAGCAGCAACTTATAAAACCAAAGATTTTTATATGGGAAGAACTCTTGATTATGAGTTTTCTTATGGTGAGGAGATAACTATAACTCCAAGAAACTATGAATTTAAGTTCAGACATGCAGGACAGTTAAAGTCACACTATGCGATTATAGGAATGGCTTTCGTGGCAGGTGGATATCCTCTTTATTATGATGCTGTCAACGAAAAGGGTGTAGGTATG
>ERZ507003.1282-NODE-1282-length-10680-cov-6.943529_pt1 | contig 10680 bp, 8 predicted proteins | sample MGYA00513166_ERZ507003 | MGnify/ENA metagenome assembly ERZ507003
GATGAGAAAATCAAAGTCAATCGTCAGATAAATGATAATTTACCGATGCTTGACCATTCATTAAGAGGGGCAGAAGTTCGTCGCGCTGCTTAGTTAGAGCTGCAATTTCTTTTGTAAGTACAAACTGTTTGTTTGCTATTTCATCTTGCAATTCTATCCATTGTTTATAAGCCTCATTTGCCCCAACAACAAGAATTGGAAATTTGCAAAGGTCATCCCTTGAAACTTCTTTGAATGTCGTACCTGTGCCTAATTGTTCTATTTGTTTAATGTGGTGTTTTATGTAGTAGTACAAATAGATTGAGTTCTCGATGTTCTTCGGAATAAAACTCTTGAAGCCTTGATTTGTACATACTTCATGCTTTGCAATAGAAACAAGGCCGATAGGAGCACGGCTTGACATAAGAACAGAATTTGTCGGAAGCATACTCGTACTACAAGAATCGAAACCTTGCTTTGTTATGTTGCGTTCGCCTTGGTATACAAACTTTGATTGTTGGTCGGACAAATCCTTTGGAGTTATCCAAACTATATCACCACCATAATTTGCGTCATCGGTTGTTGAAGGTGTTGCTCCATTCTTTATTTCCGCAAAATCTATAAGATTTTCTATTTGCCAACCAACAGGAACATCTCTTTTCAAGCGTTCATTATAAACCATAGCCCCACCACTTGATTTATACGGCTTGCCCTCCTCATTTGGAAAGTCAAACTGCACAAACCAGTAGTCATAGAGTTGCTTTGCCATCACCTCTAAATTATCATTTATCTGACGATTGATGGCTATCTTGTTATCAATGTCCGTTAAAATGCGCCCAATCCTTTTCTGAATATCAAGAGACGGAATCCACACTGTACATTCTTTAATCTTGTCAGGAGAGGTGTGGCGTATTTTTGTTTGCTGAGCAGCGGCACTAAGCTGCTGTTTAACGAAAGCTGACGAGATTAGGTAGAAAGCAAAGTCTTTATCCAATAAGCTCTCGTTGCAGTCAATTTTTGCAATATCTTGACTTTGGATATATTTTCCACTTTCGGGTATTCTTGCAGTAGAACCAAGCAATCCGATTGCCTGTTCTGTCAAAGGCGTAATAATGTCTCCCTTTTCAAGTAGAAATTCCTCTTTGAAACCACCTGTATAGTAGATGTTATCTTTTGATTGATTCTCTTTGAAGCAATTATTTCGATAGTCAAAATTTCCACAAGTAAGACGAACATAGTTTCCTTGGGTGGCATAAAATTCGCCACCCAAACTTGCTCCTCTTGTAACTTGTACTAAATCTCCAATTTTATATTTCTTCAATTCCATTTACATCCGTACTAAAAAATAGTTAAAAATTACATTCTTCCAACATTGGCAGCAATTCTTCATACCTCTTATTCTCAAAGTCATTGAAACGTTGAGTACATATATACCGTGCATCAAAGACTTCATATTCGCTATCAAATTCAGAGTGACAATCACTATACCATAGAATTATCTTATCCTTTCTTGGAAGTTCGTTGATTTCTAACTCTATTGAGTTACCAATGTAATCTTCCAAACACCCATTTGGAAAGAATATTTCGTCATAATCTCTGGATTGATGCAGAACTGATAATTGGTCGAAGAATGTGAATTCTTTTGGCAAATCATCACAAAGATTTATCTGTTTCGACTCTGTGTTTATGCGCTTAATCACATTCTTACAGACAGTATCTATGATTTCATCAATAAGAGGATAGCAATCATTTTCAATTTGAGAGATAAACTTATCCGCCTTTTCCAACTGTTCTTTTAGATATTCTATTTCAGTCATTGATTTATCCTTTATCCAGCAATCCCCTCACTTCTTTATCGAAGTCAGAGTCAATGCGTTGTGTCTTATTGAAAATGTCATATTCTTCTTCCGCTTTCTTCTTGGCTTGCGCTGCCGATATTTTGCCTTTGTCAGGCAATATCTGGTATTTGCGGAATGTCAAGAACTCATTGACACTTGCCGAGAACTGCGACATGTTGAACGTGTTTTCACGCTCTATGAGGTCTTCGATATAGTCAAAGAAGCCTGTTACAGCACGCTCCAGTTGTCGGATTTCTTTCTCTTGTAGATAGTTCTTGGCTATGCTGACATCTGATTTCAGAACACGTCCATCTGGAGCATTTTTCCAAGTGGTCAATCCCATGTGGTCTTTCGTATGGTCAGCCTTTGAATAGATAATCTCCGCAGCAGTCTGTCCTGTAATGGCATAGTGGAAGCGATTTTGTATCATAGCATAGAAATCTCTTGTAGTTGGAGAGTTCTTGTCATAGTCGGTGCTGCACTCTGCATATATGTCCGTAATCTGTTGCCAAATGCGACGTTCACTTGTACGAATAGAGCGAATGCGTTCAAGCAATTCACGGAAGTAATCCTTGCCAAACACAGCATTACCTTGCTTCAACCGCTCATCGTCCATTGCAAACCCCTTTTTGATATACTCATTGAGTATCTTTGTTGCCCATTGACGAAAACGAGTGGCTTTCAGTGAAGACACACGATAGCCTACGGCAATAATAGCATCAAGAGAATAATATGTTGTTGTGTAGTTCTTGCCATCAGCGGCAGTTGTTTCCATTTTGGAAATAACTGAATCCGCCACAAGTTCACCCTCTTCAAAGATGTTCTTCAAGTGCTTGCTAATAGCAGGAACACCAACGCCAAAGAGTTGAGCCATAGCCTTTTGTGTACACCAAAGCGTTTCACCCTTGATGACAACTTGCACCTTGCCGTCAGCATCGGGCATATTGTAAAGCAGAAATTGTATCTCGTTACTCATTGCTGTTCTCTTTTCCTACATTTTCATTGAAACCGATACAATCCAACTGCTTCAGAATCTCTTCTTCTAAACGGTGACTCTCGTTGAATTGTTGTCTTAGCGTGGTCTTGAAATTGTCCATACGACGGTTGAACTCATCTTCCGTAATATCCACATAGTCAATCTTGATGTCGAAATACTGACCAGCGGAGAAGCTGTAGCCCTTCTCCTTTATCTCATCAAAAGTTGGAGTGACTGAGAAGTCTTCAACCACTTCCTTGTTGCGGAATGTGTTGACAATCTGTTGTATCTCCTCTGTGCGCAGTTTTGTCTTTTGGTTGCCATTCTCTTTGATTGTCTCACCAAGTTTGCTTGCATCAATGAGTACTGGTTTATCTACACCAGATTTGTCGATGAACACCACACTTACATTGGTGCCAGTGTTTGCAAAGATATTACTTGGCATACTTACCACACCACGCAGAATGGACTTCTCGCCATCGACCAAGTGCTTACGTATCTTGAAAGCGATGCCACTTTTAGCCGTGATGAAACCCGTAGGAACGACAATAGCCGCCTTACCGTCTTCTTTCAGACTGTAAAGTAAGTGTTGGAAGAAGCACAGATAGATTTCCATGCCTTTCTTGTTTTTGGAAGGAATGTTTGGAATGCCAGCAAAGAAACGCCCCTTGTAACTATCGGTCTTCAAATCGCTATGATAGTCGGAGAAGTCCAACTTGAAAGGCGGATTGCTGACAATATAGTCGAACTTACGCAACGAGCCATCCTCATTCTTGTGGAACGGATGCTTTAGCGTGTTACCCTGTATAACATGGGTCAGAGAATGGCTCATGCTGTTAAGGATAAGGTTCAACATCATCATTGTTGAGGACTTATCGCTGATGTCCTGTGTATAAACTGTGCAGTTTTGCTCACCGATGGCATGAGCCAAGGCGATAACAAGTGTTCCTGTACCTGCCGATGGGTCGTAGCAAGTCACGCTCCTTACATCTTCCGATGGATCAACAAGCAGTTGAGCCATGATAGCTGCAATAGCGTGAGGCGTGTAGTATTCGGCATAGTTGCCACCACCATTAGCATTGTAATCTTTTATAAGGTATTCAAATATCGTGGAGAAGAAATCATAGCCAGCTTCAAAGGCATTCTCAAACGAGAAACTTGCCACATCACCAATCAGCGAACGGCAAAAGGCATTCTTCTTGTTCGTTCCACCAGAAACCACATCAGATATAGGCTTCATAATGGAAACTCTGGTCTCGTCCTCATTGAGGATATAGAAGATGTCAGAGTTTTCGCTTGCTATACTCTCCAATGTAGAATCGAACAGCTCGGCAAACTTATCCTCGTTCTGTCGCTTGGCAAGGAACGGAATAAGATGTTCCTTTTTCAAGATGATTGTGTCGAGCATGGAATCGCACATCTCCTCATAATCATCTTCCGACATGGCATCAATAGCTGCAAAGAAATCCTCGGCATTAGCCAGTTCTGGATTTTCTTTTTTAGCCTCATAGATAAACTTGTCATTAAGGAACTTGTAGAGGAAAATCTCCACAATAACCACATATTCATTACCGCTACCAGCGAGTCCGTTCTCTGTGGTAGTCTTTTTCAAGTCATCAATCAGCGCATAAGTCTGATTTTTTATTTCTTCTATATTTTTCATTCGTTTGTTATCTTGCTATTTGATATTCTCTGTTTATTATCTCACTCACATACTTGCGCACCTCACGGTCGGTCTTTACCGCTTCTTCCTTGAAATGGCGTGTGACGTAAGTAAGGATGTTCTTCTTGAAATACTCTGGAACTTCCAAGATGGATTGGTTATGGAAATACACATCGTCCACATCTTCCTTGATGGCAAGTAGAATGATGGTCATTTTCTCCTTTTCCTCCGTCCATGCGTAGTTGCGAGGCGTAACCTTGCGTTCGGTTTCTTCCTTGTCTTTCTCTTTCAGGCGTTTCTCCACACGCACAAACTTGGTATCACCATTGTACTTGATGGCTTCCAAAGCGTCACGTTCATTCAGTTTCTTGATGCGACGCAGAATGTCATTCACGTTCTGTACCTTTTTGTGCATATTAAACTCCTCCTGTGACTCCATTTCCTTTTTACGGAACAGGCGCAGGAACTCTTCCAAGATAGAGCGATATTCTGGGTCATCGGTATCAACACACGCTTTCAGTTGCTGTCTGGCGTGTTCCACGCTCTGCTTGTATTGTTCCTGTATCTCCAACTCGCCCTCGCCACGCTTTTCAAAAGAAAACTCGATATTTTCCAATGCCATATTGAGCAGTTGCTTTGCATTGGCGTTCTCGTCGGAATTGTCTATGAAGCCCAACAGGTCAAGACGGTTCTTCGCTGCCTTTATCAAGTTGTGAATGTCGCTGATTTCCACAACCTCGTCAGCGTTAGAACCTTGCGAAGTAAGCATGTTCTGCAAACTCCGCATATCTTCAAGAGAGTTGAGGACTGTGCGGACAACATTTCTGTCATCTTCCAAATTGAGTTGGCGAGAGAAAATTTCGGGATTGCCCAGTTCATAGTTGTCAAGCACTTTCTTGGCTTCATCAACCCTTTTCTTGGCTTCGTCCATTGACACCAACAAGCGATCGGTGTTCTGTATATTGTCTTTGCCAACCTCATGTTCAAGTTCTTCTTGATACTCCTTGTTTGTCTTGCTGTATTCCTCCTCAATGTTGGCGAAATCCACCACATAGCCATACTTCATGTCCTTGTATGGGCGGTTTACACGTGTCAATGTCTGGAGCAAGTTATGCTCCTTGACCATACGGTGCAGATACAATTTCTTCAAACGTGGAGCATCAAAGCCTGTCTGGAGCATCTGGAACACAATAAGCAAGTCAATTTTGCCATCCTTGAACAGTTCTATCCACTTGGCACGAGTTTCCTTATCGAAACTGTCGTATGTGATAAGTGCAGCACGATAGCAACCTTTCTTACAAGGCTTTTTCTTGACTTCCATTTCGCCAGCACTGATACTTTTGTACACGATTGAACCGTCCTCGTCCGTTTCGTTGTCAAGTTCGCTTTCATCGGCATACTTTTCAAGAAATAGTCGGTACATGAGCTGTGCCTGTTCCTTGCTATTGCACACAACCATACCGCCTAACGTGTTGTCTTCATTCTTTTGGCGGAATGTGCGCAAGTCTTCTATGATATAATCAAGAAGCGGTTGCACATACACATGGTGGGCATACACATCGCTTTCCTTTACGCTGTGTACCTTTACACGGATGCTGTTCAAAGCCTCTTTCAACTTGATTTTATAGTTTGAGCCTATATCTTCACGTATCAGTCGGCGTGTATAACCGTCAGCAATGGACGCATTATAGAAATAGGTGTGTATGTAATCACCGAAAATATCTTTGGTGTTATACTCCTTGCTGATGATTGGCGTGCCTGTTAAGGCTATCTTGACGGCATTCGTATCACTGGATATGAGATTTTTAAGGAAACTGCCGTCTGGACTGTAATTGCGGTGTGCCTCGTCTATGAAATAGATGCGCTGCACAGGTACATTGTAGGCATTCTTTGCCAAAGCCTTTGAATCGTTGGAGAACTTTTGTATGTTCACTACGGTTATCTCAGGCTTACCCTCTCTGTTCTGAGTAGTCAAACCGCTGCTTATTATACTTGCAAAAGCCCCCTTATCCTGCACTGAATTGACTTTCAGACCACGATACGAAAACTCCCTTTGGGCTTGTATCATCAAGTCCAATCGGTCAACGATAAAGAAGAACTGCGGAACAATCCCTTTTGCAGAATAATAATCCGTCAGGTATTTCACATTATAGAATGACAAGGCAGTCTTTCCGCTACCTTGCGTGTGCCAAATGATACCTTTGTTTTTGCCAGTCTCCAAATACCTCTCTATGGCTTTTGTGGCGAACAACTGCGGATAGCGCATGATGTGCTTTTGCAGCCCGTTGGGATAGTCAACGTATGCGATGCCATATTTCAAAAGAAAATGGAAACGATTGAAAGAAAACAGACTGTCACAAATACGCTTGGTCGGAGTATTTGCCAGACAGTTGGTCTTGTATTCACTGCTGTTCTTATATTGCGGCACATTGTTGTCACGCAAAAGGACTTCTTCCTCTTCGGGCGTTACTTGGTGAATATGCCGTGCAGTAGGGAAACTATCCTGTCCCTCCTCACGGAAACAGTTGTACTTTGTATTCTTCTTTCCGATAGTGGCATAGAAAGCACCGATAGTTGGCGTAACCTCATTATTGTCATATTCCATATCGTTACTGAACACCATTATCTGTGTGATATTCAAGAAGCGACGGTATTGTGGATTGACAAAACGTTGTTTCATGCGGTCTGTTTCCGCTTGTATGCCTTTATGGTTATTCTCTTTCTTTACCTCAATGAAAGCCAATGGCAAACCGTTTACAAAAATCGTTATGTCGGGACGGTAGTTGTCGCTGTCCTTGCTGCCACAAGTCATTTCTGTGGCAACCTGGAAAGTGTTGTTCTTATAGAAATTTACAGGAGAGGACAAATCTATAATCCTTTCTCCTGTGTTCAACAGTATTTCATTGTAGAACTGTCTGCCCAAATCGTCATTCTGCAATGACTTTTGTATTTTGACAAGCATATCCTCTGCATCCTTTTTCTCCGCCTTAGGATTTAGGGTGCAGTAAGCATCTGTAAAATAATCCGTCAAAATATTCGTTAGTGGGTCAAACTCCGTTTTAGGAGCCTCCACATATTTTGTTTTCAGTCCTTTCAAGGAAACATACTTGAAACCCATACCCATTAGGTGCATGAGCGTGGGGAACTTCACCCTGCTGTCCTCGCAGAACGCTGATTTTGCATCTTTTGCCATAGTCATACGATTTTATTTATCCACTATGAGGTCTTTCATACTGACAGAGAGAATATCGGCTATCTCGTTTAGCAATTCCAATGATGGCTGCTTGCGATTACTGCAATAGGCATTTATGGTGCTGAAACTTTTTCCGAGTTTCTTTGCCAATTCGGTTTGGGAGACTTCTTTCTCAACCAGAACCAGTTTTATTCTGTTCAGCTTCATTTTTCAAACCTTTATTTCATATAATAACGCAAATGTAGCACTTTTATTTCATCAAACCGCTCGTTTTATGCTATATTTAGTGATTATACGAGTGTTTTTGTAGCTAAATCAGAACGAAATAAGGGAATAAAGAGATTTTATCCTCCTTACTCCCCCTTTCTTTTCTTCCCTAATTTCCAAATACTTTTTCCACTCGCTTGACGGCATCCGCTCTCATCTGCATGGCTACGGAAGCATAAATCTGTGTTGTCTTAACACTTTTATGACCCAATAGTTTGCTCACAGTCAAGATGTCACATCCTGCGAGGATAGCCAACGTTCCAAAAGTGTGCCGACTTGTGTGAAATCCGAGAACCTTTGTAATGCCAGCTCGTTTTGCCATGTGCTTCAAGGCTCTGTCACAGTTGCAGATTTGCGGTGTGTTGAACACAAGGCTATCTTCACTTTTATCTTCTTTGTCGGGCAACCATTCCAATGCCTTTTTGCCTAATGGTATCAGAATGGGGTGCTTGGTTTTCTGCATACGAGGCAGATAGATTGCCAATCCCGCATCAGTTTGGCGAATATCCTTCCATTTTAAGTTGGATATGTCGCTATGTCTTAAACCTGTAAAGCAACAGAACATATAACATTGTTTGGTTGCAGGACTGCCTGTTTCAACGGATGCCAATGCCATGACTTCATCTTTTGTCAGTGCCACTATATTGCTCTCTGTCTTGCTGACCCTTTCCCTTATATCCAATGAAGCAAAAGGATTTGCACTTATCAGTCCGTTTCTGACCGCCTTGTTCAATATGGTGTTGAGTGTGGTCTGCATTTGGTGCATGGTGGACTGTGCCAACTTCTGAGGGTTGCTTGGAGACTTTGGCGAAACATAGATGTCCCTCATATAGTTCAAGAAGCCCATATATACGTTTTTATTGAAGTCTATCAATCGTATGCCACCTTTATGGCTGTATTTCATATATTGGTGCATGATGGCTATCAGCTTCCATACATTCTTGATGTAGTTCAGAGAATACGCTTGGCTGTCAATCAATCCCTTGTGATAATCAAGCAGCCATTCATAGAAAACAGGCGATGCCTTTCTTAATGCCGTTTCATCTGGAGTATTTGCCTCCTTACGAATACCAAGGAGTCTTTCTGCCTTTATAGCGACCGCCTTTTTCATGGCGTTCTTGTTCTCTCGCTTTGCGTCTTCGTTTACCTCTGGAACAAGGTACAAATGCAGTGACTCATATTCCCTTTTACCATTCTCATAGCAGTCAAGGTATAGCGACTGACTGCCATTTTTTAACACTCTTGTTCTTATCTCTATACTCATTTTCAGTTACCTTTTCTATTAGTGCTAATCAAATAGATTATCAACCTTGTTGACCGCCTCCACTTTTTTCTCGTCCACTATCTTGCTGTATATCTGTGTTGTAGAGACATTGCTATGCCCCAATAATTTGCTTGTTGTATAGATGTCAACCCCAAGTGTCAGCATCATCGTGGCGAAGGTGTGCCGTGAGCAGTGAAACGAGATGTGCTTTTTAATATCAGCATTTTGCATCCATTTACGAATGTCGTGACAAACCGTTGGAGTGCCTGGCAAAGTGAATATCGGCTCGTTCGGCTCTTCCTTTTCATTAAGGCAGTTCAGAGCCTCTTTTGATAATGGAACATTGACGAGTTTGTTTGTCTTCTCCATGATCGTGCGGACAAACTTTGTCTTTCCGTCAGATGCGAGAAACACCTTGTTCCATGTGAGCGCACGTACATCACCCAAGCGCAATCCTGCAAAGCAAGAGAAGATAAATGCCTTTTTTACTTCCGTGTTGGCGCAGTCCGCTTTCATAATGGCTTTCAACTCGTCAATAGTCAGATATTCTCTTACGCTTTCGGCTGGCTGATGCTTCTCCTTAGCATCCAACAGTTTCATTGGATTGCTTGCTATGATACCCTCACGCACTGCCTTATTCAACGCTCCATTGAATACCGCTTGATGATGATGTGCGCAACCTTGACTGATAACAGCTGTAGCGTCTTTCTTCACTCCATGATGTGCCGTTTTCAAAAACTTCACGAAGCCACGGCAGAAATCAACATCTATTTCTGACAAACAGATATTGATGTCGCCAGTCGTGGCAAGGTACTGTTCTATCTTGTGGCGCATCTCCTTTCTGCCTTTCAATGTGGATTTGGCAAAGTTGCCGTCCGATTCCTCATATTTGCAGAGCCAAGTCAGCAGTGGCATATTCTCTTGCTTGATTTTCTCCCATTGTTTGATGCCACGGTTCTGTAACCCCAATATTCTTTCTGACTTCACCTTGTTTGCCACTTGCATAGCGTGTCTGTTCTGGTCTTTTGAAATCGGGTCTTTCTCTGGAACGAGGTAGAGCGACAGCGACTCGTATTTTCTGACACCATCTGAATAAATGTCGAGATAGAGGCTGATATTTCCATTCTTCAACTTGCGCTGACGAATGCGAACAGGCTCTTTCGGTTTTGATACTTTCTTTCGTCTTCCCATGCTGTTATATGCTTTTATTTGTTTCTATTTTATCCCACATTCGGGCTTCTCTGAGCTCAAAGTTATAAAGATTATTTTGTTCCGCGTAACAAACGTGCAACAAAAATGCACCAAAAATAGATTTTTAACAGTCAAGAAAACAAAAGAAATCAAATCAATAAAGTATCTGTGTATCAATGTGATAACGTGTATTTCTTTTGATTTATTGCGACTTTGTTTTACGCCATAATATCCTCTACTTCGTGGGCTTCTACGTGCTGCTGCTCTTTGACATTGTATTGTGCATCCAAATCGAGAACCTGACGGCGA
>ERZ507003.1284-NODE-1284-length-10672-cov-4.333616_pt1 | contig 10672 bp, 16 predicted proteins | sample MGYA00513166_ERZ507003 | MGnify/ENA metagenome assembly ERZ507003
AGTTCTACTACTTAAACTATAATTAACTACTTAGTTACTATTATTAACCACTTAATACTACTTAATACTATTTAAACTATTATTACTAAAACAAAATTAATAATACTAAGCTTTAAGACATCACTATGTTCTCTCTAAACAATATTTAAAATCACAACAAAACAAAAAGTGTAGTAATTACCTACACTTTTGTATGCAAAAAATGATTTCAATACGAGTTACCTACATTTTTGTATGATAACTACATGTTAAACTAGATTACTTAAAACTCATCTCAGTTTCTACCAATGTACTAAACAACTCCTTTTGTTCTTCATCTAGAAGTTGGTACATCTGATCTAACATTTCAGTGAATAGCTTGTCAGACCCTCCACGTTTAGGATAATTGCCATTTTCTCCTTTGAGGTCTTTTTTATTTAAAACAGCTCTTAATGCACTAAAACGAGACATCGATAATTGTGTCATGTTTAGATTTGAACGCACTTTTTCTTCCGGGGTTTTTGCTGGTTCAAGTTTAGTAGGAATTTTGTTTTTTTCTTTTTTCTGAGTAACAATGTTTACTTTTTTAGGAGAAACAGCAGCTTTTTTGGGTTCTACACTTGCTTCAGTTAGATAGGCAATATCATGCTTCTCCTTAAGTTTATCAATTACTACTTCTTCAATCTCTTTCCCTTTAAAAAAACGGTCAAATACTTCTTTAGCTGTTGTGCGATCATTTGATTCAACAGCTGTTAAAAGGTTATTATAATTTCTTTGTTGGATAGTATTAAGCTTTTTCGCCATTGTGTTCTCCAATCGTTTTAATTAGTTCATTCATAACATTTGTGATTTGTTTTTGAGGGATGCTATAGCCACTATTTGTAAAAACATTTGCTTGATTAGCAATCATATCTTTGTATTGTTTATTATTAAATAAGTATTGCTCAAAAACTTTAGTATTATGTTCTTCCGCAATTTTCTCAAGAGTTGATACTGCTTCTCTTGCTTTGACTTGTTTAATTGATTTTTTACTAAAGCCTGGCCCTTTATCAACCTGAGTTATAACGATCCCAGCTATAACAATATCAATTCCAAAGAAAGAGAATCCTTCTTGAACTGCTTCAATATCTTCGATTGTATCCTTTACACCTTCGATACCAAACTTATCAGGTGTTGTAGGGATAAGTACAAAAACTTTAGAATTAGTAAAAAGCGTACTAGTTGTTGAAACGCCAAAGAAAGGAGGGGTATCAAAGAGAACAAAATCATAGTAGTCATTGATATCTTGAACAACGTTTCTTAAACGAAAATCTCTATCTTTTAAACCAGATGCTTCACTTTCCCAGTTCTTCATCAGCTTACTTCCAGGAAGCAAATCATAACCGTCAACCGGGACAATAGCATCAGCTACTTCTACTTCTTTTTTTAGTACAGAATAAATACCTTCTTGTTCGTCTTCGTTCACTCCTGCTGCTGTAGTTAGATTGCATTGACCATCAAGATCTCCTGCACAAGTTTTATAGCCAGCGTAACCTAATGCTTGTGCTAGTAATAAAGCCAAAGTTGTTTTTGAAGATCCTCCTTTCTCGGCCATCATTATGACTGTATTTGCGACCATATAAACTCCTTTCAATCCATTATGTACGATACACTATGTATAACAAAACGATACATATAATTAACTATTTAAAGTATACCATAAAGAATTCTAATAGCAAGTATTATGCATGATATATCGTAAATAATACAAGATACACTATGTATAGTACATATTTGAAGATCTGATTTTTGCGCATTAGGTGATACATAGTGCATCGTTTACCATATACTATTTTAAAAGAAAGCATATGACATATTAACAAAATTCGACATGAATAATGCACGATACACTATGTATTATGTAAGATAAAATCTAAATAAACTATGTACTACTCTAACATATACGATACATAGAATAACCATATATAGTGTATCACTATATTTGATGTTCTTTTCTAATGTTACCCACTACACTATACATATCCTTGCTATATATAGTGCAGAGAAAAAAAAGCAAAACTTTTATAGTGTACTATACACGATGTAAGATACATTATTAGATAATGTATTTCTAGGTATTATATCGTATATCTTACATACGTTCTTTTAATATAATAAATAAGAATAATTGCATTACAAGACGATACACAATACACAATACATTATGTAAGTTGTATAATGTATAGTACAATCTATTATCGTATATAGTAAATAATAGATGATGTATATTGTACGATACATAAAAGAACTATATATGAATATGTTCTTATTGGATAATAAGTTATATTTAAAATTAGTATAAAGATTGTTCTAGGTTGTTTACTATACAAGATACATTGTTAAACTATGTATCTTGTATTACTTTTTTATGACGACTGATTCATCGCTTATTACGATTGTTGAACTATACATAATGTGTTTTAAACTATAGACTATGTATAGTATATAATGCAATAAAAAGTAGTATATATGGTTATAATTCGAATAACGATAAACTTGTAATGTTAGTTGCTCTTTGCTATACTAAAGACATAAATTGTTTAATTTATAACTTAATTCACCACCTCAAACGGTGAACCTTTGGTCACGTGACTAAAGAAAAGAGAAGCATGGAGGAGGAGATGTCATTACTGGTTCTGTCCCAGCAATCGGCATACCATGTTTTATACGGGCTAAAAGGGAGCGTACTCGCTTTTAGCTATCAGTTAAGCCATCAGACAGAAGAAGAGGCTTAACGCTTATAACAGGTACGAGATAATTTGCCTTCAGTTTTTTGAAAGGCTACAACAAACGTTATTAGCAACTAAGCATAACGAGAAGTTTATCCTATGGTTTGCCATAGGCACGAGCAACCTTGTTTTTTGAGACAAGGCTTGCCGGCTTCTTTGTTATGCTTTTTTTGTTTTGAGTTTGGGTAGACAGACAAAAAGGAAGGCGACATCTCGATGATTAGAGACGAGGAACAGGTGTTCCCAACTCTAACTTGTCGGCATACGGAGGAAAGTCCACGAATCGGTATTCGGAACTTTCCAAGGTCACTTAACAACAACTATTTTAATTTAAAAGGAGAAAGACAATGACAAAAACTTTCAAAACAAGCTCTACTTATAGAGCTGCAAGAAAACAACAGAAAACCGCATATCGTAAAACATTTTACGATGAAATGAATTATATCATCAGTCCTAGTGAGTGGGCTGATGGTGTCATCAGCGGTTTCATAGATCCGAAGACCTCTTGGTCTAATGATCATGTTAAAGGAAAACTTGAGAGAGTTATCCCACGTAGTCATTGGACTAAGAGGGGGTATAAGGAATACCTTGGTAAATCAAGGTATTATGTTTCTCAGCAAGAGCCTGAAGCGGAAATTGTCGAGATGATGGATCTCGAGTTAGTGTTTTAGAAAAAGGAGAAAAATATGGCAAAATTTGTTGAAATTTCAACTGAAGGTATTTTTTCAAGAACCTTCAGAAACGAAAAAGGAAATACCGACTTATGTAATCCCACTGGAAGGGAATTACGTGAGTCTCAAGACCCAGCAGATTGGTGGGTAGAGTATGAGGACAGTTTAGGTGGTCTTCATTACGGTCGTTAAACAACATTCAATATCAAAGGAGAAAAACATATGCTAAATAAGGTAATTCTAACAGGCCGTCTTGTAGCCGATGCTGAGCTTCGCTACACACCGTCGAACAAGGCGGTAGCAACGGCTCGAATCGCTTGCCCTCGTGATTTCAAAAATCAAAATGGGGAGCGAGAAAGCGACTTTTTCCCTCTAGTTATTTGGGGTAAATATGCGGAGAGTTTCTCAAACTGGATCAAGAAAGGATATCTTGTGACAGTTGAGGGACGTTTGCAAACTCGATCTTATGAAAACCAACAAGGTCAAAAGGTTTATGTGACTGAGGTTAATGTGTCAAACTTTGATAACTTACAGCCTCGTCATAGCAACACCTCTTCTCAACAAAGTCCAGATTTTGGACCTGCAGAAGGTGGCTTTCCTGGAGGTGGAGAAGCTATGGACCCGACTATGTTTGAGAATATTCCTTTCTAATCAAACATAGTTTATAAAAGAAATAAGTGCTCAGTATACTGGGCTCTTTTTGTTTTTAAAGGAGAAAAAATGACAGTAGAGATTCTACCTCCATTGACAGTGGATAATTACTACCAAGATAGGTATTATATGTCCACTTCTCGTTTTAAGGAGTATATTAAATGTCCCTTAAGGCAGCAGGTTGTTGACTTAGGCTTTTGGCCTGAGAAAACAGAGACAGAAAGTCTCCTCGTTGGTAATTATGTCCATTCTTATTTTGAGACTAAAGAAGCTCATGAAGCATTCTTGGAAATGAATCGAGATAAGATTATCAGTCAACGAGGAAAAACTGCTGGCCAGGTAAAAGCCTCTTTCAAACAAGCAGATAAGATGATTGCTGCTTTAGAAAAAGAGGAGCTTTTTAATTGTTTGTATCATGGTACAGATGATGAGATGGTGGAGAAAGAACGGATTATCACTGGTACGTTAGAAGGGATTCCCTTCAAATGCAAAATTGATAGTCTGAATCTTTCAGGCGGTTATTTCATAGACTTGAAAACGATGGAGAGTCTTCAGTCGGAAAAATATTCGACGACACTTCATCGTTATACGAAGTCTCTTCTCTATAACATTGTAGAATATCAGTATACGCTACAAATGTACGTATATCAGGAGTTGCTGAAGCAAACCTACGGTTATGAGTTTACACCTTATATTATGGCAGTTTCAAAAGAACCTGTTCCAGATAAGGAGTTAATTCTGATCGATGATACTATTATCGAAATGGGGAGAGACCTCTTCTATGGGCATCTTGAAGTACTTAAAGATGCTTTGGCACATAAGTCTGTCGAAGGGTGTGGTCACTGTGATTACTGTTTAACGAACAAGTCGTTAGTAACAGCAAAAACAGTGGCAGAATTTTTACAATAATAATAAATAGTAAATAAAGTGGTCAAGAGACCACTTTTTATATTAAGGAGAAAAACAATGACTGAAAATACTGAAACTATGGTAAATAACACAAACATGCTAGCTGAACTCATTGAGGCAAAGGTGGCTCTAGCTAAGGCTGAAATGCAATTAGAATGGCAAAAGGCTGAACAAGTTAAAAAAGACCATTCTAAACCAGAGCCAGAGGTTATGGCTCCATTGTTTGAAGCTTTAGCCAAGGCTCAAGCTGAGTTTAAGTCGGTAACAGCGACAAGTAGAGTCACGTTTAAGAACGTGGACTTTAAGTTCGCCCCTCTCTCAGAGATTTTAGGGGCTGTACGTCCAGCACTCAATAAGTATGGTCTAACTTTGACTCAGCAAACCAAACACATTCCGTTTGGTAATGCCAATGGGATCAAAGTGGTGACGACACTTCTTCATGAAAGTGGTGTCTCTTACGACATTGAGTCTGTTCCTGTATTCTATAATGTCAATGACATAAAGAATTTAGGAGCTCAGGTGACTTACCTGCGTCGATACGAGGTGAAAACCTTGCTGGGTATTGAGGCTGATAGCGAAGAACTAGATATGGACAATGTGCCAAATCAATCGCAATCAGTTCAACAGACTGGTAATTATGATAGTAACCATAATTATCAGTCAAAAGCTCAAACGAAAACACCTCGCAAACCAACGGGTGCCCGCTATGGAAAGACTGCTCAGTCAGCGTCGCTTACTACTTCTTTGAGTAGCAGTGAACAGACATCACTTAGTGAGGTGACATCAGATAACAAAGTGGCAAGTGATAGTGTCTCACAAGCAACTAGCGAGTCTGAAGTAGTTCCACAAAAGAGTGAAACAGCTACAAAAGGGATAAAAGCTGCTTGTAACGATGATCAACTGATTCAAATGGTTGCTCGTGGTGAAGAAGCTGCATTGTCTCTTGGAGCAACAGAAAGCCAGTTGCTTGAGTGGTCTCAGCTAGGAGAAAGCCAAGGGTTGACTGTTCAACTCAAAGCTTTATCTGATTTTGTTGCAAAACAACGTCAGCAGGCACAACAACAATAGTAGTAGAACAAAAAGTGGTCAGACTTTATTACGGCAACAAAATAAGAGAAATGTTAATTAGAGGCGTTTACCTGATCGGCATTAATTGAACATTATCCAGAGGGTAGAACTATCCCTGGGTGAGAAAGAGTATGATAAAGAGTATGATATAATAGGATAAGAATTATCCAACATGATATTATAACGACTAAGGTAGGAATGGGTATGCAAAATATTAATGATCTTTTTGAAGCATATATAGCAGAAGAGAACCCTATTAAGAAGGCGTTTTTGCTAAATATGTACAACCATGCTTTGCAACAGAAACAAAAAGAGGTGATTAGTCGTGACTTTGTCAGATAAACAATCACCAGTATTTTAGATCTTTTCCATTCAAACCGAACATATGTCGAACAACAAGTTTGGTACACTTTCTTTAAACAGACACTTCCAGAGCTGTTGTTTATTGGGGTTGTGGCCATTCTAGGCTATTTTTCTCTATGCAACTTGCTTCGCAACAAATTGGTTTTTAAACTATTAGTTGCCGTAGTATTTCTAATCCTTATTCTTTTGATAGAAGGGATTCAACACTTCTTTCGTAGTTGAACAAAGGAAGGAGACGTCTATTATTAATATACTGTGTTTTTTAGAGGGTGCCCACAAGCCAAAAAAACATAGGCAATGTATGGCTAAAGTGTGTACTTATCTAAAGAATGATGGGCATAAGGTTCGAGTAGGGTATGTTTCACTAGCAGGTCTTGAAGCTTTGGATAACAGAGGAGTCAATTCAATGAGTGAAGCCGTTCCCGGAAAAAGAGTCTGGTTAATCGTTTATGATGAAAATCGTCCCTGTAAGTCCTATACAAATGAAGATATTCATTACTATAAGGAATTTGTGGATTTGTTTTCGTCACGTCTGAAACGTAGACTTTATTACGAAGGTATGCTTAACGAACTGACAGCCCTCAAAACAAGAACAGAAAAATGGTCCTAGGGACCATTTTTTGTTTTATAAAGGAGAAAAAACAATGACAAAAAGAGAAAAAGCCTTGTGGTTACACGAGCACTACAAGAACTACTCCCTTAAATGGTACCTAGAGAATGATGCCAGATTAAATGCGATGTTTAGGAAAGTTTATCATCGCTATATGACTGATCTCAATGCACGCGCTTCGAAAGCGCAATTGTCTCATATTGAGGACCTAGGCAAACGTATGAGAGAAGTATACGAAGATGTCTATGGTACTAATTTTGATAGCGATTGTCGCTTAGACCGTGCAGAGACGAATAGAAAGGTGCAAGCTATCCGCTCTATGTGGGTAGTAGCACCAGCCTAGGTGGAGGTAGTTATGGATAGAATCAATATCCTACTAGAAACACTTCCTCGAGAAAGTACTATTTCCGTTTTGTATAAGGGAGGTGTTGCTGTTGTAGTTGCAAGGGATAAACAAGAACGTTTACTCTTTAAAGTAAGCACAACCGCAGCAGTCGCAATGAAACTACAGGCTGAATGGCTTGTGGTTTAAGAGGTAAAGGAGAAAAACAATGACAGAAACAATTACTAGGAGACAAGTAAGACATCCTAAAGACTTTGGTGATAGAGAGCTTTTCAAAAGAGCTTTCACTCACTGGATTCCTTCAGAAAAGGTCGATGCCTTGTATTCTGAATTGCAAGGAGATTTTAAGAAGGTCTGTGAGTTAAGTATCGAGGAGTTAAAACATTATGGATTAACTCAGAGAGATGCTATTGCCTTTCTTTCAATGCTTGAACTTTTCAAACGTTCAGAAGGTGAGGAAGAAAAGCCAACTTGTGTCACTGGGACTGGATATTTTGCTCAAAGTATCCAAAAAGCCTATGGACATAAGAAACAAGAGCATCTTGTAGTGTGGTACTTGGATGTGCATTATAACGTTATCGAGGAGCGAGTAGTTTTCATCGGTAGCGTTCATCGTAGTATGGCGTGTCCAAGAGAGATTTTACACTATGCAGTGAAGAATTTAGCTCGCTACGTGCTGGTAGCTCATAACCATCCCTCTGGAAGTGTATATCCTTCCAGTAATGATATTAATGTTACTGAGGCCCTTGAAGATGCTGCAAAGCTCTTTGAGATGGAGGTCTTAGACCATGTTATCGTAACGAAAGATAATTACTATTCTTTTAGAGATAACGGAAGAATGCGTTGTTTCTAGGAAAGGAGAAAAAGAATGGGAAATATTTCTGATGCCTTTGGAAAGGTAACTATTTCCGCACCAACATTTTCAGATATTGAAGTGCTTGTGGCTACTCATAGGGTAATCAATGCCAAAGCTTGGACCCCAACGACTCTAAAAGGTCATCCAAGAAAAGCAGATTGTATCACAACTGAAGAAGGACTTGTCTCAGCGACACTTCCTTTTACAGCTTGTGGGAACTGGAATATTCGAGAGAATATCGATAGCTTTTTGACTAACATCTTAAAGCAAGATAGCACTCTTAGTGATATCCCAATGTCTGCCACATTTGATTATGTAGATGCAGAGTCTGGCGTGAACTTTATTTATAAAGCAACCGTACTGACTCGCAATGTCCCAGGTAAAGGGGTAACCACTGAACTCTTAACAGATGAAGACCTTGGAGATTACTCAGAGTCTTATCTAAAAGAGCTAGAGGAAGTCTATGATCAAGAGCTTGCTTTAGGCCGACTGTCTATCTAAAAATGGTGTTATAATAGGTATAAAGAAAAAGATGTAGCGAGGAGACAAAGCATGAAAGAAACCTTCTTTTGGACCTTTAGTTCAGATGCGATTTCGACCTTATCTGATTTGACGTCAGAAGGTTTTGAAGTTGATTGGACGGTAAGGAGTTCATCTGATGCTATGACCAGTGGTTTTGTGATTCAAGGGGAGATTTCTGGAATGATTGAGTTCACTCCAGAACCTAGAGATGCTTACACCTTTGTTCATAAGCTAGAGGTTCGTATGGACAAGAAAAACCAGGGGATAGCAGGGCGTTTGTTAGCACATGTTGCCCAAGATGCTTTCAATCGTGGTTTTGAGGGCTTCATGATGTGTCTTTCAAAGACTGCTCTTTTAGATTACTACGTGCGTCGCTATGGTTGCAGTCGTATTGCAAACACTGATCGTGTGATGTTTCATTCGGCAGCATGCCAGTTGCTTATTGACCGATTTTTGAAGGGAGGCGAAAGCTAACCATGAGGATAGTTGAACAATTTAAGTCAGACTGGAAGTCTTCAGGTTTACCGAATAAACCTTACAAGACACCAGAGGAGATTGAAATGATTAAGAATGGCAATCTTGTCTGGGCTGCGCGTGTTGAAGAAAAATTGGGGCGTAAGTTAAGCCCACGAGAACTTGATGAGATGCAGTGGTGAGTTACTGCTATAAATAGTGTATCGTGCAAGATACATCGCATATTTGATATATAAGAGAAAGAGGAAGGTATTAGCCCTAGGCTATACCTTCCTCTTTTTCTATGGAGGAGAAAAAACAATGACAAAACAAATTTTCGTTTATAAAAACAAGAAAACACAGGAAGTCTTTGCAGATCTTTTCGCTAAGGACCTTCTTGAAGGCGTTACAACTTTCCCTCGGATTGATAACGCTCAATCCTATTCATTCTTGGAACTCTCTTGTCTGTATCTCAAGAGAATTTTAGAAATGAAGCATCGTAGGGTTCAAACCCTATTCGTTGAGGGGAAACCCGAACCAGCACTTGCTTCAGCATTGTTACAAGCACGTGCTATGGGGCTGAATGTTGTCATCAAATTGAAGACAACTGAAAGTAATAGCCAGACACAAGAGGAGCTCAAAGAGCTTGGTCTTGACGATGTTGTAATCGCTTGATCTGAATAAAAAAGGAGAAAACAATGACAATCACTCAAGGACTCTATTATATTGAAAAGGTTCACCAATATAATAGTAATATTGCTGGCTTTCCGTCAGACCTAATTGATGACCGGATTGCGTCGATTATTGATAGCAACAAGGCGGATATGCAACAAAGTTTGCTATGCCGACCAGTTAGGAACGTGGTTTTGAATCGAGAGGGAGTATCTAACCTTCCTCCGATTGAAATCCCATTTGAATCTTCACTTTATTATGAAGTTGAGGAAATCAATCCAGGTCTATCTAAGTTGATTATTACCACAGAGCATGCAGAAGCTTTTCAAGATGCTGATATACACATGTTGGAAACTCGCTTGATTATGTTACAGCGAGCAAAAGAATGTGGAAATTTTACGACAAGTAATTTTCCGAGTCGTTTTCCAAAAGAAGCAAGAGATGATTTAAGTCAATTAGATCTTCTAGCTTGGGGAACAAAGGATATGCCAACCTATCTTTTCTGTCTGATGGAATCTGCATTAGACAGTTACCGAGGATTTTATTCCTTGAGAGACCTAATGGAGGATGCTAACGCTACCCTTCAGCAAGGTTATGATAAAGCTGTTTACTGGTTCTATAGTGGAGTTAAAGGTCAATATGAATATTGAAGGAGAAAGATAATGACTAAACATAGTTATACAGCAACATTTAAACGTAAAGACGCAACCGTCTTTGCGAAAACGTTTCTAGCTTCAGATTTGTTTGAGGCTGATGAACACGCCTTGGAGTATGCTACTAAGCGAGATATTCTCTATCTCGACTTAG
>ERZ507003.1304-NODE-1304-length-10545-cov-3.547474_pt1 | contig 10545 bp, 7 predicted proteins | sample MGYA00513166_ERZ507003 | MGnify/ENA metagenome assembly ERZ507003
GCTGAGGTTGTCGAAAATAAATTATCATAATCAGAAAGGTAACGGATAAATGTGGTATCTTCAGACAGATGTACTTTTAAGACTTTTTATAGCCTGCGGTGCAATGATACTGATTTCAGGACTTTCAAGGCTGATTTTCAAAAAAGATTTCGGACCTAAAGTTCTTGTATTTGCAAGTATAGCAGTTATAGCATATGTTTCGTGGCAGCTTGCCATAGCGATTGTATGCTATACACTTATAACATTTATTTTCGCACGAATACTGAAACCGCTGAAAAAAACACGGCGGTTTTTCTTCGTACTGTTCAGTATTTTGTGTACAGTGCCGTTTTTCTACGGACGAATGACGGAGTTTTTCCCGCAGTTGCCTGTAATAATTACATTTGTGGGAATAGCGTATCATATGCTAAAAGCGGTTGACGTTATGTACTTCGTGTACTATACGGATATGGATATTCCGTTTTTGACGTATGTGAATTATATGTTGTTTTTCCCGACGTTTGCGGCAGGCCCGAATTTCAGATACAGAGATTTTCAAAAGGTATATAATAAACCCGTACCGCTAACGACAGACAGATTTATAACTTGCGTAAAGCGATTTATAAAGGGTATGTTTAAGAAAATGGTTGTACTTTACTTTGTAAGCACATTCTTTAACTTCCTTGTCGCAAGCGAAAAACATTGGTATGTAAGCCTTGCGATAGTGGTTTTCAGCTATCTGTTCCTGTTCTTCGACTTGTCGGGTTACAGTGATATGGCGATAGCCGTAGGCTCGGTTATGGGATATACAGTACCCGAAAACTTCAGAAAGCCTTGGGCGGCGGCATCATTTACGCAGTTCTGGCGTAACTGGCACATAACTCTTTCCGATTGGGTCAGAGAACATATTTTTGTTGTATTAAACGGAAAAAAACTCGGAAAACTTGCTTCAGCCGGAATGGGCTTTCTTGTAATGTACGTTATGGAAATGTGGCACGGTTTTACTTGGGTGTACGTTATCGGCGGTATTTATAACGGTTTGTGTCTTGGTCTTGAAAACCTTTTGGGACTTACAAAGGCGGAAAAACGTAAGATGAAAAAGCCTGTCTATATTGCAAGATGTATTATAGTAAATATGCTTTTTGCATTTAATACATTGATGTTTACCGTAACACCTGCACAGTTTTTTGAGATACTTAAAGGATTTATAAGAATATGAAAAAGATTGTAACAATAATTGCGATTGTACTTGCAATAGCGGTCGGTGATTTGGCACTGACTTATAACAATTTCATAGTGAACAGTGATTATTTTGTGAAAAACGATTTTGAAATAACGCAGTATAAACACCCCGAAAAAGTTTGGGATAAGGTGTTTTTCGGAAACAGCGTTGTTATTTCGGCATATATGGAGGACGAGAGCAGTAAAGGATATGTCAATCTCGGTCTTGACTACGGTGTTGTTACCGACTTGTGGGAAATGATTGAGAAGAAGCATATAAATATCGGATCTGAACTTGTTATCGGACTGAATTATTTGACGTTGTATGACGAGTTTGAAACCAATCCGACATATATATGGCATAAAAAGCTGTATGAGCCGTATGCGTATTTTGAGCGTGACAGATTTTATCCTATGATAACAGACGGCTTTGATAAGCTGTTAAACGGCGAAAGTCCTTTGCCGTATAAATATCTTCCGCAGGAAAAGCATATTTATCATGGCGCAATGTCGGATAAAATGCTTGAAAAGACTATGGAAAATTATCAAGACGAATTTTTCAATCTTCCGACGGAGAAGTTTTCAAAGAATGTGGCCGCACTTGAGAAGATTATAAATTACTGTAATGATAATAATATAAGGGTTAGAGCGGTTTGGATGCCGTGGAATACGAAACTTGAACAGCCTGAATTGTTGGGTGAAGTCAAGGCTATGGCAAACGAAGTATTTGATAAGTATAACGTGGAAGTGCTTGATATGGAAACTGCTTTGTCACCCGAATGTTTTTACGATACGGGACATTTGAATTATGACGTAGGGTCGGCTATATTTACACAAAAAATAGACGAGTGGCTGTAGAAAAATCGCCCACAGCACTACTTTTTGCTTGGGCTGGTCGCAGACTGATAGTCTGCTGCTCGCCCATGCAACCGGGGGCAGTACATATGTACAGCACCGCAAGTTGGCTGTGAACAATTTTTGGAAGGATCTTTATATGAAACAAAAATTAAAAACAATAGGAACATTTTTAATATACCTTGCAATGTTCATTTTAATATGTATATTCTTTACCGGTCACGGTACATTTATATATGAGGCATTTTAAAAGGAGAAAGTTTATGAAAAAACTTATACCAATATTTCTTGCAGTGCTTTGTCTTACGGCGTGCGGAAATGAACAGGTAAAAAATCCCGATACATTGTCTACAGCGGTAATTTCGTCCTCGGACAGTGTTACGGCAAAAAACACTTTAAACAGTTTAAATGAATCAACCGTTGCAACATTGACCGCCGATAAAATCGACGCGTCAAACATCGGTGATTTGTCGGATTATGATGTTTTGTACATTGATAAAAGCGTTGTTGAAACAGGCGGTTTTAATGCAAGTGCAGTTGAGGAATATGTATCAAACGGCGGAAGTGTTTTCCTTGACAATGATGTGTATAACGTATTTGATAAGGACTTTATCGGTGCGGAGGACTTTGTAACGATTGATTCTTGTCCGGTTGATATGATTTATCCCGAGAACAGCGATAAAGGAATAAAGAAAATTCAGTCGCTTTTGTCTGATTTTTCGATGTTGTACAGAAATTATGCCGATTATAATGATGTGCTTGTAAATCAAAATTACGGAGTCGGCGTTGTTCCGTCAACAGCGGAATGTATTGCGTCAAAGGATAATGTGGGAATTTATACGGTAAATCAGTACGGAAACGGTTATGTGTTCTTCACCAATCCGCTTTTACCAAATTCATTTTCCGTAAACAATCTTTCTCCCGATGATACCGGCGAATACCTTTCAGCAACAACGGTCGGTGCAAATAAATTGCTCAGAGATTATTTTGCGGAATTTGTTTCGCTTAAAAATTACGGATATGCCGTTGAACACGTTTTGGGCAGCTTTGCAAAGCCTGTTGCCTCGTGGGAGCTTCACTATGAGGATATTACGGGTATAGATAACGGCTCGGCGGAAATTTTTGAGGAAATGTGTGAAAGATACGGTCAAGTACCGTCATTCACGCTTGCAAGAAATCCGTATATTTGGTTCAGACGTGCCGAAAGTGTGACGTATGCACTGAATAATAACGGTCAATTTGCAATGGATCCGTATGAAAATGCGTATTCATCGGGAACGCACTTTGTAACCGCAAAGGAATGGCTGTCACTTGATTATGACGATAACACAATCAGCTATTTTGAGGACAGCCACGATTATATAAAACGTGCTTATCCGTGTCCGACGGACTTTAACGGTGACGGCAAGATGGACTTGATTTGCGGAAGTGCGGACGGAAAACTGTACTATTTCGAGGGTACGGGAATGAAATCGAATTACGAACTTGACGTTGCGACTATGTTTACCGATATGGACGGAAATCAAATTTCGGTCGGTGCATATTCATCACCTACAACTGCCGATATTGATAATGACGGTGTTGATGAAATAATTACAGGTGATGAAAACGGAAGTATCCATTGCTTTAAAAGATCTGACGGTATGGTGCTTGACGATCAAGGCATCATTCTTGAAACAGGACTTACCGACGCAATGCCGTCAATCGATGATTTGAACGGTGACGGCGTGCTTGATATGGCGGTCGGCTCACGAAACGGCGAAATGAGAATATATTACGGCGATATGGGTGAGTACAGTGTTTTGTTTAATGCTTACGAAACCGTTGATACAGGTCAAAGTTGGTGTTCGCCTTGTATAGCCGACGCAGACGGTGACGGCGTGAATGAGCTTTACGCAGGTACGTTTGAGGGATATATCGCGAAGTTTGAAAATAATGTTTTTAACGGTTATATTGAAGGCAATGAAAGCAATTATAAGGGTAATAATAATCTGAAATTCGGTGCGAACAGTGTACCGCGATTTTATGATATTGACGGTGACGGCAACAAAGATTTGGTTGTCGGCTCACTTGAATACGGTATGGCTGTGCCTATAGACAGCGATTATTTTCCGTATCGTGAAAAATTGCAGAAACAGCTTGACGGCTTTAAGGACAGAGGAATCTATGTCGGTGTACACGCACTTTCAAATGAATATGCCGACAGTACGCATGACCAAAGGGAGCTTGAATATCAGAAAAATGCGTTTGAGTCATACGGACTTCCATGGATAGGCAGTGGTGTAAATCAGCATACATGGAGAACAAGTAAAATCGGTTATGACACGCATTTTGATAATATGAGCGGTTATGACGGAACATACAAGAGTCAGTTTGATGCGGGACTTTATTGGAACAGCGGTTCGCAGACTCCGAACAGTATCGCTGTACCGGAAGTAAGCGCGGAAAATTCAATTCTTGTTCCGTTCTATCTCGATAACGGTCAGCTTATGCTTCAACCGTCAAATACACCGAACGGAAACAGCGAATTTTCGGCGATTTCCGCAAAGTATGAAGTGCCTATTCTTTTCTACAATCACTGCGATTACGTTTACCGTGAGCAAGACAGCGAGGAGGAGAAGATTAAAAAGGTTGATACGCTTGTAGATGATTACGGCTATAATTTCGTACAGGAAAATCAGCTTGCAAAGATGACTGCGGCGGCATATAACAGCAGGGTCAGTGCAAAGTGGGATAATGATACTTTGTATTTGTCGGCGGCGGCAAAAAATGAGGATATTCCGCTGTATGATAAGAATTATCAAAATTCTACCGGCGTAAAAGTGATTTTTGCCGACGGTGTTACGGTTGATGAATTTAATATAGACGCAAGTGTTGCATATAAAAAAGATAACTGCATTTATACGTCACTTGATAAAGGCGTAAAGATTTCAAAGAACGGTGAAAATAAAGATATAAATATCACTTCGGTGAATGTACCTGCAAAAATTTCAAAGAATGATAATGGTGCAACGATTAAATTCTGTGACGGCGGTATGATGACTGTTGAAGTTGCCGGTAATGCGCGTACAACGTCAAAAGGCTGGGAAACAACTCAACAAGAGGGTAAAACACTGTTTAGAAAATACGGAAAAGCAGAAACTTTGAAAATAACAAAATAAAAAAGTGCCAAAAGGCACTTTTTTTATATGATTTTTAAAAATTAAGTCATTTTTACTGTCCCCAAACATTTCTTAAATGCTCGGCGTACATATCTTGTATTTCTTTAATTTCGCCAAGTCCCGTAAGGTCACACTCGACATTGAAACCGTTATTTTCAAATTCTTCTTTCCATTCGACAGCCATATCATTTTTCGCGTGGTCGCCGCATACAAGCATAAACGGGAGTAGTGTTACATTCTTTATATCGGTTTTCATTGCGTGGGAGATGACTGTTTCAAGGTCGGGAAAACCCTCAACAGTACCGACAAATACGTTGTTCATATCGGCATTTTTAAAGTGATAATCAAGGGCAGGGTAGGCGGCATTCGCAAAATGGTCGCTGCCGTGTCCCATAAAAACGTAAAGTCTGTTTTTGTCGGTAAGTCTGTGTTTGAAAATATCAACAATGTTGTAATAGTCACTCGTTTCGGTAACAAGCGGACGAGAAATTCTGATTTTCATTTTGTCGTTAAATTTCTCAATCATTCTGCAAGCTTTGTCGTATTCAATACCGCACATAATGTGAGTAGGGACACAAAAAATATCTGTGTAACCGCTTTTATATAATTTTTCAAGTGCTTCATCTACAGTATCAATTTCTATTCCGTCACGTTCACGTAGCTTTTTAATAATCATACCGCTTGTAAATGCACGGAAAACATCTGTTTTAAATTCATATTTAAGCTTTTTTTCGACAGCACCGATTGTTTTTTCAAGCGTATCGCGGTGGCTTGTGCCAAAGCTTATGACAAGTATTGCAGTTTTCATATTTTCTCCTTTATTTTCTGTTCATATAATTCTAAACTTTCTTTTGCAATTTCGAGCATTTCATCGGAAACCATAAAATTTAATATTTCTTTTTTAGTGTCCCTGCTTTCGCTTATTAAAATACTTCTGTATTTCTCTATTATAGGTAAAATGCTTGCGTAAAATTCTAAATCGTTTGATTTAATTTGGCTGATTTTTTTCGCAAGTGCCGGTGATTTGCCGTTTGTCGAAACAGAAATCGTTATGTCATCGTAGTTTTTTGATGACGGTAATATAAAATCGGAATGCTCTGTGTCATCAGATAGGGACACTAAAATGTTGCGCTTTTTTGCGTCATTGTAAATCGTTTGATTTACTTCTTTGTTGTCTGTTGCGGCTATGACAAGAAAAGAATTTTCTATGTCACTTGAGGAATATTCTTTTTCAAGTCGTTTGACGTTTGGAAATCCGTCTTTAAAAACAGGACTTACTGCAGTTACGTCTGCACCGTATTTTAAAAGCGTTTTAACCTTTCTTTCCGCAACATTTCCACCGCCTGCAACGGTACATTTTCTTCCGCGTATATTCAGCATTATCGGAAACATCAGTTTTCCTCCAACCACTTTGCAGCCTCGACCGCGTAGTAGGTTATAAGCATTTTTGCACCGGCACGTTTCATTGCGGTAAGGCTTTCAAGGACGATTGACTTTTCATCAATCCAACCGTTTTGTGCGGCGGCTTTAATCATTGAGTATTCACCGCTTACATGATATATTGCAAGAGGGACACTAAAAGTATCGCTGACCGTTTTTGCAATGTCAAGATACGGCATACCGGGTTTCACCATGATTATGTCCGCACCTTCGTCAATGTCAAGCTGTGTTTCGATAATTGCCTCTTTTTTATTTCTGAAATCCATTTGATAACTTTTTCTGTCCCCAAACGACGGAGCACTGTCAGCTGCGTCGCGGAACGGTCCGTAAAATGATGATGAATATTTGACGCTGTATGCCATTATAAGTACGTCCTCAAAGCGGTTTTCGTCAAGTGCCTGACGTATTGCACCTACTCGTCCGTCCATCATATCCGACGGTGCAACAATATCCGCACCTGCTTTTGCACAAGCCACCGACGCTTTTGCTAAAAGCGGTAAAGTCTTGTCGTTGACGATACAGTCGTGTTCAATAACACCGCAGTGACCATGCGAAGTGTACTCGCAAAGACAAATATCGGCAATTACGATTAAATCGGGATACAGTTCTTTTGTAAGGCGGATTGCACGTTGAACAATGCCAAATTCATTGTATGCCTCACTGCCGAATTCATCTTTTGTTTTCGGAATACCGAAGTAAAGCACCGCACCGACACCTGCCGAAACCACTTCATCAAGTGCGGACGGCAGGTCGGTAAGCGAGTATCGCTTGATGTTCGGCATTGACGGAATATCTTCTGTTTCGCCGTCAATTATGAACATCGGATATATTAAGTCTGTTTTGTCAATCGAAGTTTCGTGTACAAGGTCGCGAATTTGTTTTGTCACACGAAGTCGTCTTGGTCGTCTGATCATTTAGTGTCCCTCCTGATACAGTCGATAATGCTTTCTGCGGTTGCATTGTCGGCTGTTTTATAAATTTTAAGCCCGCATTTTTCGGCGGATTTTGTTGTTTCGTTTCCTATTGAAATCAGCTTTACATTTGATGTGTCTGCCATTTCGGAAAATGCCTTTGCGGCAGAACCGCTTGATAATATGACATAGTCAGTATCGTTTAGACATAAATTCAAAAGTTCCTGTTTTGAGTTGTCGGTTTCTGTTCTGTAAAGGTGCATATCGGTGAAATTAACATTATTTTCACTTAAAATATTCGGTATGGTGCTTACACCGTTTTCGGCTCGAATTAAAAGAATATTGTCGTTTTTGCTGCACTTTTCGCACATTAGGCGAGCAAGCTCAAGTCCCGAATGAATTTGAGGAACCATGTCGGCATATATGCCGTAACTTTCAAGTGCGTCGGCTGTTTTTTTCCCGACAACAGCGAATTTAGTGTCCCTTAAAGTGCGTATATCGGTTTTTGATTTTTGTAAATATTCAAAAAATATTTTAACACCGTTTGCACTTGTAAATACTATATGTGAAAAGTGTGCTATATCCGCTTTTGAAAACAAGTCGAAATTAATCGGAACTGTTTTGATTAAAGGAAGCTCCGTTATGTCAAAATCGGTCGCCGCATTTTTTATGCTTTTGTTCATTAACGGTGTTGCGGTTGTGAGTATTTTTGTATTTTTTTGTTTAAACCAATCTTGCTTTAAATTCACCACATCACCGACAAGAATTATCGCCGGAGAAGTCATTTGTTTTGCCAATGCAGATAAATTATTTAGTGTCCCCGTAACACATTTTTGACGCGGCGTTGTGCCGCTTGAAATTACGGCAACAGGTGTATTTTCCGATTTACCGTTTTCAATAAGCTTATTGCTTATATTTTCGGCAGACGAAAGCCCCATAAGAAAAACAAGCGTTCCGCTGAGTTTTGCAAGTGCGCTGTAATTAACCGTTTCATTTCCGACTTTTTCGTGACCTGTTATAACGTGAAATGAAGTTGCAACTCCGCGGTGAGTGACTGGAATACTGCAATATTCGGCGGCACTGTAACAAGAAGAAATACCGGGTACAATTTCGTAGTCAATATTATTTTCGATCAGCGCGATAATTTCTTCACCTCCGCGACCGAAAATAAACGGATCGCCGCCTTTCAGACGTACAACATTTCCTAAACGGCTGTGTTCAACAAGGGTTTTGTTGATTTCCTCCTGTACCATGTGATGATTGCCTGCGATTTTTCCGGCATAAATCAATTTACAGTCGTTTTTTGCATAGCTCAATAAAGTCGGATTTGCAAGGTGGTCGTAAATTATGACGTCCGCTTTTTTTATACATTCAAGACCTTTCTGCGTGATTAATCCGCTGTCACCGGGGCCTGCACCTACAAGATATACCATTTGATTTACTCCTTAATTTTATCAAGCGTTATTTCAGCCATTTTTTTGCCGAGTAATATCGGATCGTTTCCGAACATTTCAAGATAAATTTCTTTGTCGTTTTCTTTGAAAAACGTACACATTTTAATTTCTTTACCGTTAAATTCAGCCGACGCACCGCACGGTGCATGACAGCCACCGCCTGTGTACTGCAAAAATGCGCGTTCGCATTTTAATTCGGTCATTGCGACTTTATCATTTATCGCCTGTGCGTATTTATCGGCTTTGCCGACGACAGTTTCAATGGCAAGAATACCCTGACCTGCGGCGCATATGAAATTATCGCCGAGATTTTCGATTTTAACGTCGGAAACGGCAAGACGGTTTATTGCGGCACGAGCCATAATAACCGCATCGTATTCACCGTTTTTGACTTTTTCAAGACGAGTGCCGATATTACCTCTGATTGGCTTAAAAACAGCGTTCGGGAACAGTTTTTCAGCCTGTGACTGGCGTCTTGCACTGCCTGTACCGATTATTTTTATATCGGATAATTCAGTGTCTCCAAAATGAACAAGCACATCACTTCTGTCGTCGCGAAGAAGTGCGGCACTTATCGTAAGACCGTTGCAAATTTCTGTCGGCATATCCTTTGCACTATGCACCGCCATATCTATTTCACCGCTTAAAAGTGCGGTTTCGATTTCTTTTATAAAAACACCTTTTCCGCCGAAACTTTGGAGCGACTTATCAAGCTGACGGTCACCCTTTGTTGAAATGCCGACAATTTCAAAAGTGTCGTTTGGAAAATGCTCTTTCAATTTTTTGATTACAGCCTCTGTTTGCTTGATTGCAAGCTGGCTTTTTCTTGAGCCGATTTTTATTATACTCACGTTAATTTCTCCCTAAGCAAAATAATAAATTCACTGAATTTTGCATAATTGTTGTCTGATTTCAGATTATATATTTTATGGCGAAAAGTGTTCTTTTCGCTCTCGTTTTCAATTTTATTCTCTGCCGATTTGAATAATGTTTCGCTTTCGGAAAAAAGTTTCCATATACGAAATTCATCAATATATTTTTGAAGAATTTTTTCGGCTTTCATAATTTCCTGTTGTTTAATTCTGTTGTTATTGTCCGCGATTTCGGTTAAATCGTCAATATTTTTGTAAACTGTGTATTCATCCTCGAATATCTCAATGTCACGAGGTACTGCAAGGTCGATAAAAACTCGCTTTTTACAAGTCTTTATTGCGTTTTTTGTTCTGCTTTTTTCAAGTACGATATGCGGACTGGATGTGGCACTGATTACGGCGTCATACATATCAAGATTATCATAACGCTTGTCGTAATCAACGGTAATCGCACCGTCAATGTGGTTTATAATGCCGTCATGCGTACGCGAAGTGGCATAAATATTTACACCGTCAAGGGACAGTAAATCTTTAAGAACGATAGAGCCTGTTTTTCCGCTTGCACCGATAATTAATATGTTTTTGTTATTTAGTGTCCCCAAAATATTTTGACACTGTTTTATTGCAATAGTTGCCGCGGAAACAGGAGTTT
>ERZ507003.1319-NODE-1319-length-10459-cov-3.181565_pt1 | contig 10459 bp, 7 predicted proteins | sample MGYA00513166_ERZ507003 | MGnify/ENA metagenome assembly ERZ507003
ATCTCCTGTTTCTTAACAATCTTTCGTATCTCTTCCGCTGAATCAACAATACATTCAGCTCCGTCCTCTAAAAGAGCTTCTCTTCCACGGAATCCCCAGGACACAAGAATTGTCTGCATCCTTGCCGCGTGCCCTGTTGCAAGATCCACTTCTGAATCTCCGATGTATGCTGCTTCTTCCGGCAAAACCCCAAATGAACTGGCAATCGTCAACGCGGCCGTCGGATCCGGTTTCTTAGGAACTCCATCCTTCTGCCCCTGTATATGGTCAAAAAGTTCTTTTCCAAATACTTCTTCAACCACATGTACGGCCTGTCTGTCTGGCTTATTTGATAAAACTGCAAGTTTGATACCACTCTCTTTCAACTGCTGCAACATCTGTGGAATTCCTTCGTACGGAGCAACCTTATACATACAATTTGCATCAAATATCCTGGCATACGCTTCCACCGCCTCTTCAAGATGACACAGTTGTGTATCCCCGCCTGCCTTTAATGTCCGTTCAAGCAGAACCTTCGCCCCATCTCCAACGAACTGCCGGCACTGTTCCTTTGTGATCTGTGGCATTCCGATTTCTTTCATCGTCTCATTGACTGAATATTCCAGTGAATCTAATGTGTTTGTCAACGTTCCATCCAGATCAAAAATACAAGCCTTTATCATAGCTGCCTCCATACTTTATCATTGGTTACATTAACACCATAACCATATCTGCTCTTTTCTGTTACTTTCTGTAACATTTTCTTCCCATTTATCATAGTATGAAGTCATAAAAATTTCAATACTTTCTCTCTATTTTCCAAGAAGATATTGTCTCATTGTTTTTAAAGCATTTTTCTCTAAACGGCTCACCTGTGCCTGCGAAATTCCAATCTGTTCCGAAACTTCCATCTGCGTCTTTCCTTCAAAAAATCGTAAACGGATCAGCCGTCTCTCTCTTTCATTCAGCCGTTCCATCGCAGCTTCTAAAGACAACTCTTCCACCCAGTTTTCTTCTCTGTTCTTCTTATCACTGACCTGATCCATCACATACAGTGCATCGCCACCATCATTATACACCGGTTCCTGAAGACTCATTGGTGTCTGTACTGCATCCAGTGCATAAACTACTTCTTCTTTTGAAAGTCCAATCTCTTCTGCGATTTCCTGAATGCTAGGTTCTTTCATATTTTTTCGAATATAACCTTCTCTTGTATAAATTACTTTATAAGCTATATCACGCAATGAGCGGCTCACGCGAAGGGAACTGTTATCTCGCAGATACCGGCGGATTTCTCCTATGATCATAGGAACCGCATAAGTAGAAAACTTCACCTGGCGATCTGGATCAAAGTTATCTACGGCCTTTACAAGCCCCACACATCCAATCTGAAACAGATCATCTGCATTTTCATTACTGCTGTCAAACCGTTTCATCACACTAAGCACCAGCCGAAGATTTCCTTTGATGTATTCTTCCCGCGCCAACTTGTCCCCCTGACGAATCCTGCGAAAAAGCTCCTCCTTCTCCTTTTCCCTGAGAAGTGGGAGCTTTGATGTATTCACTCCACACAGTTCTACCTTATTCACAACCATTGTAAGAAACCTCCTAAGTTTTTTTCTACTTAGAATCATTCTCACTCTTTGAATAAGATATTCCATGAAGTGCTGAATTTTATAAAGTTTTAGTCCTTGACAATCAAATATCCCATTTATCCGACAAATTATTAATCTGCGACTCGAATTTTGCTTTGTCTTTATTCGCGAGACCTTCGTTCTTGTAAATAACATCAAGTAAACGCCTTCCTGCTGCAACAAGACGTTCAAACGCCGCATCCGCTTTACGCTGTGCCGGTTTTTTCGCCTTCACCGGAATCTTTACACCTTCACTTAAGATCTCATTTGTCAAGAGGTCTGCTTCACTACACGGAAACGGTGCATAAGCCTGATATCCAAACTTTTCTTCCACCGTCTTTGCGAACTCTTCTGTTACAGTATCTTCACCATGCACAACAAAGACGCGTTGTGGCGCCTCTTTAAACGCTCCCAGCCATTTTAAGAGCCCATTCATATCCGCATGACCACTAATTCCATGAAGGCTCTCAATTCTTGCCTTAACTTCAATCGGCTCACCGAACAGCTTCACATTCTTTTCGCCCTCGATCAGTCTGCGTCCTAAAGTGCCCATTGCCTGATACCCAACAAAAAGAATCGTACACTCTTCTCTCCACAAATTATGCTTCAGATGGTGACGGATACGACCAGCATCGCACATTCCGGAAGCTGAGATGATCACCTTTGGTTTCTCGATAAAATTGATCATCTTAGAATCATCACTTGTTGTTGCAGTCTTAAGTCCATCAAATATAAGTGGATTAATCCCTGCATTAACAAGTGCAAGTGCATCCTCATCAAAACACTCTCTCATATTTTTTGTAAATATCTTCGTTGCCTCAATTGCAAGCGGACTGTCCAGATATACTTCGAAATTCTGATATTCTTTTAATAATTCCTTTTCTTTGATCTCACGTATAAAATAAAGGAGTTCCTGAGTTCTGCCCACAGCAAAGGAAGGAATAACAACATTTCCCCCTTTATCAAATGTCTCTTTCAGGATTCTTGTAAAATCTCCCAGATAATCCGGTTTTTCCTGCGTATGCAGCCGGTTGCCATACGTAGACTCCATCACAATATAGTCCGCACTCTCTGTATAAGCCGGGTCTTTAATAATCGGCTGATCCAGATTTCCAATATCTCCGGAAAATACAATCTTCTTTGTCACTCCGTCTTCTGTTGCCCAGACTTCAATACTTGCTGATCCAAGCAGATGTCCTACATCTGTAAACCGGATCTGGATCCCCTCACAGATTGTAATGCGCTCCCCATACTGACAAGGCACAAGCAATTCAATCGCATTAAGTGCATCCTGCATCTCATAAACCGGTTCATACTCCGGCTTTCCTGCTCTCCTGCCTTTTCGATTTCTCCACTCTGCCTCAAATTCCTGAATATGCGCACTGTCACGAAGCATGATATCACACAAATCCGCTGTCGCATAGGTAGTGAAAATCTGCCCTTTAAACCCATCCTTTGCAAGCTTTGGCAACATTCCGGAATGATCAATATGTGCATGTGTGAGGAATACATAATCCACTTCTGTTGCACTGATCGGAAGTCCCGGATTCTCATACAGATCCGGTCCCTGTTCCATACCGCAGTCAACCAAAACATTCTTTCCTGCTACTTGCAGAAAATGACAGCTTCCCGTAACCTCATGGGCTGCACCTACAAATGTTAATTTCATACATCCTCAACCCTTTCTGTCCTGTATCTTTTCTTTTTAAGCTTCAGATACTTTTTCTTTTATTTTAACACCATACGGGAAATTGTACATCTTTCTTTTTATTAAATTTTTGTAACTGCTATTCATACCGGACCATTTCCATCCGAAGTCTGTGCATAATTTTCTTTTCCAGTCTTGATATATAAGACTGAGAGATTCCAAGTTGATCCGCAACCTCCTTCTGCGTCATTTCTTTCCCCTCCGGATGATCCAGTCCAAACCTCATACGAACGATTAATTTCTCTCTTCCTGACAGTTTATTCAAGGCACGAAACAGAATCTTTCTTTCTGCCTCATCCTCCAGATCCCGATAAATTGTATCCTCTTCTGTCCCAAGAATATCAGATAGAAGCAATTCATTTCCATCCCAATCTACATTTAAAGGCTCGTCAATGGAAACTTCCATCTTCGTCTTACTGTTTCGTCTCAAATACATCAAAATCTCATTCTCAATACAACGTGAAGCATATGTTGCCAGTTTAATTTTCTTTGATGGATTAAATGTATTGATTGCTTTGATCAGACCGATGGTACCAATAGAAATCAAATCTTCTACACCTACTCCTGTATTATCAAACTTCTTTGCTATATAAACAACCAGACGCAAATTATGTTCAATCAGTATCTTTCTCGCCTTTTCATCTCGATCTGTTCCAAGCCACCTTACCACCTCACGTTCTTTTTCATTTTCCAATGGTGGAGGAAGAACCTCACTGCCTCCTATGTAATGAATCTCCTGTTGGCCACCAAATAAAACCGTCCTGACATTTGGTACAATCCTTAATTTAAATTTCTCCGGCACAGCCACTTTAACCATCATATAAATTCCTCCTGGTTTCTTTCTTACATCTTCTGTTGCAGCACAGTTTTTCATTCACAGCATCTGCACCTTACAGTTCAATATCAATTGATAATCTTCCTTCCCACTGATCGGTGATTCGCTCACACCGATCAACGGAGATTCTATCCATTCTTTTTCATTTATTTCCACACACATTTTCCTGATCCGGAAAATTTTCATAATGCCACTACCATGAACACTTCGATATGGAATATACCTGAATTCCATTGCTTCTTTCATTACCTGATGATAAAAATTACAATCCAGTACATGCACCCCTTCACCACTGAGTGGATCTGTCAGGCAGTTTCCCGTATCCCTCAATGCATGAACCTTATAACTATCTGCTTCTGTAAATAAAATCACTTCACAGCACCGTTCCTGCTCTATCTTAAGAACTTTCAAGAACTTCCAGGCCATCAGAATCCCCTGTGAGCTAAACACCGCAATCCCATAAAACAGACTGATATAATGCAGATAAGGACGAAACATCATCAACGTGCCCCCCAGGAACATTCCAAAAAGGTAAAGCAATCCCATTCCTTTGAGTATCTGGAGCATACATTGTTTCCTATTTTTTAACCAAAGCATACAAAATGGAATCACCAGATAAAAGGCTATGTTTTTCATCCAGGCGGGAACAGATACAACCACCATCAGACATGTCAACACACTTCCAAGGAATGCTCCGGATAAAACTCCTTTAAAACTATATTTTCCACCCGTAATCCGTTCTGTCACGAAAAGTAACAGGCTATCCATCATGAAATTTTCCAGAAAAAAAAGATCTATGTACAACTCATAGTGCATCTTCCACCTTCCTTTTCATTTCGAGTCATCCTCGATATCATATAGAATTATAAAATTTGCTCTTTGGAAATTTTGTCAGATACTGACAGTAAAACAGAAAGAAAATAGAAGAATTTCTGACATCCTTCGACATAAAAGAAAAACGGCCTGATACTTCAGACCGTTTCATCATTTTTCAATTCAATTATTTCTTAAAGAAATCCGGAATCTTAATAGACTGCTCTCTTACTCCACCAGTTGTTGATCTTGGCTGCAGTGTTGGCATTGTTCCACCCTGCGGTCTTGCTGTTGATGTCTGAGCTGTTCTTTGTGCTGTATAGTCATAAGATGGTCTTGCATGACTTTCTACACCATTCGGAAGAATAGAACTTGTCTTCTGCTGTCCTTCCAGTCTTGCTTTCAGCTTGGATACACTTCCGCCTACATTATGTAAGCCTGTAGCAATAACTGTGATTGTACATTCATCAGACTTTGTATCATCATACATAGCACCAAAGATGATACTTGCACTTTCTCCTGCAAGCTCCTGTACATAATCAGCTGCATCAGAAGCATCCATAAGTGTAATGTCTCCAGATACATTAACGATAACATTAGATGCACCTGTGATTGTTGTCTCAAGCAGTGGACTGGCAACAGCCTGCTTAACTGCTTCGAGTGCCTTGTCATCTCCGCGTCCTGCACCGATACCGATATGTGCAATACCTTTATCCTTCATAACTGTCTGGATATCAGCAAAGTCAAGGTTGATCAGAGATGGTACATTGATCAGGTCTGTGATACCCTGAATACCCTGCTGAAGAACCTCGTCAGCCTTTTTCAAAGCTTCCGGCATAGTAGTACGTCTGTCTACAACTTCAAGCAGTTTGTCATTCGGGATAACGATGATTGTATCAACGTTCTCCTTTAATTTATCAATACCATTGATTGCATTCTGCATTCTTGTCTTGGATTCGAAACGGAAAGGCTTTGTGACAACTCCTACTGTCAGAGCGCCCTGCTCTTTCGCAATTCTTGCGATTACCGGAGCAGCACCTGTTCCAGTTCCGCCTCCCATACCGCAGGTAACAAATACCATATCTGCACCTTTTAATGCAGCCTGGATCTCCTCAGCGCTTTCTTCTGCTGCCTTCTCTCCCATCTCAGGCTGTGCACCAGCACCAAGTCCTTTTGTCAGTTTTTCACCGATCTGCATAAGTGTCGGTGCTTTACACAGCTGTAATGCCTGTTTATCTGTATTCACAGCTATGAATTCTACGCCTGCAATCTGTTCGTCGATCATTCGGTTCACGGCATTGTTACCGCCTCCGCCGACTCCGACAACAATAATTCTTGCAGCCGCTTCAGATTCGTTGGTTTTAATTTCTAACAAGAGTAGTTCCTCCTTTGTCGTCTTATTAATTCTTATATACATCCCTTATTTTAATTGAACGATACAATTCAATAAGTATATAATAAAGTCTTTTCCGTAAATAATCAATAGATTTTTTCTTATTTTTGGTTTTTTTCCAACAATTCAGCTTCAAGACTGCGGTGTAAAGTTAATTGATGCTGAATCTGCTTCATAATTCTCAAGATGAAGTACCCCCGCCTGATCCGGATACTGTTCCTTCAGCTTCTCAAGAATCGATTTGATCTGTGCAATTCTGATCTCATATTCTTTATTCCCAATTAAAACTTCTACTGATCCAAAATATAATACCACACTCTGTTCATTAGCATATACCAGTTTATCCGGTGTAAGTGAATATTTCACCAGATACTTTGAAGCCTCTGCGATCAAAGTGAATGCACTGTCATCTTCCACCGGAATCTTTTTTCCGATCTCTACTTTCGATGCATCGAAAGAAAGTCCTTCCACATAAGGTACTCCTGTAAAAGTTTTCTTGCTTTCAAAAAGTGCTGTCCCCTTCCGGTCAAAATATAAATTTGTATCATTGAAAGAAACATAACCGGATTTTCCTTTCTCTTTCACATGCGCAACAAGCGTCCATGGATTTTCAAATGTCAATTTCATTTCTTCCACAACTGACGGAACTTCTGCATCTGTATAATTATATTTCCAGAATAAATACACCGTATTCATGGAGAGTTTATCTTTCTCGAGCCAGCTGATAATTGAATTCTCTCCGTAATATTCATTTCCCTTCACCTTTATACTGCGTGTCTGAAAGAGTAGAACAAATACTACAATCAACAGTAATACTACAATAAAGCGGAACATCCCTCTCTTCTTTTTCTTCTTTTTTTTCATTGATCAGATTCCTTCCTCTGTTCATGTTTTCCATACCCGGACTCCATCTGTATGAAATACAGGCAACTCTATTGTACCAAACGTGATATGCTAAGGACAAGCCCCATTTCCAAAAGCAGAAAAACAACTGACGTTCCACCATAACTGATAAACGGAAGTGTAATTCCTGTATTCGGTATAGAATTTGTGACGACAGCAATATTCAATATTACCTGAATCATCATATGTGCCATGGCTCCCGCTGCAATCAACGCACCAAAAAGATCCGGTGCGTGTGTTGCAATCACAAAAAATCTCCAGATTAAAATCAGAAACAGTACAATGATAGTCCCCGCACCAACAAGCCCTAATTCTTCACAGACAATAGAAAAAATCATATCATTCTGTGCTTCCGGCAGGAATCCCAGTTTTTGTACACTGTTTCCCAATCCCCGGCCAAACAGTCCTCCACTTCCAATTGCATAAAGTCCTTGCAATGTCTGATATCCTTTTTCATACTTCTCCGGATTGCGCCAGATTGCAAGTCGCTCCAGCCGATAGCTTTCCAAGGCGAGAAAAATTCCCAGAAATCCAACTCCTGATACAGCCATCCATATAAACTGTGCATATCTTGGACTTGCAACAAAAATCAATGTAACTGCGATTCCAAGGATAATGATTGCTGTACTCAGATTACTTGCTCCTACCAGACCGACAACCGGAAGGATTGAAAGCATCATTCCGGACATTATCCGAAGTTTTGATATTTTTTTCACATTTCGGTTGATCAGCCAGGCCAAAAACAAGATCACTGCTACTTTAGCAAATTCTGAAGGCTGAAAAGAAACCGGACCCAAAGACAACCATCTTTTGGATCCGTTATATTCTTTTCCGAATGCCATGACAGCAATGGATAAACCGATTGCAGCCAGATATCCTGGCACAGCAAGTGGAATCCATCTGTGATAATCAATTCTCGCGATCCATAGCATTCCTGCCATTCCAAGAACTGTAGCCAGTCCCTGCTTTTTCAGATAATAATAAGAATCATGAAACTTCACCCTGCCGTTATATGCACTTGTACTGGTCAGAAGGATCAGACCAACCAGTACGAGAATCAGCACCGTCACAAGCAGTGTATCATCATACGTGTGCTTCTTTGCAGGACGCTTCAATACAGTTCACCCTTTACAGATTATTTACAAGCTCTTTAAACTTATCTCCACGTTCTTCATAATTCTTAAACATTCCCCAACTTGCACATGCAGGAGAAAGGAGTACTGCATCTCCCGGTTTTGCATTCTCTACACATTTTGCAAATGCTTCCTCAAATGTATCCGCCATCTCAATATCTTCAAATCCATGTGTTCTGGCTGTCTCTGCGATCTTGTCACGTGTCGCACCAAGAAGTACTAATTTTTTTACTTTTCCATCAAAGGAATCGATCCATTCATCATAAGCAGAATCCTTATCATAACCTCCACCAATCAGAACTGTCGGACGATTCATCGCCTGAATCCCCTTAATTGCTGCATCTGGGTTTGTTCCCTTGGAATCATTGTAATATACAACTCCATTCTTTTCTGCCACATATTCAATACGATGTTCGACTCCCTGGAACTCTTTCAGCGTTCTTCGGATCACATCTACCGGAACCCCATATGCTGCTGCCATTCCGGCTGCTGCCATCGCATTCTCATGATTGTGAGTTCCAAGAATATTCAATTCATCTACATGGCATACCGGTGTCTTCTCTCCGTTCATTGCAAGAACGATCTGACCGTTTTCCAGATAGATTCCTTCTTCTAATATACGCTGACTGCTGAAATATAGAACCTTTGACTTTACATTTTCTCCAAATGCCCTTGTCACATCATCTTCGTAATTCAGAACACAAGTATCTTTCTCTGTCTGATTCTTCGCAATATTTTCCTTTGCCTCTATGTATGCTTCCATCGTATGATGGCGATTCAGATGATCCGGAGTAATATTCAGGATCGCGCTGACTCTCGGACGGAATGTCTGAATTGTTTCTAGCTGAAAGCTGCTCATCTCAGCAACAATTACAGAATCCTCTCTTGTCTGGAGTGCAATACTCGTATATGGATTACCGATATTTCCTACCACAAAGCTGCTCTGCGCATAGTTTTTCATAATTTCTCCAAGCAGAGAAGTGGTCGTTGTCTTTCCGTTCGTTCCAGTAATTGCAAGAACATCACCTTTTCCAAAGACATACGCAAGCTCAATCTCGCCCCAGATTGGAAGTCCTTTCTCACGCATCTCATTCACGATTGGAAGATCTGTCGGAACACCAGGACTCATTACAACAAAAGAAAGTTTATCAAGAAGTTCTTCTTTCCTGTCTCCCTCAAGTGTTCCAAGGACGATTTCCAGTGACTCACTGTCCCCGCCTTCAATCTTTGCACGGATCTCTTCCGGATTCAGCTTATCGTTACCATCATACAATACGACCTTTGCTTCTTCTTTCAAAAGGAGCTCACACGCTGCCTCTCCACTGATTCCAGAGCCAAACACTAATACATTTTTATCTTTTACAACCATTCTTTTATACCCCCATAAGAGCGATCAGGCAAAGAATTGCCGTCACAATAGAAAATACTGCCACTACCCGTGTCTCTGACCATCCGCAAAGCTCGAAATGATGATGGATCGGTGCCATCTTAAAGAGACGCTTTCCTCCTGTCTTTTTGAAATATGTTACCTGCAGAATAACTGAAATAACTTCTACAAGATAAATAAATCCGACAATAATGATATACAGCGGCATCTGCATCATATACGCTGTTCCTGCAACAAAACCACCCAGTGCAAGAGAACCTGTATCTCCCATGAACACACTGGCCGGATACACATTAAAAAGAAGGAATCCCATCAATGCACCGACAACTGCACAAGTGATCGGCTCAATCCCACTTTTCGTTCCAATTGCTACAACCGTGAAAAATGTTGCCACCAGAACAGTTACACTTGATGCAAGACCATCCAGTCCGTCCGTAAAGTTTGTTCCATTAACTGTACCGATTACTGCAAAGAAAAGAACCGGAATCGCAAGCCATCCAAGATTCAATTCATAACCACCGGAGAATGGAACGATCATTGTAAGCGGAATCTTCGCTACTTTTACGATGTAAAACGCAAAAATTGCTGTTACTACAATCTGGAGTGCCATCTTCTGCATTGGAAAAAGTCCGTCTGAACGTTTCATGACAACTTTAAGATAATCATCCAGAAAT
>ERZ507003.1362-NODE-1362-length-10179-cov-3.819044_pt1 | contig 10179 bp, 10 predicted proteins | sample MGYA00513166_ERZ507003 | MGnify/ENA metagenome assembly ERZ507003
TACATCATCAACTGGATGTATATCATGGACTGGCAGACGATAAAGCTGTTATCGATTATGGATTCCATGGAGTAGTCCAGCATGTAGACGAGTCTATTTTAAATGAGCTTGAGACAATGATGGATGACGGAGTCCAGAGCACAAAGGTTTATATGACTTATGGCTATAAGATTGATGATGATGGTATTTTAGAAGTTCTTAAGAAGATGAAAGAACTGCATGGAATCACAGCATTCCATTGCGAGAATCATTATGTGGTAGAGCATCTGAAGAAAGAATATGGTGATGCCGGAAAGACAGCGCCGATCTATCATGCAAAGAGCAGACCGAATCTTGCAGAAGCAGAGGCTGTAAGAAGAGTCCTTTATCTTGCGAAGCTTGCAGGTGATGCACCGGTGTATATTGTACATCTTTCTTGTAAGGAAAGTCTTGAAGCAGTTGAAGAAGCAAGAAGAAACGGACAAAAAAACATTTTTGTAGAGACATGTACACAGTATCTGACACTTACAGAAGACAGATATAAAGATCCGGATGGATTGAAATATATTATGTCTCCACCGCTTCGTACACAGCAGGATCTTGATGCGCTGTGGAAAGGATTAGAGGCAGGAGAGATTCAGATCGTTGCGACAGATCATTGTCCATTCAATTATGCAAAAGAGAAACAGGACGGCAAGGATGATTTCAGAAAATGTCCGAATGGAGCTCCGGGAGTTGAAGAAAGAATGATTCTTCTTTTCTCAGAAGGTGTAATGAAAAACAAAATCAGCATCAACAAGCTGGTAGAAGTTGCCTGCACAAATCCGGCAAAGGTATACGGAATGTATCCTAAGAAGGGAATTATTGAACCGGGAGCAGATGGAGACCTTGTGATTATTGATGCTGATGCAAAACAGACACTGACTCACGAGATGATGCACGGAGCTGTTGATTATACTTCTTATGAAGGAACAGATCTGCACGGAAAGATTGATCTCGTAATGCAGAGAGGAAATATCATCGCTGAAAATAATGAATTTAAAGGTAATCGAGGAGATGGAAAGTATCTCTACAGAAAACCTTTTTTAGGAGATTTATAATCGAAAGCCAGAGAATCTGAAATATACAGAACTCAAAAATAAAGGATAATAAGGCATGGAAGATACCAGGAAAAAAAAGAAAATAAAAGCTGAGACAGGCATTATTGTTGCAGTATTACTTATCATTGTTGCAGTAATCGAAGGAACTACTTACCGAAAAATTATTCCGGCCAATCATCCGAAAGTTGTTGTAATTCTTCCGGGAGATACAAATGATCAAAGTTGGAATACGGGAAATTATGAAGGAATTCTTGCAAATCAGAACAAAGATAAGAAAATTGATCTGGAGTATCAGAGTAATGTCGAAGAGAAAGACTTTGAGGCAGTGATTCGTAGATATGCAGAAGATAATTATAATCTGATCATACTTGCAGGATCACAGTTCGAGGAGGTTGTTTCTTCTGTGTCAGGAGATTATCCGAAAGTTGATTTTTGTATTTTAAATGGCCGATCGGCATCAGGTAAAAATACATTTTCTGTTTATCCAAAAGAAGAGGAAGCAAGCCATCTGGCGGGAATCATTGGTGGAAATCTGACGAAGACAGGAATACTTGGCATCATTGCCGGTTATCCGAATGAGGCAATGGAGACCTTGCTGGATCAGTATGAAAAGGATGTTCGTCAGCTGGCTGCGGATAGAAAGCTTCCGAATGCAACAGTACTCAGGGCCTATGCGAATAGTTGGGAAGATGAGGAACTTGGAAAAGAGATTGCAAACCAAATGATCGGAAAAGGTGCAGATGTTTTATTTATTTACGCAAATAAAGTTGGAAATGGCTGCATTGAGGCTGCAAAGGAAAATGGAGTAAAGGTGATTGGATTTTCGGAGAATCAAAATGATCTTGCTCCGGGAACGGTTGCAGCATCGATTAAGTTTGATTTCGGAAAAATATATTCCTGGATTTTGGATCATTATATGGATGGAAAACTCAATGGTAATGAAGTTTATGGAGTAGGTATCGAAGAAGAAATTTTTATTCCGATTTTTACAGATGAAGTATCGAAGGAAGTACAGCAGACGGTAGAAAATAATATGAAATAATAAGAGAACCCCTAAAACAGAACCGTTCACGGTAATGTTTGAGGTGACCCCTCAAAGTTAGACTTTTACGAGACGACTTCGGTCGTCTCGTTTTTCTTTATGCAGTTAAAAGATGGAGTCGGTATTGGACAGGACTCCTCCATCCTAACTTTTCTTTTATTCGTTTCTCATTGTAGTATTTTATAAAACGTTCTATTTCAGATTTTAATTCCTCGTAGCTATAATAAACAATACCATAGTAAATTTCCTGTTTGAGCAGTCCAAAGAAGTTTTCCATTACTGAATTATCCAGACAGTTTCCTTTCCTGGACATACTTTGAAATATTCGTTCCTCTTTTAATCTGTGGGAGTATGCTTTCATTTGGTATGCCCATCCCTGGTCAGAATGAAAAGTTCTTCTGTATGGGCAATCTGCAGTAACCTCAATTGCTTTATCTAAAGCATCCATTACGTTCTTTGCAGAAGGTCTTTGATCTATTCCATAGCTAAGTATTTCGCCATTGCACATATCCATGAATGGATCGAGATAAAGCTTATGTATCGTCATACGGCCTTTTTCGTCAACTTCATAGTACTTGAATTCACTGGTATCTGTAGTGATCTTCTGATGAGGTATATGTGTATTAAAACGTCGATGGATTCTGTTAGGTGCAACCGTACCAACCCTGCCTTTATAGGAACTATATTTTCTACTTTTATGAGTGTATGATGTTACCTGTAAGCCAAGTTTTTGAACAATACGTTGAACTTTCTTTTTGTTTATGGAATATCCCTGATTGCGAAGGTCTCCAAGAATTCTACGATATCCATAATTCTTATGTTCTTCACGGATCTCGAGTACTTTTTCCTCAATTTCCTGATCTGGATTTCCTCTGTCAAAACGCTTTTGCCAATACATATATGTTGCTTTTGGCATTCCAGTATATGAGAGAAGGTCTTTTAACTTGAACTGTCTTCGGAGACTGTTGATGATTCTTGCCGTTCTCTCATTTTTGCTTCGTCCTCTAAGCGCAGTCTCCTCAGTTCTTTTAAAAACGCATTCTCTATTCTTAACTTCAGAAGTTCATCTTCCAGTTCTTTTACGTGCTCTGCACTTGTGTCAACAGAAGATTCTTCTAATGGCACTATTTTGGAATTTTCAACTGATTTATCCAATGTTTTCTTTCGACCTTTCTTATGTGGTCTCAACGCATCAGGACCAGCTGCTCGAAAGCGATTCACCCAGTTCGCAATCATACCGGAATTGGTAATACCTTCTTGCAGCGCCAAATCTTGATATGAGATTTCACTTGATAAATATAATTCTACAACAGAAAGCTTTTTTTCGAAAGAATATATATCATTTTTTCGAGAACGCAATAAACCTTCATCTCCCAGAGTTTGATAATTTTGAACCCATTGCTTAATATTGCTTTTAGCAGGGACTCCATACGTTTTAGAAAGATATTTGTACCCGCCTTCTCCGTTTAAATATGACAAAACAACTTTCTTTTTAAATTCAAAAGAATATTTAGCCATAAAAATACCGACCTCCAATCGTTAGATTTTTAGGTCTAACTTTTGGGGGTCGGTACATACAGGTAGCTCTTTTATATAAAAATGAATTAATCCATTTCATTGTAGGATTATTATGTTCATAAACTTTTCTTCTAAAAAAGAAATAAGGTCTAGCTGATAACTTTTCAAGTAAAATCTTTCCCCAATTTTGGTATTCATTCAATTTTATTATCGGACGTTTTTTAATTTTTTTTATACTTTCCGGTAGATTATTTGGAAAATGATCTATATCATCTGTAGTAACTACAACAATATTCTTTCCGTACTTTAGTGCTAATCTTATTTCCTTTTGAACCCAATCTACATCTTTTTCTTCAGCAAAAAGAGTTGGTGTTAATATTAATACAAAATCTTTACATTCTCTCACGGCATTTTCAATTGCTATATCAAACCGTCCACTACGCGCTGATTTTTCGTCAAAAAAGACAACGTATTTTATTGAAGTTAAATAATCACATATTTGCCTTGCTGTTTCTAACGACTCCTTTACACGATATGAAATAAATATCTGGTTCTTCATTTGTGTTCTTAATCCCCTTTAAGTTGTTATAATCCTATTTATTAAGATAAAATCGAAGGCAAGTGCCTCAGATTATGCTCTCACTCAGCCTGTTGGTAGATCTTCATTAACTTTTGCAACTGTTTCTCCATATCCATCTTCTCTTTCTTGTAAAAATGTAAAAAGGCAAAGTCTCCCTGTCCCTAAAGAAACTTTGCCTTTTAATCACCACAGATTAATTATACCACTTTTCAATAAAAGAACAATCCATAAAAACTGTAACTTTTTATTCCGTATTAATATTCCCTATTTTGCTTTATAAACGGTGGTAAAAGGGAGATCTTTTTTCTTAAAAACGAAATCTCTGTTCAAAGATATGTATCCTTAAGTTTTCCTACTTCGTCTTCCCACGCCGACATCGCCTGAATCTTATGATCCGTGTACTGAACACAATGTTGATTCTCCCGCTCCTCAATCTGTTGCATCCGCCTGATATACCTGTTCAGATTATTTTCTGTTTTCTCCCGTTCATATATCCAATCCGTCCTGAGCATATCATAATCTAAAAATGCTTCCGTTCTCTGCTGGAGTTTCTCCTTTAATGCCATGCTCTTGCATATTGCAGCCAACATAACACATATTGTAACTGCAAAAAGAACCAGTACTTTGCAGTCGATATTTACATTACAAACAGATATTACATCTATATCAATCATTGTCAGAGAAAGACAGAATCCTACAATTCCACCTGTTAAAATTTCCACCAGGCTAAACTTCTGTAATTGTTTTTCATATTGCTCGCGTTTCTGATTAGATTTTTCAATTCGCTCTGACAAATCCTCATAAAACATCTTTTCTCTCTGATCATCTTTAAAGAATTGCTCTGCATCAAATTTAATTTGACCATAGGTTTCACGCAAATAGAGTTTTAGTTTCGACTTCCACCGAATATACTGTTCTATCTCCTGATCATACTTTGCTTCTTCGCCTGTCTGTATTGCGCTCCAGACCATTTTTATATTATTAATCTCATCCTGTGTAGTCAGTTCTTTCTTTATCTTTTCAAGTTCTTTGCATTCTTTAGAACCCAGATTTTTTGGTGCAATTGTTGATCATTTCAACACAACACGGAATTTTCCATATGGTGGATGTCCTTGATAATCTTTTAGTCCTTTTTCCTTCTCCGTCAGTAAAAGCTGCTCTGTAGAAAGATATAGAAACGGTGGATACAAAATCTCTTCTTCATCAGGAAAGCCACTCTGTTCTCCAAGCACCTCATTCAAATCAATGTGTTCTAGCGTATCCTGTACTTCGATATCCATGAGGACAAGTCCATCTTTTTTCTGGAAGTAATTCACTGATCCATCTACTGGTGGCTCGCGATCCATCACCTTTGAGGTAGACAGAAAAGAAGGATTCTCTCCATTCTCCATGCACAAGTAAGTATGCCTTCTGTCATCCCTGTAAGTAAAAATTGTCGCTTCATCTTGCCGGTGTTCCGACTTATATTGTGTATACTTACACATCGCCGAATACAGATTCCCATAGACATTCAGAAGTTCATCCATCTTGTCCAGAATTTGTTCATCAATTCTTCGTTTTTCAGTCCATAATCTGCTCTTTTCGTTCTCAATGCCTGGGAAAAGGAGCATATTGATCGTTTCGTATGCGTTATTTATACTATAGAATTTCCTAAGTTCTAGTTCTGAGGAATTTAATTGAATTTTCTCAACCGCTCCCTGATAATACAACAGACTTCTAAGCTCTTCCTGTGTAATAAATGAATATTTTCCCATAGTATTCTCCTCTTTATCTTCTCTTCAACTTGCATTCGATAAATTATACTTATAAATCATTTTTAGATATTCTATATAAGCTTTTCTAATTTCTTCCTTTTTACATCTCCTTTCTCCCCATTCGTTATTCACTAAGATACAATATGCAACATCCAGATGCTTTGATACAATAAAACGTCCCTGATATTTCTTCAGCACAGGATTACCCTGCATATCCTTTATCCCTGTGTCTACTGATAAAACTGCAGCACAATAGGCTTCTGCGCTCTTCTCCGTTGTATCATGTTCTGGATAAAGAAGCAGACGGCCATGCAGAATTTTATTGCTCTCCTGAGTATCTGTAGAATGAAAAAGGGTACTGTACTTCCCAATATATGACTTCACAGCTCGATCCTCCGGGTTCATTGCAAACACTTTCGGTGAAAAATCCAACACAGATGTCTTCCTTTGATCTTCAAACATAAACACAGCCGGATCAATCTCCAAAACATCTGCGAGTGCAAGAATCGGATAAAGACTGAGTGATATATTATTGGAAAGAATTCTGGACAATTCGGACTGGTTCAGTGAATATCCTTTCTCTCTGCACAAACGTAACAAATCGCTCTGCTTCAAACCTTTTTGCGCAATATGACTCCTCAGAATCGCAATCACTTTTCTATTTAATTCAGTTCTATCTTTCTTTTCATTCATATTTGCATAATCTCTTTCATATCTGAAAATTTATTTTCGCATCTGCATAAGAAAAAAACTTCCACAAAAGTGGAAGTTTTCTAACAGATGAAATGGAAAAAGTCCAGTGATTTTTATACGGGAGATTCACTTAATATACGCTCCATGTTCTCCTCCGCTGACTGTTCCACCAGTATATAGCATAATACGGTCTATAACAACATAAAACTTATGAAATCTTACCATAACATATCTATATTAACATGAGTTTCAGAATAATAATTTTATTGTAATTCGTTTAAAAGCATTTCTGTTGTATAATCCACAGGTGTTTTTTGAATAATAGAAAAGATTTTCGATATTCTTTTAAATTCTCCTTGTCTATCCCTTTGGATGTCACTTATCGAAGTCCTAAAAAGAATTGCCCATAAAAAATAAAAGTTTTGATCAGTTTTATATTGAATTCCCTTCTTAGAATGATTAAATAAAGCTCTCAATTGTTCAGAATTATTTTCTATTAGCATTAATATTTTTTCGATAAATACTTCTACATTTTCTAATGCTTTTACAAAATTTTGGGGATTACCATTCGATAATTCATTCAATGTTTTTGTAACATTATCTTTACTCATTATCCTAGCGCACATTCTATCATTACGTTTATAAATATTCAAAACATTTATGATTTCCGCATCAGGTTGATTCATTCTATAATCAATATAAGCAAGTGAAGTAATTAATTCCTCCAATTTCATGCGAGTGTCCCTAGCTCGAAATACTTTTTTTTCGTATTTAGCTGCAATATCTTTTACTTTTGTAACTATATCTTTGTCTATATAGGCATTCCACATTTCAAATGTATTTTCCTTAATAGGATACGGTTTTGTATTTAATCTTAAAAACAGGTCTATCTGACTAAAATCCGGATTTTGTTCTGAGTCTATTTCTATTATATCCATAGGAAATTCTAAAATCTTTTCCTCAAAGACATCCCCTACTGTATCAATTGTTTTTCCATTCAGTTCTGATAAAATCCTTAATTTAGATAATTTAAACTTATCCTTATCTGAACATACAGAATTCCCTCGTTCATCAACGTAAGTCTTTCCTAAAAATCCCAGAATTGTAAGTAAACGTTGCTGTCCGTCAACAACCTCTTTTATCCTGTCATTTTTTCTTTTGTAAATGTAAAGTGGTGGTATATTAATTCCTAACAGAATACTTTCCATTAAATAAGAAGCTTTTTGCAGATTTTTCACCTCTGATCTTTGATAATTTGGTCTTATCAAAAACCTTGATTTCTTCATATCAGAAATAATATCCTCAATCGTTAAAGTTTCTGGTAGTGGCTTATTGATTTTGTAGTGTTTTATTTGATCTTTTTCGTTATTACATTCCATCATCTTCAAAAAAGCTTCTGGATTTTTTAAATATTTTTGATAATCAATGTTAAATATGTCTTGAAATATATTTGCCATAAATTTATATCTATTATTGATTGCAGAATAATAATGACTACCTGTTGACTCAAAAATAAGTTCTACACTTCTTTGGGGATTATTTATTATATTATCCCAAAGTTGCAGATTTCCACTAGCATTGGATATATATTCAAATACTTGTTCAATTTTATCGTCATCTATTTCTCTTTCGTTCTCCAGTGCAATATCTATTGCCCAGTAAAGAACTTCAAAAAATAATTTATTATCGCATAAATTGCTCTTTTGTTCTTTACATATACTGTTAAATTTCGTCAAATAACTAATAACGTTATCAAATTGATCTAAAATCATTTCTGGATTTTTACTTTTTAACATAGAATAATAATATTTGCTAATAACATCCGCTTTTGAACTTCCTCTTGAATAACTAAATATCGGAACAGACGGAAGCGTTATCAAATTTCTTACCAGTGAAACAATAATATTAACCTTATCACGTTTACTTGCCTTTTTCTTACTTTTAGGAAGAATTATTTCGCACAAAAAATCATATAAATCAGTGTCAGCATATATTTTATTATAAAGTAATTGTGATAGTTCATCATTAATAAACGCTGCTCTATCGATGTCATATTTTTGTAAAGGTGTGATGCCTGAATTATATCGTCTGAATATTTCCTTTTTAATTTTTTCTTCTTTTTCTTCTTCCAGTTTAGGTTCGTCAACCACGTTAAATTGCAAAATACGAATTCTAGTATCTTCAAATAATTCTCTTGTTTCAGGATCTAATTGACTGTATTTTTTTCCTGAAAGTGCTTTCAGACTATGCAATCCTTTGTCTTTCAAAACAAGCTTATCTTCCAAGAAACGCTTAATAGTTTCATATCTCTGTCTTCCGTCAATCACTTCATTTTTGTCTTTAGTTTGAAATAAAACAAGTGGCGGTATTTCTGTTCCTAACAAAATACTCTCTATAAAATAGGTTGCTTTTTCCTCGTCCCAAACATAATTTCTCTGAAAATACGGCTTATAATTAATTTTTCCTGCATATCTTTGATTCAAAAATATAGATGATACCTTTTTCACAATATTATCTATTTTCAATTTCTCTTTAAAAATATCCGTTATATCAGAATAATCTAATTGTATATTTGACATTTTCAGTTTCCTTCCCCTTATCCTTATGTTATTAGTACACTTTTATACGTTCCTGTAGCTTTTTACTTGAAAATCCTTCTACAGTATTCGAAACTACTGAACCTTGTAAAAAAAATTCATTATTGTAGTTTTGCCTCATTTTGACTAATCCGTCTAATGCAAAACGAAAAACATACTGCCAAGAAAGATTTTTAAAAGATGACACTATTTGGTGAAGTGCCGGCAACCACTCATAAATATATCTGCATTCATCATATACAGTAATATCTGTAAACATACAATTAGTCTTTGCAACATATTGAAATCTCTTATCTTGCAAAACATTATTATGCATTGGATATGCTAGCTGATTAATAACAATATCGAAGAATAAATTACTATGAGGCTTGTCAAGAAATTGATATATATTCTTTTCTGTCTCAAAAAATTCTTTAATTTTTTCAACATCTTCCTTTAATTTAATTTTCCCGGCTCTTAATAAAACAATTATTCGTAGTCCCTTTAGCAGTTCCTCATAATGTCCTATCTCATTAAAAAAACAATCACTTTTTTCTCCTAGAAGACCATACTGTTTTAATTTTTCTGCAGTAAAAAAATACTTAGCCACAGAATTTCCATTCGATATATTTTCAAAATCTTCACTAGCTGTATTTATATCGCTTATATCAATTAATTGATTCAAATATGGATTTTGTGCAATTCTTTGTAGAGGTATAATAATCGACGGTATGTCACGCAATATTGCAGATAGAAACTCACCATAATATAATTCAAAATTTCCAGTTACTTTTTCAAGAAATTGATGATATTCCGGATTGCAAATACCATCTTTATCTATTTTAATTTCTAATGAAGGATATTCTTTAAATAATAAGTACTGAGATATTATCTCATAATAATTATCTATGCGGGTTCTCTTGTGAACCCGGGATTA
>ERZ507003.1368-NODE-1368-length-10134-cov-7.243377_pt1 | contig 10134 bp, 9 predicted proteins | sample MGYA00513166_ERZ507003 | MGnify/ENA metagenome assembly ERZ507003
CCCGGCCCACCGGGTCGGGCAGGGCGGCAACCTCTTCAATGCCCTTTGCCATGGCACGGATACGTTCCTCAGTCAGGGCAAGACGATCCAGCATCACCTCGCTGATGTGTCCCTTTGCGGCGGCCATATCGTCAGCGTTGGCGGCAAGGATAGCCGTCATGTTTGCCGGGCTGCACAGCTGCGCAGCCATACTGCACAGTGCCTGTGCGCGGCTGGCGCTATCAGCCAGTGCCAGCGCAGCCTTTGCCCCGCGGGCGGCTTCCAGAATTTCCTGTGTGGTCATAGCTCAAACCTCCTGTGTGGACAGCGCGGGCTGCTTGTGCCCGGCAAAGCGGGTGCCGATGGGCTTGTCCGCAGCGATATCATACAGCAGTTCCGGGTGTGCGCCGTTGGCGATGACCATATCCGCACCGCTGCCGGTCACCATGCGGGCAGCCCGCAGCTTAGTGGCCATGCCGCCGGTGCCCAGTGCCGAGCCTGCACCGTCTGCCAGCGCCATCACCTCCGGGGTGATCTCCTCCACCAGTGGGATGAGCGCCGCATCCGGGTGGGTGTGGGGGTTGGCAGTGTACAGGCCGTCGATGTCGCTCAGCAGCACCAGCAAGTCGGCCTTGCAGCAGCAGGCCACAATAGCAGCCAGCGTGTCATTGTCGCCAATGGAAGTGATCTCATCGGTGGCAACACTGTCGTTTTCATTGATGATGGGCAGTGCACCCAGTTCCAGCAGACGGGTCAGGGTATTCTGGATGTTCACCCGGCGCTCGGTGTGCTCCACGTCCACGCCGGTAAGCAGAATTTGCGCTACCGTGTGATCGTAGGCACTGAACAGCCGGTCGTAGGTGTACATCAGCTCGCACTGTCCCACGGCAGCGCAGGCCTGCTTGGTGGTGGTATCCTTTGGGCGTGCAGGCAGCGAAAGCTTGCCCACGCCCATGCCGATAGCACCGGAGGATACCAGAATGACCTCGTGTCCCTCGTTCTTTAAATCGCTCAATACCTTGACCAGTTCCTCTGCATGGCGGATGTTCAGCCGCCCGGTGGGGTATGCCAATGTGGAGGTGCCCACTTTCACAACGATGCGCATGATTCCATTAACCCTTTCCCATTTCCTTTGTTTTGTCGTAAGCAGCCAGCACGGCATCCATCACCGCACCGCGCAGCCCATGTTCTTCCAGTACCCGCACGCCCTGAATGGTGCTGCCGCCGGGGCTGCACACAGCATCCTTCAGCGCACCGGGGTGCTTGCCGCTTTCCAGCACCAGCTTTGCGCTGCCCAGCACCATCTGTGCGGCGTATTCCTGTGCCTTTGCCCGGGGCAGACCGCAGGCCACGCCGCCATCGGCCAGCGCTTCAATAAACTGGTACACCCATGCCGGGCCGCAGCCGGAAACGCAGCTTGCGGCATCGATCATGCCCTCGGCCACGGCGTCCAGCCGCCCGGCGGGAGCCATCAGCTGGCAGAATGCAGCCTCTTCCTCGGCGGTCACGTTGGCAGAGCAATACTGGATCATGCCTTCGCCTACCGACGCCGGGGTGTTGGGCATGATGCGGATGACAGGGTAGTCGCCGCCCGCCATCTCTTGAATACGTGCCACCGGCAGACCGGCGGCCATGGTGCACAGCACGAACCGCTTGGTGCGCTCGGCAAGGATGAACCGCAGGGGCTCCAGCATGGCTTCCATCATCTGGGGCTTTACCGCCAGAAAGATCAGGTCGCAGTCCCCGGCAACCTCGGCGTTGGTGGCGGTCTGACAGCCCAGCTCTGCAGCCAGCGCTTCCGCCTTGGCCGCCGTGCGGTTGGCCAGAAATACATTCTCAGGCTCGGTAGCCTTGCATACGGCGCGTGCAATAGCGCCGCCCATGTTTCCACAGCCTAAAAACCCAATGGTTTTCATCATAATAATAACCCTCCCTCGGCAGATATGCACTGCATAAAATTCTGCTTCTTATTCATTCTAAGCAACCGTTGGGAGAAAATCAAGACTTTTGTCTTATTTTTGGCGGGCAGATTGAAAAACAGCACCTTCGGGGCGGGCAGCGCACACACAAACTTCATAAAAAGGTAAGAATCTCTACTTGAAATAAGGTCGTATTTTGCGGTAAAATAAATTATGGGGTATCATTCACGGAAACGGCAGAGGAGTCTGCCGGGAAAGGATGGGTTTTTGTGTCACAAACGACAAAACGGGCACTGGAGGCATCTTTCAAGAAGCTGCTGCTGGAAAAGCCCCTGAACAAGATTACGATCAACGATATCACCGAGGACTGCGGGGTCAACCGCATGACCTTTTATTACCATTTCAAGGATATTTACGATCTGGTGGACTGGATCTTGGCGGAGGATGCCGCCAAGGCAATGGAAGGCCGCCGGGGTTTTGGTACATGGAGCGAAGCCTATCTGGACGTTCTGCGCCAACTGCAGGATAACAAGACCCTTGTGCTCAACGTTTACCGCTCGGTGGGTAGGGAACAGGTGGAACAGTACCTTTATAGATTGCTGGACCCCATCCTGAAGGATTTTGCGGACCGTGAATGCCACGATATCACCGTGCAGGACGCAGATAAGCAGTTTGTTGTCGATTTTTACAAGTATGCACTGGTGGGTATGACGCTGGAATGGACCCGCCGGGATATGAGAGGCGACCCCAAGAAGATGGTGGAGCGCGTGAGCACCATGATCCACGGAGATTTCCGCCGGGCGCTGTGCCGCCTGAGCAGCGGCAGCTTGAAAATAGAGGAATGATGTGCTTTGTGGCTGTGCGGCTTCAATAAAATTTTATCAAAGAATACGCCGTGATGGGTTTTCCATCACGGCGTATTTTCTGTTTATGGCACAAAAACGCGCAAAGTGGTAGGATGTGGTCAAGCAAAATAAGGATTTCCAAAGGAATCATTTCGGGAGGAAAAAGTTATGAATACATCTCTTGATAATCTGACTCACAAGATGCAGCGTGCTGCGCTTGGTAAAATAGTGGACGTGGCGCTTTCCCGCGCCGAGCAAGACCGTGAAAAAACAATGTGCCAGTTGGTAGATGCTGCAAAGCAGTTCTACGGCAGCGGCTTCAGCGACGAGACCTACGAGAACGCCAAAAAGGTGCTGACCGACCCCAATAGCAAGTGGACGAAACTCATCAACTGCGTGCTGGACCAGACCGACCCCCATGTGGCGCGTACCACCGCGCTGAATCTGGGGTACGAAGCCTTCTTCCGCGGCACTAAGATGATCCGTGAGAACCGCGTCAAGTACCAGTGCAACATCCCTTGGCTGATTTTGTTCGACCCCACCTCTGCCTGCAATATGCACTGCGTGGGCTGCTGGGCAGGCGAGTACGGCCACAAGAACAACCTCAGCTTTGAGGATATGGACAAGATCGTCACGCAGGGCAAGGAGCTGGGCGTATACCTGTATATGCTGACCGGCGGCGAGCCGCTGGTGCGCAAGAAGGACGTGCTCAAGCTGGCAGAAAAGCACAACGATGTGCAGTTTGCCATCTACACTAACTCCACCCTCATCGACGAGCCCTTCTGTGAAGAAGTGCAGCGTCTGGGCAATATCGCCTTTATGCTGTCCATCGAGGGTACCCCGGAGACCAACGATGCCCGCCGCGGCGAAGGCCACTATGCCGCTGTGATGCACGCCATGGATCTGCTCAAGAAGTACGGCATCCTCTTCGGCACCTCCATCTGCTACACCCGCCAGAACATCGAGGCCGTCACCAACGATGCGTTCATGCGGCTCCTGTGCGAGAAGGGGGCACACTTCGGCTTCTACTTCCACTATATGCCGGTGGGCAATGAGGCCGCCCCGGAGCTGATGCCCACCCCGGAACAGCGCAAGTATATGATCGACCGTATCCGCTATCTGCGCTCTTCTGCGTGCGATATCCCGTTCTACCCCATGGACTTCCAGAACGACGGCGAGTTCGTGGGCGGCTGCATCGCTGGCGGCCGCAACTACTTCCATATCAACTCTGCCGGTGACGCCGAGCCCTGCGTGTTCATCCACTACTCCAACGCCAATATCCACGACCAGTCTATTCTGGAAATTCTGCACAGCCCGCTGTTCATGGCTTACCACAACGGCCAGCCCTTCAACAAGAACCATCTGCGTCCCTGCCCGATGCTGGAAAACCCCGAGCTGCTGGAAAAGATGGTGCACGAGACCGGTGCCCACAGCACCGACCTGCAGTCTCCGGAAAGCGTTGAGCACCTGTGCGAGAAGTGTAAGGCTTACGCCGCCGACTGGCAGCCCACCGCTGATGAGATCTGGTCTCACCACAAGATCCGCGAGAGCCGGTATGAGAACTATAAGGACTGGAAGCCTTCTCAGCCGCAGGACTGAACTGAAACCTGATTCAAAACAATAACAAGACCCCCGCCCTGTGTTCCTGCCCGGAACATAAGGCGGGGGTTTTGCTGTGTAAACTGGAATTTTTTACTTCTTCATCTTAGGCGCAATAAGCAGCACGACTGTTACAAGGAAATATAAACCATACAGTAACCAAGTAATGGTATTGTTCCAAGGAAAACTCATTTCTGGATGGTTCAATGCAAACATTATAAATATAACAGCTATAATCAACATTAGCAAACCGATAATCCTTGACGTGCTCTTTTTCATGTAAATCACCTCGTCAAATTTGACCTATAATACGTTAAAAATGCCCCGCATCGGAAGAGCTCTGATGCGGGGCAGGGAAGGGTTACTGGTTTTCAGCAGGTTGCGATGCAGCGGGCTGTGCGGCTGCATCGTCTGCGGGGTCGCCGAACTGGTCGTGATAGCTGTTCAGCAGGGTCAGCTCCTGATGGCGCTGCAAGCCGTGAATGACCAGCTTTTTGATGACGTCGTAGATAACGGCGAACAGCGGCACACCCACGATCATGCCCACAAAGCCCCACAGGCCGCCAAACAGCAGGATGGCGAACAGTACCCAGAAGCTGGAAAGGCCGGTGGTGTTGCCCAGAATTTTAGGTCCGATGATGTTGCCGTCCAGCTGTTGCAAAACCAGCACGAACAGCACGAACCACAGCGCCTTGATGGGGCTCTGGATGAGGATGAGCAGCGTGGCGGGAATGGCACCGATGAAGGGGCCGAAGAAGGGAATCACGTTGGTCACACCAATGATCACCGATACCAGCAGCGCACTGGGGAACTTGAAAATCAGGCAGCCGATATAGCACAGCACGCCGATGATGGCAGAGTCCATGATCTTGCCGTTGATGAAGCCGCCGAACATCCGGTCTGCGTACTTCACTTCCTCAGTGATCAGCTGCGCCCAGCGGGGGCGGACGATGCTGTGCAGCACCAGCTTGCCCTGCTGGACGAACCGCTTGCGGCTGGCCAGCATATACACCGCCACGATGATGCCGATGATCAGGTTCTTGGCCACCGTCACCACGTTCAGCACACCAATGGCTGCACCACTTACGATATTCTGCATGGAGGGCAGCAGGGTGTTCTTGAGCCATGTGTTCCATGTGTCCAGATTGGTATTCAGGGCAGCGTAAGCCGAATTGAGCAGCTCCGTGATCTGTTCGTTCTTTTCAATAAACTCCAGATGGTTTGCCCAGTTCATGAACTTTGTAATGTTGGCCTGCGCGGTGTAGTACAGGGTAGTCACGCTGGTGATCAGCTGCGGCACGATCATCATGACAAGCGCATACACCAGCAAAAGCCCGAACAGGATGGTAAGCGCCACGGACAGCGCGTTGATCAGACCGTTCATCTTTTCCGGGATGAACCGGCGCAGAAAGTTTTCGATGCTGTTGCACACCGGCTTGAGCAGATAGGCAATGACGGCACCGTAGATAAAGGGCATCAGGATGCCGGTCAGGGTAGAGATGGCCGAGCCAAAGCCGTCAAAGCGGTAAATAAGGAAAAAGAAGATGATGCTCAGTGCAATGGCACCAAACCCTGCGAGCATCCCATAGAGATACGGTTTGATGTGCGGCTTTTTGTCCATCATGACAAACTCCATTCCTACTGCGGGCAGCGGGAATACCCACAGCGCTTATTAAATTTTGTTGCTTCTGCGCCAGATGTGCAGCTTTTCAGCCTCGCGGATCAGCTCCTCACGGAAGTCCGGGTGTGCCACGCTGATCAGAGCCTCGGCCTTTTCCCAAGAGGTCAAGCCCTTCAGGTTCACGCAGCCATACTCGGTGCACAGATAGTGCACGTTGGCGCGGGTGTCGGTAACGATGCTGCCATTCTCCAGCGTGGGACGGATGCGGCTTTCCAGCTGGCCGGTCTTTTTATTAAAGAAGGTGGAGGACAGGCAGATAAAGCTCTTGCCACCCTTGGAAAGGTATGCGCCCAGCACGAAGTCCAGCTGACCGCCTGCGCCGGAAATGTGCTTCACACCGGCGCTCTCGGCATTCACCTGACCAAACAGGTCGATATCCACGGCATTGTTGATGGAAATAAAGTTGTCCAGTGCGGAAATGCTGCGGATGTCGTTGGTGTAGTCCACCGGGGCAGACATACACTCCGGGTTATCGTTCAGGTAATCGTACATCTTCTGGGTGCCGGCACCAAAGGCGTAGACCTGACGGCCCTTGTCCAGCTGCTTGCGGCTGCCGTTGATCTTGCCGGCCTTGGCAATATCCACAAAGGCATCCACATACATTTCGGTGTGCACGCCCAGATCCTTCAGATCACTCTGTGCAATCAGCCCGCCGATGGCATTGGGCATACCGCCGATGCCCAGCTGCAGGCAGGCACCGTTAGGAATCTGCGGCACAATGAGGTTGGCTACCTTCAGGTCAACCTCGGTAGCGGCACCGGCAGCTGCCATCTGGCCGATGGGGGGATTTGCGCCCTCCACGATGCCGCTTACCTGAGAAACGTGTACGCAGTTCTCCATGCCGCCAAGGCAGCGCGGCATATTGGTGTTGACCTCCACGATGATCTTCTTGGCCTTTTCGCACACAGCACCCAGATGCGAAGCGCTGGGACCGAAGTTGAAGTAGCCATGCTCGTCCATGGGGGTCACCTGAAATACTGCCACGTCCACGGGGTCGCTGCTCTCGCGGTAGTAGCGGGGCAGCTCAGAGTAGCGGATGGGGGAGTAGAAGGAGAAACCCTGCGCAATGGCCTTGCGCTCAATGCCACCCATGTGCCAGCTGTTCCAGGTCATGTGGGCAGCAGGGTCGTCGATCTGGAAGATCTCCGGCACCCACATCAGGATGCCGCCCCGGAAGTTGACTCCTTCCAACTCCGGCAGGCGTTTTGCCAGCTCGGCGTCCACGGCCACAGGGGTGTTCACAGCCCAGCCGTAGTCCACCCAGTCGCCGCTTTTGACCAGAGCGGCAGCCTGCGCAGCAGTCATAAGCTTCTGTGCGTACAGTTCCTTGCAATCCATTATAAACCATCCTCTCTTAAAATACATAAAAGAATTGTAAACAATTCTGTGCGGACAAATGATGCAGCTGTTTTACGCCTGTTTTGCGGAATGCACACCGTTTTGCCACATCTGTATGGTAACCTTATAAACAAGGCAGCAGTGTGTGCTCCGCTCTGCGCAGAACAGCTCAACTTAGTTATAACATTAACAAAGTGTAGAATCAATAGTTTTGGCTAAAAAACAGTCAGTATAGCATAATAAACAGTTTTCTTGGCTTTATGTGGGGATTGTTTGGTACGCAAAAAACAAAAAAGTTGAGAAAAAGTCTTGATAAAATTTTGACGATGTGCTTTACTAATAGCGTGGGAAGCAACTGCGGAGCAGTGCGGAATTGTTCGTTTAAAATTTAACGATAAATCGCACCGCAGCAGTTTCAGGTTGCACCCAAAGCTGGAAAGTGCTATCATGGCAGAACCACATCGCGCTTAGTAATTACAGCGCACAAGGAGGACACTGACCGATGGCAACAGCAGTTTATCCCGGGTCGTTCGATCCGGTCACCAAGGGACATCTTGATATCATCAAGCGCGCAGCAAAGATCAACGACCACCTCATCGTGGCGGTGCTGATCAACAGCGCCAAGCATCCGCTGTTCACAGTGGAGGAGCGGGTGGCTATGCTGCAGGAATGCTGCAAGAACATCCCCAACGTGACCGTGGAAAGCTTCGACGGCCTGACCGTGGAGTTCGCAAAAAAGCGTCACGCATCCGTAATGGTGCGCGGGCTGCGGGCGGTAACGGACTTTGAAAACGAGATCCAGCTTGCGCAAACCAACCACGCACTGATGCCCGGCATCGAGACCATGTTCCTTGCCACCAGCATCAAGTGGAGTTATCTTTCCTCCACCATTGTAAAGGAAGCAGCGTACTACGGCAGTGACATCAGCAAGTTCGTCACACCCAATGTGGAAAAGGCCGTCAGCGAAAAATACGCCCAGCTCCGGAAGAGGGAAGAGACCTGATACCGCAAAAATGCCGCAGGGCGTTTTGATAACTGGGTAACCGATAAGTAACACACATACACAATTCAGGAGGCTATTCACATGAAAAAGATCGTTATCGCATCTGCATGCCGCACCGCTATCGGCAAGTTCGGTGGCACTCTGGCCAACGTTCCCGCTGCTGAGCTGGGCTCCATCGTCATCAAGGAGGCTCTGAACCGTGCAAACGTCAAGCCCGAGCAGGTCGATCATGTTTACATGGGCTGCGTCATTCAGGCTGGTCTGGGCCAGAACGTCGCTCGTCAGGCTGCCCTGAAGGCTGGTCTGCCCATCGAGACCCCCGCCGTCACCGTCAACGTGGTCTGCGGCTCCGGTCTGAACTGCGTGAACATGGCTGCTCAGATGATCGAGGCAGGCGATGCTGATATCGTGGTCGCAGGCGGCATGGAGAACATGGACATGGCTCCCTTCGCACTGCAGAAGGCTCGCTACGGCTACCGCATGGGCGCTCCCATGGGCAAGAGCGAGATCGTGGATACCATGGTCAACGATGCACTGTGGGATGCCTGCGGCTTCAACAAGCACATGGGCATGACCGCTGAGAACGTCTGCACCAACGAGACCTATCAGAAGAAGTACGGCTACAGCCCCATCACCCGCGAGATGCTGGACGAGTTCTCATACAACAGCCAGCTGAAGGCTGACAAGGCCATCAAGGACGGCGCCTTCAAGGACGAGATCGTTCCTGTTGTCATCAAGGGCAAGAAGGGCGACACCGTGTTCGATACTGATGAGGGCCCCCGTCTGAGCGCTCCCGAGGTTCTGGCAAAGCTGAAGCCCGCCTTCACCAAAGACGGCATCGTCACCGCTGGTAACTCTTCCGCCATCAACGACGGCGCTGCTGCTCTGGTCGTCATGAGCGAGGAGAAGGCTAAGGAGCTGGGCGTGAAGCCTCTGGCAACCTGGGTCGCCGGTGCTCTGGCAGGCGTTGAGCCCGAGGTCATGGGTCTGGGCCCCATCGCTGCTACCAAGAAGGTCATGGCCAAGACCGGCATGACCGTTGCTGATATGGATCTGGTCGAGGCCAACGAGGCATTCGCAGCACAGTCCATCGCTGTCGGCGAGGCTCTGGGCTTTGATAAGGACAAGCTGAACGTCAACGGCGGCGCAATCGCTCTGGGTCACCCGGTCGGCGCCTCCGGTGCTCGTATCCTGGTCACCCTGCTGTACGCTATGAAGCACCGTGGCGTTCACAAGGGTCTGGCTACCCTGTGCATCGGCGGCGGCATGGGCTGCGCTACCATCGTTGAGATGGACTAAGCACTTTTTCTCTGAATCCTGATTGAACCACAGACCCAGAGCGCCGGAGGGAACCGGAGAGCCCTCCCGCGTTCCGGGGGCTGTTTTGAAAAACTGAACTGTATGAAATGGAGGTTTTCACAATGGCATTTGTAAAAACCGAGGTGCAGGGCGCTGTTGAGATCATTACCATCGACCGTCCCAAGGCCCTGAACGCCCTGAACCCCGAGGTTCTGGCTGACCTGAAGGCTGCTTTTGAGGCAGTCGATCAGGAGACTGTCCGCTGCATCGTTCTGACCGGCGAAGGCGACAAGAGCTTTGTTGCCGGTGCCGATATCGGCTCTATGAGCACCATGACCAAGGCAGAAGGCGAAGCTTTCGGCAAGCTGGGCAATGATGTGTTCCTGATGATTGAGCATTTCCCCATCCCCGTCATCGCAGCCGTCAACGGCTTTGCACTGGGCGGCGGCAACGAGCTGGCTATGAGCTGCG
>ERZ507003.1374-NODE-1374-length-10110-cov-2.951069_pt1 | contig 10110 bp, 9 predicted proteins | sample MGYA00513166_ERZ507003 | MGnify/ENA metagenome assembly ERZ507003
GAGATTCGACCTCGCGCCCGACGCAAGCCCCGTATTTTTCCAAGATTCGACTTCGCACCCGACGCGAGGTCGAATCTTGGGGAAATGCGACACATCCCCTCTCTTACAAGGCCATGAAACAATCCTCAACGCTTGGCTCAAGGCGTTCGATGCTTACGTCCGCGTAACCTTTGCCTTTCAGATATTCCTGTAATCGCCTCATGACATCCTCCCCATCCCTCCTCAACGTAAGATGATGAGCATCTCCAAAAGCGAAACACGAGTTTGTATCCGGGAACTCCCGCAAGTCTCCCAACAACTTATACATCGATGCGCATCGCACCGCGTATAGCCGCCTATCGAATGAGGTACGGATACCTACCGGCGTATCGATAGACAGGCATTCCCCAGAACGCACCAAAGCGATACGGTCGCAACGGGAGGCCTCATCCATATAAGGCGTAGAGACAAGTATCGTAATGCCTTGCCGTTTCAGACGATCCAGCATATCCCAGAACTCAGAGCGGGAGACAGGATCGACCCCCGTCGTAGGCTCATCCAAGAACAAGACATCCGGACGATGGATCAAGGCGCAACTCAAAGCCAGCTTCTGCTTCATACCACCGGACAGCTTCCCCGCCCGCCGATGCTTGAACGGCTCTATCTGACTATAGATATCCCGTACCAGATCGTAGTTCTCCTCGATCGTCGTATTGAAGACCGTAGCGAAGAAGTTCAAGTTCTCCTCTACTGTCAGGTCTTGGTAGAGCGAGAAGCGGCCGGGCATATATCCTACCCGCCGACGGATCTCCTTCAAGTCTTTCACCACGTCCAAGCCGCAGACAGAGGCGGTACCGCTATCGGCCAGCAACAACGTGGTCAGGATACGAAACAGGGTGGTCTTTCCCGCCCCATCCGGACCGATCAACCCGAACAACTCACCGGAGCCGATCTCCAGCGACAGATTCCGCAAGGCCTCGACATCGCCATAACGCTTGGTGATATGATTTATATGAATCTCGTTATTCATATTTAATCTCCCCATATTGCCCGATCTTCAGATAACCATCGTTGCGGACGGCGATCTTGATGGCATATACCAAATTAGCCCGTTCGTCCTTCGTCTGGATACCTTTCGGGGTAAACTCGGATTTATCGGAGATCCACGTGATCGTACCGGGGTATTCCCGGCGATCATTCCCATAGTCGGCGAAGACCTTGAGAGATTGCCCTAGTTTCAGGTGGGATAACTGATCCGCCGTCACATAGGCACGGAGATAAAGCAAGTCCGTATCGGCGATCTTGTAAAGCGGTTTGCCTGCCGCCGTCACCTCTCCCGGTTCGGCGTATTTCACCAATACCGTACCGGTCTGGGGATTGAGGATACGGCTTTTCATCAGTTGATCATCCAATTGCATGATCTGGTATTGCAGGCCCTCCGCCTCGGCGTCGGCAGCTCCCGTCGTCTTGCTTAAGGAGGAGTATTGGGCATCCAGTTGTTTCTGGAGATATTTGATGTTATTCACGATATCGTCCAGTTGCTTTTGGTTACCCGCTTTCGCACGCACCAAGTTTTCCTGTCGCTGTTGCTCGGTCTTAGCCGTGGCGATTTGTTGTTCCAAGACAGCGATCTGCTTACGGATATCCGGCTTGCGAATATCTACCGAGCGAAGGCTGGCAGAGAGTTGCATCTTCCGCAGAAAAAGCTGGGTGCTATCCACGTAACCCACGATGGCGCCGGCATCCAAGCGATCGCCCTCCTCGATATTCAGTTCCATGATCTTTCCGTTGGCTTCCGAAGATACCAAGATCTCGGTTGCCTCAAAGGTACCGGAAGCGTCAAAATCATTGTCTGTATTACCGCAAGCCGTCCATAGAAGGCTACATAAGCTGATAAAAATCAAATGTCTCATAAATCAATTGTATTTGTCATACTCTATTTAATTCGTTGTATACATATAATTATAAATAGTCATCAAGCGCTGTACACGGTGCGCCGCGGCGGTTTGCCGGGCCATGTCCTCGGCGTTGATCTCCCGGATTAGGTCCGTGACAGAAATCACGCCATTCTCCAGCTTCACCTCCGCCGCCTGCTTGATGCTTGTTCTCAGACGGATGATATCGTCATCGGCACGCATCAGGTCCGTCATTTTCTTTATCTCCGTGTTTTGCTGCAAAAGTTGCAGGCGGGTATTGAATAAGAAGGTCTCCCGTTGCACATCAATCTGGCGACGGCTTACCTCGATCTTCCTCCGGTCGTTCTTCAGCGTGTACAACTTCCCCAGATTCCAAGAAAGACGGACACCGGCCACATAATAAGGCTCGAAACTATCCTCCAGCATGTTCAAGCCCGGCCGTCCGTAACCACCTTGTACGAAAGCTCCGATACGAGGCATCAAGCCCGCCGTTACCTGCTTGTTTTGCGTCTCGATCCATTCGCTCTTAGCATCCAAGGCCCGTAATTCCGGACGGTTGATTTGCGTGGACAATGAACGCTCGGGTGACTCCGGAGTCTTCAAGACGACTTGATCCGTCAGCGGTTTATTGATAAAGGTCGCCAACATCTGCCGATATGCCGTGCGAGACGCCCTTAGCTCAATCTCATTTTGGCGGGCATTCAGCAGTTCCACTTCCATACTTTCCAGATCCGATTGATTCGCCACGCCATTGTCCATCATCGCCTTGATACGCTCGATATTGACCTGCAACTCCTTTTGAAGCAAAGCGTTCTGACGTATCAACTCGTCTTGCAGCAGGCAACCGAAGTAGATTTGATTCACCCGGTCGTTCAGCGCATACAACTCACTTTCCAATTGCTCCCGGTTGGCGATCGCCTCGGCACGAGTCAAGGCACGGGCCGAACGGGTGCTACCGCCGTCCCAAATCGTCTGGTCCACCTGCGCCACGACTTGATACTGATCCTTGCTCAAGCTAGGGATCTCAAAGCCGGGAAGAAGCGAGGAGATCTTATCGCCATCCAAAGGCAACTTCGTCACGTCGCTCTGATAGCTTGCCTTACCGCTTACCGAAAGCTGGGGAAGCCAAGCCTTGCCCACATTGCTCAAGCTATAACGCTCCGTCTGATCGATCAAACCCATTTGATGAATCTGCGGATAATTCGCCCTCGCCCACTCGTAACATTGGGTGATCGTGACCGATTCCTGTCCGCTAACCCTTCCGGCATAACCCAACAGGCTAATTAACAATAATACATATACACCTCTCATATACTCTATGATATGTTTATTAAATTGAACAAATCCATCATCTGGCATCCGGGACCATCAGCTGGGTTATTACCTCGACGATCAAATCCCTGCGCCTATCCATATATTCCTCAAACCGCCCCATATCGTTATCCAAAAAAGCCGCCGCTAGTGGCTTGCGGATCAACAACGGGAAGACCACTAGGCTCACCAAGGTCGAAACCAAATCTATGACCGGCATCTTCCGTAGAAGCCCCTCGTCCATCTCCTCCTCTATCTGACGACGAAGACGCAGGATGGGCTGTATTTTTTTCGGATCTTTCAGCACGGTCTGGAATAAACGTTCCGGATCTCTGTTTAACTCGCCCACCACAAAATTCGGGAACATCGGGTTCGCACGAACAATTCCCATATACAGATCAACGATCACCGGCATTTTCTCCAGCATCGTACTCTTCTCATCCAAAACCCGATCGATGTTCGGCAACAATGAAGAAAGCAATTGTCCGAAAATAGCGTCGAACAGAATCTCTTTCGTCCTATAATAATGTAAGGCCGTCCTGCCAATACCCACTTCTGCCGCCACGTCACTCATGGTAGCCGCCTCGTACCCCTTTCGGACAAACACTCGCTTCGCCGCTTCTATGATGCGAGGCTCCATCTCATTCATGTCTTTCGCTTCCATAATTAAATGTTATTTTTTGTTTTGTCACTATCGTTTGTCATTATAGTTTGACACATGCGTCAAAAGTAGTATAAAAAAATTACATAGCAAATAAAACCTAAGTTTTCTTGCTATGTAATCCTTCTTAAATAATTATTGGATCGTGCGAGCCTCAACTCCTTCGGTCGTAATCTCCACAGGATTGATCAATCCCTCCTCGTTAAACGTCATCTTCTCAATACAAGTCTCCCGGTGGTCACGTGTCTTGACCCCGGCCGGCCGGCGATGGTACACGATGTAGTAATCTTCCGAATTCGGCACATGCATGATCGAGTGGTGACCCGCTCCGTTGGCGATATCGAAATTTTGCCGCAAGACCTCCCCGATACGATTGAACGGGCCAAAAGGAGAATCGGAGATGGCGTAAGCGACCTTGTAATCCGGTCCGGTCCAACCACCCTCACTCCACATGAAGTAATATTTACCATTCTTCTTAAACATAAACGGGCCTTCCACGTAATCCTTGGGAGTTACCTCTTTATAAATCGTTCCGTCCTCGAACGGTATAAGTCCGGTAAAGTCTTTATTCAAGCGTACCATGTTGCAGTGTTTCCAACCACCGTAATACATATAATACTCATCATTGTCAGCGTCGTGGAAAACAAACTGATCGATCGGCTGCGCCCCGTTCACGATCTCGTTGATCAGCGGCTTACCCAGCAAATCCTTATAAGGCCCTTCCGGACGATCGCTCACGGCAACACCGATGCCTCCGATCTCTCCCTCGTGCACGTCATTCGCCCCAAAGAAAAGATAATACTTACCGTCCTTGTTGATTACCGAAGGAGCCCACATAGCGATCTTCGCCCATTTCACCTCAGCCGTATCAAGAATGGCGGTATGCTTGGTCCAATTCACCAAATCCTTGGAAGAGAAGCAATCGAAGAAGGTTTGCTTCTCATATAAATCACTCGTAGTCGGGTAAATCCAATAGGTATCCCCGTAAATAATTCCCTCCGGATCGGCGTACCAACCCTCAAATACAGGATTACCACTCTTCGCTACATCTTCATTTGGAGCCTGTTTAGGGCCACCACAGGACATCAAGGCACCGGCCATCAATACAGTGTAAAACAGGCTTTTCTTTCCGTTTATCATCAATAGTAGATTATTTATTAGTAAATCAAATAGTATCTTTTAATTATTCGAGTTCTCCATGTTCTTCGCCAAACCACCTTCCGAGGTCTCCTTATAAAGACTGGGCAAATCATTACCTGTCTGGCGCATCACCTCAACCACCTGATCAAAACTTCCCCGGTGTTTTCCGTCGGAGAAGTTCGAGAACGTATTCGCGTCAAGCGCACGGGCGGCGGCAAAAGCGTTTCGCTCGATACAAGGGATTTGTACCAAGCCACAAACAGGATCGCAAGTCAATCCCAAGTGATGCTCCAATCCCATCTCGGCGGCATACTCGATCTGCGCGGGCGTACCACCAAACAACTGACTGGCGGCAGCGGCAGCCATAGCGCAAGCCACGCCAACCTCACCTTGGCAACCTACCTCTGCCCCCGATACGGAGGCATTCGTACGCACCACATTTCCAAACAAGCCTGCCGTAGCCAACGCACGCAATATACGGGAATCACGGAACTCACGCGTCTCCTTCAAGTGATAAAGGACCGCAGGCATTACACCGCAAGAACCACAAGTCGGAGCGGTCACGATCTTCCCACCGCACGCGTTCTCCTCAGACACCGCCAAGGCATAGGCATACACCATTCCCCGGCTCTTGATACTGCTGCCATAGCCTTTCGCACGGATCATATAATCGGAAGCCTTACGACGAATGCCCAAACCTCCCGGCAAGATGCCTTCCGCTTCCAGGCCACGACGAACCGCATCCTGCATCACTTCCCATACCTCAGCCAGATAATCCCAGATAGAAGGGCCTTCGTGCTGCTCGACATATTCCCAATAGGAATGGCCAGTCTTCTCACACCAAGCCTGTATCTCCTTGATCGTATGCATATCGTATACTTGCTCCGTCCTCAACTCATTGAAAGACTCGTTCGCCAAGGTTCCCCCGCCGATACTATATACGGTCCACGTATCCAGCTCCTCGCCACTCTCATTATACGACTCGAACAACATCCCGTTCGGGTGGAACGGCAAGAAAGTCTTGGGTTCCCAAGTAATATTTGTCTTTGCGACCGGCTGTAATACCTCAAGAATAGCGGCATCCGTCATATGGCCTTTTCCCGTAGCCGCCAGGCTACCATATAAGGTTACGTTAAAACGAACAGCACCCCGGTTACGTTCCAAGAACATTTGTGCCGCACGCATCGGCCCCATGGTATGACTGCTTGAAGGGCCATGACCCATCCGGTATATTTGTTTGATTGATTCCATCTTTCTTCGATCTAAGTTTTCTTGTTTCTATACTTTAAGGAAAATATTATGTTTATAAAACGCATACAAAAGTACATAAATTACCGATACATTGCACATGGCAATGAGCACCGGATAATAATTTCCTAAATATTGCAGGGTTCCGAAAAACAAGGATTCGCCGATACACCTAAAACTTACCACGTTAGTAAGCATATAAGCCAGTATTGAATTCATGCCATACACTTTCAGCCAAGTCGTATACTTTCGATGCCCTTTATAGTCGATCCAATAATAGAACAACCCCATAAGCAAGAAACAGTACCCACTGCTCACCAATACCATCGAACTAGTCCACAGTTTCTTAATAACGGGAAGCTCGATCCCCCAAAGCCATCCGGCGATAACCATACCCAGACCTATTCCGAATAACATCCGTAATTTGAGCCGCTCAGAATATAATTTGTTCTTTAGGATATATCCGGCGAACAACCCGGTCAACACGGTTACCCCGAAATTCAAGCTGCTCAGTATCCATGTATAACGATACCAAGTAGCGAAGATCACCTCCCCGTTCTCCACCGTCGCCCCATCCCGGAAACGTCCCAGTACAGTGCGGTCGATCCATTCGGCCAAATTACTATCCGGTGTGTACGAACCTCCCCCATAGTTACCGACCGTAATAAACTCCATCGTTCCCCAAAAGATTAATAAAAGAGCTGCCGCAATACCGATCTGTACCCGTATCCTTACATGCAAGAATAACAAAGAAGCAATCAAATACCCCATAGCGATCGACTGCAAAGTATTTGAATACAGATAAACCCGATCCGGGTCCAAAGCCAATAAATTACCTTGGCACATCATACCGAAGACCCAAAGCAGTACCACCCGTTTCCCGATCCGCCGATATACCGCCATCTTATCGGGCATATCCTTATAACGAGACAGAGAGAAAGGCATGGAAACTCCCGCCATGAATAAGAATAAGGGCATCACGAGATCCCACGTAGAGAATCCCTCCCATTCCACATGCGAGAATCCCCACATAAAAGAATTAAACCAAGGCATATCGATCGCATGGGCCAGCGGATGCAACACCATCTCCAACACCACTAAGCAAAAAAGGTCGAAGCCACGGAGTACGTCCAATGACTCCAACCGATTTAATTTCTTCTTCTCCATCCGTCTATTATACTTTCAAGAAAATACGTTGGCGATATAAGAAATACAAGAATCCCCAACAAACAGCGATATATGCGATAGCGCTAACCAAAGGCTGGGCGGTCTCGGGCATCAATTTCGCCAACCCTCCGAATATAGCCTCGGAAGTATAGGAGAAACGGATGAAACGCTGCGCCAAATAGATCGTAATAGAGTTCATGCCGATCACGGTAAAAAACAAAGTCCATTTACGCCACCCCAATACATCTATGATATAGAAGAACAAAGCAAACATCCAAACGGAATAAGCACCTACTACACAGACAAAAGAGCTTGTCCATAGCTTCTTATTGACCGGAAAGACCAAGCTCCATAACAAGCCGACGATCAACAATACAGCTCCCGCTCCTACTAAACAAAGCACTTTCTTTCTGTCGGTCAGCCCCTCTTTCCCTAACTTAATCCATTCACCAGTGAACATACCCAACATTGCCGTAGCAATTGCGGGGACGGTGGAGAATAAACCCTCCGGATCAAAAACAGTCTCGTGCAAACGTCCGGGAAGAAACAGGCGGTCAATATACCCCACCAAATTTCCCTCGAGCGTGAACGGCCCCGCTCCACCGGCGTCCGGCACAGGCACAAAAGCCATCACCAGCCAATAGCCAACCAAGATAAGAGCCGTTATCCCCGCACGCGCTTTCCAACCGAAACGGACAAACAACAAGGCTGCGAACATCCATCCCAACCCGATACGCGCCAGCACACTCGCACAACGCAGGTGGTCAAATTCAAACGACAATAGCCCGTTATATACCAATCCCAAGAAAACTAAGGTAATCCCCCGACGGACGATCTTCTTGTAAATCGCCCCTTCCGTCATACCTTTTCCTCGTTGCTTCTCTAGTGAGAACGGAAACGAGATACCCGCAATAAAGAGGAACAATGGGAAGATCGTGTCGTGATGCGCCAATCCGTTCCATTCCACATGTTCCATCTGCCCGGCTATCGCCTGAAAAAAAGGATTCGGAAACAATGTCGCCAAAGCGACAAATAAAGAAGCACCGCCCATAATAAAGAGCATGTCAAAACCCCTAAGGGCATCCAATGATTGCAACCGCTGGGGTTGTTGTTTTTGTTTTTCCATATAATCTATTTACATTTAAAGTCAACACAAATATACTCAAACTCACTTACATACGAATGGGGTTTGACATAAAAGACGCTCCTAATCTTTCCCCTCGCATTTAGCCTCCAGTTTTTCAGCGTACGCCTCTTTCCTCATCAGATATAGATGAATAAAAAGGAGTTATAAAGTTCAGAAAACCATAGCGCTTCTAACGTAGATATCAATAAACTTTTCCCAAAACGGCGAGGACGACTCAGAAAGTAAGGCTTACCTTTCGTCACCAATTGGTAAATCAAGGCAGTCTTATCCACATATAAATAGTTCTCATTCCGAATATTTTCGAAACTCTGTATTCCTATCGGTAATTTACGCATAGTCGTCATAACCTTTTTTCTTACTACACCTGTTGTTGAACAAAGATAGAACTTTTTTCCGGAACAAGCCTCCGATTATAGCTTTCATTCTATGAAATACTCAATTTTTTCTACACTAATAGAGGGCAATATTTTACTTTCCATAAGCTGGAAGTAGAATATCGCCCTCTATTTTACAAGACAGTTTGTCTATGAGTAAGCACTAGATCTAAGGCATACAAATATTTCACTGAGTAAGATCACCTCATAGCCTTAGCAAAAGCTCTAATCGCATAATGAATAAAATAATAAACAGCCTTATACACCGGCAAATCCATCTCATTTCTCAAAATGTTCCACTGCCAACGCATGGCTTTTAATTTATTCGAAGAGACCGAATGGTCACTAACTCGGTAAAGAGCCGTCACCGTATTTGTGTTCTGCGCTTTATACCCTTGCTTTAAGATAGAAAGCCAACATACATAGTCCTCATGGCCAATTTCCTTGAAAAACATCTTTCCCGTCAAGGCTGAATCATACATGGCTGTCAAGCATCCTATGCAATTCCCTTTCAATAACAAATGATAATCAACCTCACAAGGAGCTATTATCTCACGTCCGCTTCGCTCACCATCTAAGTTTACTTTCTCATAATTAGAGAAAACAATAGCGACCTCAGACTTTTCAAAAACTTTTAACTGATCGCTTAGCTTATTCGGTAACCACATATCATCACTATCTAAGAAGGCGATATACCGTCCTTTTGCCTCTTTTATCCCCTTATTGCGAGGCAAGGTAGGAGACCCAGAAGGCTCATCCGTCTTGAGATACCGGATACGAGAGTCTTGTTCAGCATACTTTTGAATGATTACAAGCGAATCATCACTAGAGCAATCATCTACGATAAGCATCTCCCAATTCCCAAACAATTGTGCCAATACAGACTCAATCGCTTGGGATATAAAAGAGGCGGCATTATAACACGGGGCTATAATGGAGACAAGGGGTAACATCAAAAATCAATATAAAAAACTACAATCTTATTCTAATTTATCACCCAATAAAGCATCAATTAACGTATTTGCAGATTTCTCCCAATTTGAGAACTTTTCAATTTGATGTAAACGCTTATTCTTATCAATTTCAAAATCATCTATTTTATTCATTGCCTCGGAAAAAGTATTAACATCATATGGATCAATATATAATCCATTATCACCACAAACC
>ERZ507003.1376-NODE-1376-length-10092-cov-3.881538_pt1 | contig 10092 bp, 6 predicted proteins | sample MGYA00513166_ERZ507003 | MGnify/ENA metagenome assembly ERZ507003
CCTCACTGTTATATACAGGTGAAACTGCCTCTATACTGCCAGACTTACGGTTATAATCTGCTACTGCCTTAGAGCTTTCATATACATCAATAACCTTTGAACTAATGATAGTTTTGCCATTGTCCACAGCATACGTGTCAAGGCTTACCATGTACTTTCTGTCTACAACTCTTATCCTCATCTGGTTAAGTGCAGAATAGTTCATAAGATTCTCATACATTCCACCATTTCTTGCATCTGAAAGGTCAGAATAATCCGTAAACTCTGCCGACATAAGCACAGCCTCGTTACTGATGTACTCTTTTCTTTTGTTAATAAGAGATTCTATATAAGAATATTTAAGTGCCAGCACTACAGAAATAACAGATATAACTGCTAATACTGACATCATAAGTATAATCCTGAAGCGTGCACTAAAAATGCACCTGCGGATACCAGTCAAAAGCTTTCCTGATTTAAATGACTTATTATGTGTTCCAATATCAATATGTTTAAACATTAAAATAATAACCTACTCCCCACTTGGTATGAACATACTTTGGCTCACTTGAGTTATCCTCTATCTTTTCACGCAGACGCCTTATATGGACATCTACTGTTCTTCCATCTCCTGGATAATCTGCACCCCATACCGTCTTTAACAACGCATCCCTGCTGTATACTCTGTTAGGGTTAAAAGCGAGCAGCTCAAGCAGGTCAAACTCCTTAGCTGTAAGATATATCTCTTTTCCCTTGATAAAAAGACTTCTGCTGTCACAATCTATCTTCATATCACCTACTACAAGCACATTGCTTTTAACAGTTTCTTTATCCCTGTTACTGTTGTTTCTTCTTAAGATAGCCTTCATCCTTGCCTTGACCTCAAGAATATTAAAAGGCTTGGTGATATAATCATCTGCGCCATATTCAAGACCCATTATCTTATCCATATCATCACCCTTAGCTGTAAGCATAATAATAGGTACGTTGGAGAACTCCCTTATCTGCTGGCATACTTCAAGGCCGTTCATTTTTGGAAGCATAATATCTAAAAGGATAATGTCATAATCGTTGTTCCTTGCCATATTCAGTGCCTCTTCACCATCATATGCACAATCAACAACACTATAATCCTGCACAAGACTGAACTTTATGCCTTTAACTATCATCTTTTCATCATCTACAACTAATACCTTACCAGCCATATCTGTTAATACTCCTTGTTTAAACACATATATAATCTTTAATCTTTGCAAATGCGCCATCTTTAATACCCGGCACATTCTTAATATCCTCTATACTTTTAAAGCTGCCATTCTTACTACGGTAACTTATTATGTCCTCTGCTCTTGATGTTCCTATACCTGGAAGTGTGACTAACTGCTCCTTAGCCGCTGTGTTGATATTGATGCGCGTATTCTGCTGTGAAGCTCCGTAATCACCATATAACGATGCAGCATACTCCTGTGAGGTCTTATAAGAATCATCATCATAAATCCCATGGCTGTAGTCTTCTCCAACATATGGAATATATATCTTTTCCCCATCAGATACCTTACGCACAGGGTTAATACAGCTTTCATTGGCGTTTGCTGTATAGCCTCCACATAACTCTACAACCTCATACACTCTGGAATCCTTCTTACATCCAACCACTCCAGGATTGTTAACTTCACCATATACATAAACATATATCAGTTCTTTATCTTCCTGTGTGCCTCTAAGGACTGCAGCATCCAAAGAGTCACTATCCACACTACTAACAGAAGCCCTATCTGCATCTTCATCTAAAGCCGACACCCCACTATATGATGATGTCTCATGTCTGGATGATGTATAGATATCTGCCCCGCTTTTATCTTTACCGCTGCCATGCATACCATAATATAGCGCCCCTGTTACTAGAACTATGATGGTCACAGCGAAACACCTGATATACGTTTTATACTGGTTGTATAATTTAATTATGTTCATGTATACTCCTTATAAAAAAAATATAAGGTTCCTTCGCATACATATTTATTGTACATAATAATAAGAAATAATACAAGCTAAAACAATAAATAATTCATCAATATTATTTACAGTATTTTTATATTTTGGTAATATATGATGATGTAAGGGTGAAATGATATCTGGCTCTTACTGATGTATTTAATTAACTAACAGGGGGTATCGTTTTTGATTCGCTTAACAACAATTCTATTGATTTATCAAAAAAGTCTAAGAAACATTTCTGTCTTTTTGACAAAACAAATAGTAATATTCCAAGTGGTGGAATAACTTATATCATTGCTTTTATAATCCCACTTATCATAATGACAGCCTTATATATAGCACGAGAAATATATCCTTTTGGAAACAACTGCTACTTAAGATCAGATATGTATCATCAGTATGCACCATTTTTCTCTGAGCTGTGGAACAAGCTAAGACATGGGGAAAGTCTTACATACAGCTGGGATATCGGCATGGGAACCAACTTCACGGCCCTATATGCTTACTACCTTGCCAGTCCATCTAACTGGTTTATAGTGCTGTTTCCTCAGAAATATATGATTGAAATAATGAATTCCATCATCATATTAAAGCTGTGTTTAAGCAGTGTTACATTCACTTACTATATAACAAAGCACTTTGATAACAGAAAATGCAGTATTGCACTGTTTGGTATGTTCTACTCTCTTTCAGGCTTCGTAGCTGCTTACAGCTGGAATATAATGTGGCTTGACTGTCTTGTACTTCTGCCACTCATAATACTCGGTCTTGAAAGACTCGTTAACGAAAACAAATGTTTCCTTTACTGCATAACTCTTGGTTTATGTATATACACCAACTACTATATAGCTATCATGGTATGTATATCAGTTGTTTTATACTTTATCGTACTTATTATCGCATACAGGGGAACAAGAAAGCCTGTCATATATTTTAAAAAAATACTGAACTTTGCTATATATTCACTACTTGCAGGTGGACTTGCAGCATGTCTTTTGTTACCAGAATTCTATGCTTTCACACTTTCAGCATCCAACAACATAGAATTTCCAAAGAAGCTGACACTATACTTTAGCATACTTAACACGGTTACAAGACATCTTATAGACGTTCCGGTACACTTAGGACTTGAACACTACCCTAATATATACTGTGGTGTAGCAGTACTGCTTTTATTCCCTCTTTATATTATGGACAAGAAAGTAGATTTAAGGGAAAAAATAGGAAAGTCAGTTCTTATACTTGCGTTTCTTACAGCTTTTAACCTTAATATACCTAACTTTATCTGGCATGGCTTCCACTTTCCTAACAGTCTTCCATGCAGACAGTCCTTCATATATGTGTTCTTTCTTCTTACTATGTGCTATGAAGCATTTACACATATCCGCAGTATGACGACTAAACAGCTTGGTGCGGCACTCTGGATAGCTATCGGCATCATGCTCTTTATAGAACAGGTATTTGCAGTAGATGAAACTTATGATTTTACTATAGTTTACCTTAGTGGTGCTTTTATACTTATATACGCACTTCTTATGGTCATACACATTAAGCATGATTTCAGGGTTCCTGTCATTCTTTTTATTACATTTTCTTTATGTATCATAGAATGTACTATAAATATGGACTCTACCGGCATCGGAACTACAAGCCGTACCTCTTATCTGCTTGATTATGATGCCGTAAAAACAGTCACATCTACTGTGGCAGAGGATGACTCATCCTTCTACCGCATGGATAAAAAGTTCGGCAGCCGTTCTAACAATGATGGCGCATGGCATAACTACCACAGTATGTCAACATTCTCATCAACCTCGAATGGTGCTATGGAAAAATTCCTTGGTAAGCTTGGTTTTGAGCACTCATTTAATGCTTACAAATATAATGGTGCAACTCTTGTAACTGAAAGTCTGTTTTCCGTTAAATATGCCATATCAAACCGTATACTTACAGAAAGTCCTCTAAGGACATATTACACAGGTGATGATGGAGAATTCATATATAAAAACACCTACACTCTTCCTATCGGCTACATGACATACAACGACCCTTACGGATGGGAAGGAAGCGAGGCTATAGGCTCAGGCATAGACAACCAGAACTCGCTTATAAAGAATCTTACAGGGATATCCAACGTGTTCACACTGACATATGAGAACTCTACTGATGCCGGCTTTGAAGTAAAACCAGTGAAAGCCGGACACCTGTATATGATCACTAAGAATACTGCCTGTGACACAGTAACCGTCACTATACATGGTTCTGAATATACCTACAAAGACCTTAAAAAAGGTGGAACCATCATAGATCTTGGATATGCTACTCCTGAGGATGTGATCGTAGTTTCAGCTGACACATCCATGAACGCCAGTGTATACACACTTGAAACTTCAAGATTCACAGAAGCCTTTAACATACTTAACAACAACTCGCTTAACGTATCAGAATTCACTAACAACAAGATAAAAGGCACTGTTAATGCAGATAAGGATGCAACTCTTATATGCTCTATTCCATATGATAAAGGATGGTCAGTATATATAGATGGTAAAAAGGTTGAAACAAATGATATATATGGTGCTTTTATAAGTGTACATGTTCCAGCAGGTGAGCATAATATAACACTCAAATATACACCTGTTAACCTTATTTTAGGTTGCATTATCACTTCGCTCTGCATTATTATATTGATAGGTATATACTTCTTTAAACGAATGTGCCGTATGAATGTTATAAGCACAGACAGCTGGCCTGTACTTATACAGGAGCTTATATGTGAAGATGATGTGATTCTGATGGACAGAAGAAAAACAGAAACACAGTCCATATATGATGATGATATTAATCCTCATGATTCACCTATGCCACTTGATGACTTCAGTCTTGATGAGCTTGATGATTTTGATAATCTTGACAGCGATGAAAGCAATCACGCTGATTAAACAGCAGCTATATTTAATAAAGGTATAAATCTGCATTTATGCATTTATATGATGTCGGGGTCAAAAGCCCCCGGCTATGATAGAATATTATTAATTGGGATGTTATAATAAATTATAATGATGTGATAATACGACAATCCCAGGAAAGAGGTAAACAATGAAACTTTGGGGCGGACGCTTCACTAAGGAAACTAACGAACTTGTAAACAACTTTAACGCTTCTATCTCATTTGACCAGAAGTTCTATAAGCAGGATATAGAAGGAAGTATCGCACATGCCACTATGCTTGCAGCACAGGGTATCATATCAGAAGACGAAGGAAAGCAGATCACAGATGGCTTAAAGGGCATACTTTCTGATATCGAATCAGGAAAGCTTAAAATCACTGATGAGTATGAAGATATCCATACATTCATGGAGGCTACTCTTATTGAGCGCATCGGGGATGCCGGAAAGAAACTTCATACTGGAAGAAGCCGTAACGACCAGGTTGCTCTTGATATGAGACTATATACAAGGGACGAAGTTAAGAATGTTGATGAAGAAGTAAGAGAACTCATGGAAGTTATCTTAAGAATAATAAAGGAAAATGTTGAAACTTATATGCCAGGTTTTACTCACCTGCAGAAGGCACAGCCTGTAACAGTGGCTCACCACTTCTCAGCTTATTTTGAGATGTTTAAGCGTGACAGAAGCAGACTTCACGATATCTATAAGAGAATGAACTACTGTCCTCTTGGTGCTGGTGCCCTTGCAGGAACTACATATCCTCTCAACAGGGAAATGACAGCCAGTCTTCTTGGCTTTGACGGACCAACACTTAACAGTATGGATTCTGTGTCTGACAGAGACTATGTTATAGAGTTCTTAAGTGCACTCTCTACTATCATGATGCACTTAAGCAGATTCTCTGAGGAAATATGTATATGGAATTCTAACGAATATAAGTTCATTGAGCTCGATGATGCATTCAGCACAGGTTCAAGCATCATGCCACAGAAAAAGAACCCTGACATAGCAGAGCTTGTACGTGGCAAGACAGGACGTGTATATGGTGCACTTATGAGCATACTTACAACTATGAAGGGAATTCCTCTTGCATACAACAAAGACATGCAGGAAGATAAAGAGCTTACTTTTGATGCTATTGATACTGTAAAGGGCTGTGTAAGCCTGTTCAAGGGCATGATTGATACTATGAAGTTCAACGATGCACGTATGGAAGACTCTGCTAAGAAGGGCTTCACTAACGCAACAGATGCTGCCGACTACCTTGTAAAGAAGGGCGTTCCTTTTAGAGATGCCCACGGTATCGTAGGACAGCTTGTACTTATGTGCATAGATAAGGGAATCGCTCTTGATGACCTCTCACTTGATGAATACAAGAAAATAAGTCCTGCCTTTGAAGAAGATGTATATGAAGCTATAAGCCTTAAGACATGTGTAGAAAAGAGACTTACTCTCGGTGCTCCTGGTCCTGAGGTTATGAATAAGGTCATCGGATTATATGATGAATATATGAAGGATAACCAGAAGCTGTAATTAACAATATCCAGCTTCGGACTGATTCTAATCATAAAGGTGCTGTCGCTTTAACGATTGAAAATCGTTGAGGTGACAGCACCTTTTGCTTTAGACTATTATCATATTCCTTTTATCTTACTTTCCCATCTTTATAACAACCTGTTTTCCTTTAAAAGCCACACCATAGCAGTATATTCTATCTTCGGACACTCCCCTTTGTATCAGTTCTTCCTTATAACGCTTTTCATATATCTGCTTAAGTGCTGCATCTGCTGCTTCATCAATATTACTCTCTTTTCTTTCGTTGTATATCTTAAACTCAAGAACAATATCCTGCTGACTCCATTCTACTTATTCTGAATAATATAATTCTGGCTGATATTACTTATTGTGCCGGTATATTACCCTTTTAAACATTATTATGTATATGTGGCTTACTAAAGCCTTGAATACATCAATGTTTAATTATAAAGTAGTTGGATAATTTATGATATATTATCATAAATGTATCATGCGTGATTTTTATTAATTCCCTTTATCATCCTCTCATTGTACCATTTTATGATTTATGCTATACTGTATAAGTTATTGTCATATTTTTACATTATTTACACACAGGAGGATTTATGAGTCAGGAAACAAACTCTGCCCCTAGGGTAGAAAATAAAATGGGTACTATGCCCATAGCCAAACTATTATTTAACATGTCTTTGCCAATGATGATTTCTATGCTTGTTCAGGCACTTTACAACATTGTTGACAGCATATTTGTTGCCAAGTTATCAGAGAATGCTCTTACTGCAGTTTCTCTGGCATTCCCGCTGCAGACTCTTCTTATAGCTGTTGCCACCGGAACCGGCGTTGGTATGAATGCTTTACTATCCAAGTCGCTTGGTGAACACAACTATAAGAAAGCGAATAAGATTGCATCAAATGCAGCATTTTTATATGTATGCAGTTATATCGTCTTTTTAATTCTTGGTTTCACTATCGTTAAGCCTTTCTATAAAAGCCAGATAGGAAACGCTGATATGCAGATTATGGAATACGGAATAGAATACTTAAGTACTGTTATGATATTCTCTTTCGGACTACTTGCACAGATTTTCTTTGAACGTCTGTTAACATCTACCGGACGTACCATATTCAGCATGACATCACAGCTGTGTGGTGCTATTACAAATATTATCCTCGACCCTATTATGATATTTGGTCTTTTAGGCTGTCCAAGGATGGGTGTTACTGGTGCTGCTGTTGCCACTGTTATCGGTCAGTGTGTTGCAGCCATAGTTGCCGGAACATGTAACCATAAGTTTAACCATGAAATCAAGCTTGATTTCCACAGGTTCAGACCAGATGCACATATTATAGGCACGATATATGCCATAGGTGTGCCATCTATTATTATGCAGTCTATCGGTTCTGTCATGACTTACTCCATGAACAGAATCCTCATAGGTTTCTCTTCTACAGCTACAGCCGTATTTGGTGTATACTTCAAGCTTCAGAGTTTCTTCTTTATGCCAGTATTCGGTCTGAACAACGGTATAACACCTATTATTGCTTATAATTATGGAGCACAGAACAGAAAACGTATGCTAAAGACTATCAAACTAAGCCTTATAACTGCATTTTCACTTACTTTTATAGGTTTCCTATGTTTTGAAGGTATTCCACAGGTACTGCTTGGTATGTTTAATGCATCTGATGATATGTTAAGAATAGGTATTCCTGCATTACGTATAATTGGTATCCATTATCTCATCGCATGGTTCTGTATTATATGTGGTACAGTATTCCAGGCACTAGGAAAAGCGGTATTCAGCATGCTTGTATCCATCATGCGTCAGCTTGTGGTACTCATCCCAGCAGCCTTCATTCTCTCTAAGCTTGGAGGACTACATGCTGTATGGTGGGCATTTCCTATTGCTGAACTTATATCACTCACTGTTTCGCTTATATTCTTTATAAGAATCAACAAAACGATTATATCCAAGATACCAGATGGCAGTGATATATTGTAATGCTGAGAATTTCATGAATTTCGTGCATCTCATAGTAATACTGCTTTAACTTAAACATAATATTTCTAATATAAAAAAAGCTTTTTCTGACTGTAGGAAAGAGCTTTTTTACTTTTGCATCTACATCTGACATTATCATTTTGTATGTATTTTCCTTGTATTTAAATGCCAGCTTAATATCAACTGGCATTACTATTTTTCTTTGTATTGAGTATTTTAATATATCCAGATAAGTTCTATTATATCCACAAGTTGGTGATTACTTAGCGTAATCAACCAGTCATGACACACTTTACATGATTGGACTTACAATAAATATCAGTATTTAAAAATAAGGAAAAGAGGTTATTTATTATGACAACTACTTCACAATACCAATTAAACAAAGGACTCGCCCAGATGTTAAAGGGCGGTGTTATCATGGATGTAACTACTCCTGAACAGGCTAAGATAGCTGAGGCTGCTGGTGCTTGTGCTGTTATGGCACTTGAAAGAATCCCAGCTGATATAAGAGCTGCTGGCGGTGTATCACGTATGAGTGATCCTAAGATGATAAAAGGTATACAGGATGCAGTAAGTATCCCGGTTATGGCAAAATGCCGTATTGGTCACTTCGTAGAAGCACAGATTCTTCAGGCTATAGAGATTGATTATATAGATGAATCTGAGGTTCTCTCTCCTGCTGATGATATATATCATATCGACAAGACTCAGTTTAATGTTCCTTTCGTATGTGGAGCAAGAGATTTAGGTGAAGCTTTACGAAGAATCAATGAAGGTGCATCTATGATAAGAACTAAAGGTGAACCTGGTACTGGTGATGTTGTCCAGGCCGTACGCCACATGAGAAAAATGAATTCAGAGATCCGCAGGATAACATCTATGCACAAAGATGAGCTTTTTGAAGAAGCAAAGCAGCTACAGGTACCTTACGACCTTGTTCTTTACGTTCATGATAACGGCAAACTTCCTGTTGTTAACTTTGCTGCCGGTGGTGTTGCTACTCCTGCTGATGCTGCCCTTATGATGCAGCTTGGAGCCGAAGGTGTATTCGTAGGTTCTGGTATCTTTAAGTCAGGCAACCCTGCAAAGCGTGCATCTGCTATCGTCCAGGCTGTTACTAACTATCAGGATGCTGCTCTTATCGCCAGATTATCAGAGGATCTTGGAGAAGCTATGGTTGGTATCAATCCTAGCGAAATACAGATTATTATGGAAGAGCGTGGACGCTAGAAATGAGGTTTTGATTATTATGATTATAGGCATACTTGCTGTACAGGGTGCTTTCATAGAGCATGCTCATATGATTGAAAGTCTTGGACATACAGCTAAACAGCTTCGTCAAAGGGATGATTTAGAGGGGATAGATGGTCTTATACTTCCTGGTGGTGAAAGTACAGTTCAGGGACAGCTTCTTAACAAGCTGGATATGATGGATGATATCCGTTGTATGATTAACAACGGACTTCCTACTCTTGCAACTTGTGCAGGTCTTATACTTCTTGCAAGACATATCGCTGATGATGACACTGTCCACATAGGAACTCTTCCTGTCACTGTAAAGCGTAATGCATACGGAAGACAGCTTTCAAGCTTTGTGACAGATCGGAAGAGCACACGTCTG
>ERZ507003.1409-NODE-1409-length-9906-cov-18.130241_pt1 | contig 9906 bp, 10 predicted proteins | sample MGYA00513166_ERZ507003 | MGnify/ENA metagenome assembly ERZ507003
AATGATCTTAAAACGGTTAATGATGTGAATACAATGCATTTGTGATCTGGATCGCATTTCCATCTCTCTGACGGTTGTTCTGTCACGCATCAGAGAGTTGTTAACATCACATTTTAATGACGATCAGGAAGGGGGCCTGTTCTTCTTTTACTTGAGGTGCAATATTACGAACGGGAAAATCATCAGGAAGAGATATGTAATTGCTGATGCTTACTGGCGTAACCATATTTGCCCCATATAGTCATAAGTCATCGGAACATCACTATATAGAGCATATTAGCCGCATGAACTATCAAAAATAGCTCATTGGTAACCCTGTTTTGCCGAGTCAGGCGCATCCAGCAGTTGAATAAATGCCTCAAGCGGACGCGTTTTCGCACCACGACGCCAGACCAGCCAGGTTGTTAACCAACGCCATTGCTCAGCTAACGGCCACGCTTCAACCTGGTGATGCCCCGGCATACTTTCCAGCATAGAGCGTGGAATAAGCGCAATGCCTGCTCCTGCGACCACACAGGCCAACATCCCGTGATAAGACTCCATCTCGTGAATAGTTCCCGGAGCGGCACCGTCAGCATGAAACCAGCTTTCGAAGTGGCGACGATACGAACAATTGGCGCGGAAGGCATAAATGTTACTGCCATTCACCTGACTGGCACGGGTTACTGGCGCATGTCCTTGTGGCGTGACGATCATCAGTTCCTCGCGGTATACCGGTATCCCGTCAATGGCAGTATGGTTAATGGGCCCATCAATAAACGCCGCATTCAGTTTTCCCTCCAGCACACCTTCCAGCATAGTGCCGGAAGGGCCGGTGGAAAGTGAAAACTGAATTTTGGGATAACGACGGTTAAATTCCGCCAGCGTGGCCGGAATGCGCACTGCAGCGGTGCTTTCCAGCGATCCCAGAGAAAATAAACCTTGCGGCTCATCGCCAGCGACAACGCTCCGCGCTTCATCCACTAACGTGAGAATTTGTTGGCTATAGCGTAAAAAGTTATGCCCGGCAGGCGAGAGACGTAAACGCTGATTCTCGCGAATAAACAGATCAACCCCCAGTTCTGTTTCCAGCTGGCGTAGACGGGTAGTGAGATTCGACGGCACGCGATGCACTTTTGCTGCAGCCTGGGTAATGCTGCCAGCTTCGGCAACCGCGTTGAACATCTCCAGTTGGGTCAGATCCATAGCATTCTCGATTCGTGAATAAGTGGCTTAATATTATTCATTTTAAAGCAAGAGTAAATCTGCGTATCTTCATACCATGACTCATAAAGGAGATACCCCGATGACCATTACTCCGGCAACTCATGCAATTTCGATAAATCCTGCCACCGGTGAACAACTTTCTGTGCTGCCGTGGGCTGGTGTTGACGATATCGAAAACGCGCTTCAGCTGGCGGCAGCAGGCTTTCGCGACTGGCGCGAGACAAATATAGATTATCGTGCTGAAAAACTGCGTGATATCGGTAAGGCTCTGCGCGCCCGTAGCGAAGAAATGGCGCAAATGATCACCCGTGAAATGGGCAAACCAATCAACCAGGCGCGCGCTGAAGTGGCGAAATCGGCGAATTTGTGTGACTGGTATGCAGAACATGGTCCGGCAATGCTGAAGGCAGAACCTACGCTGGTGGAAAATCAGCAGGCGGTTATTGAGTATCGACCGTTGGGGACGATTCTGGCGATTATGCCGTGGAATTTTCCGTTATGGCAGGTGATGCGTGGCGCTGTTCCCATCATTCTTGCTGGTAACGGCTACTTACTTAAACATGCGCCGAATGTGATGGGCTGTGCACAGCTCATTGCCCAGGTGTTTAAAGATGCGGGTATCCCACAAGGCGTATATGGCTGGCTGAATGCCGACAACGACGGTGTCAGTCTGATGATTAAAGACTCGCGCATTGCTGCTGTCACAGTGACCGGAAGTGTTCGTGCTGGAGCGGCTATTGGCGCACAGGCTGGAGCGGCACTGAAAAAATGCGTACTGGAACTGGGTGGTTCGGATCCGTTTATTGTGCTTAACGATGCCGATCTGGAACTGGCGGTGAAAGCGGCGGTAGCCGGACGTTATCAGAATACCGGACAGGTTTGTGCAGCGGCAAAACGCTTTATCATCGAAGAGGGAATTGCTTCGGCATTTACCGAACGTTTTGTGGCAGCTGCGGCAGCCTTGAAAATGGGCGATCCCCGTGATGAAGAGAACGCTCTCGGACCAATGGCTCGTTTTGATTTACGTGATGAGCTGCATCATCAGGTGGAAAAAACACTGGCGCAGGGTGCGCGTTTGTTACTGGGAGGGGAAAAGATTGCTGGGGCAGGTAACTACTATCCGCCAACGGTTCTGGCGAATGTTACCCCAGAAATGACCGCGTTTCGGGAAGAAATGTTTGGCCCCGTTGCGGCAATCACCATTGCGAAAGATGCAGAACATGCGCTGGAACTGGCTAATGATAGTGAGTTCGGCCTTTCAGCGACCATTTTCACCACCGACGAAACACAGGCCAGACAGATGGCGGCACGTCTGGAATGCGGTGGGGTGTTTATCAATGGTTATTGTGCCAGCGATGCGCGAGTCGCCTTTGGTGGCGTGAAGAAGAGTGGCTTTGGGCGTGAGCTTTCCCATTTTGGCTTACACGAATTCTGTAATATCCAGACGGTGTGGAAAGACCGGAACTGACGCTACATATTCAGCTCTGATATACTCGCAGGTCTTTTCAGACCTGCGGTCCAGGAGTAGAAAGTGGCAGTCGCCATGGATAATGCAATTTTAGAAAACATCTTGCGGCAAGTGCGGCCGCTCATTGGTCAGGGTAAAGTCGCGGATTATATTCCGGCGCTGGCTACGGTAGACGGTTCCCGATTGGGGATTGCTATCTGTACCGTTGACGGACAGCTTTTTCAGGCCGGAGACGCGCAAGAACGTTTTTCCATTCAGTCTATTTCCAAAGTGCTGAGTCTCGTTGTCGCCATGCGTCATTACTCCGAAGAGGAAATCTGGCAACGCGTCGGCAAAGATCCGTCTGGATCACCGTTCAATTCTTTAGTGCAACTGGAAATGGAGCAGGGTATTCCGCGTAATCCGTTTATTAATGCCGGTGCGCTGGTGGTCTGCGATATGTTGCAAGGGCGATTAAGCGCTCCTCGGCAACGTATGCTGGAAGTCGTGCGCGGCTTAAGTGGTGTGTCTGATATTTCCTACGATACGGTGGTAGCGCGTTCCGAATTTGAACATTCCGCGCGAAATGCGGCTATCGCATGGCTGATGAAGTCGTTTGGCAATTTCCATCATGACGTGACAACCGTTCTGCAAAACTACTTTCATTACTGCGCTCTGAAAATGAGCTGTGTAGAGCTGGCCCGGACGTTTGTCTTTCTGGCGAATCAGGGGAAAGCTATTCATATTGATGAACCTGTGGTGACGCCAATGCAGGCGCGGCAAATTAACGCGCTGATGGCGACCAGCGGTATGTACCAGAACGCGGGGGAGTTTGCCTGGCGGGTGGGACTACCGGCAAAATCTGGCGTTGGTGGCGGTATTGTGGCGATTGTTCCGCATGAAATGGCCATCGCTGTCTGGAGTCCGGAACTGGATGATGCCGGTAACTCGCTTGCGGGCATTGCAGTCCTTGAACAATTGACGAAACAATTAGGGCGTTCAGTTTATTAATGCAGTCTCTCGATCCACTCTTCGCGCGTTTATCCCGTTCAAAATTTCGCTCTCGCTTTCGTTTGGGTGTGAAAGAGCGTCAGTATTGTCTGGAGAAAGGCGCGCCAGTCATTGAACAACATGCGGCGGATTTTGTCGCTAAACGTCTTGCTCCGGCATTACCGGCTAACGACGGTAAGCAAACCCCCATGCGCGGGCATCCGGTTTTTATCGCTCAACACGCCACCGCGACCTGTTGTCGCGGTTGTCTGGCTAAGTGGCATAACATTCCTCAGGGGGAAGCGTTAAGTGAGGAGCAACAACGTTATATTGTGACGGTAATCTACCACTGGCTGGTTATACAGATGAATCAGCCATGATAATTACGGAAATCGATAAAATGGCATTCATTAGGTATCTTTAGTTGCCGCCGTTGTCAGCGAACATGCTATCCTTTCTAAGAATTTACTTATTGCGTTGAGATAATTGCCACCCGCAATTGTATGGACAGATAATTAATGCATGTACAGCCCATTTCAACTTTCCGTTTGTTCCAGGAAGGTCATCTGCTACGTAATAGCATCGCTATTTTTGTGCTAACCACGCTGTTCTATTTTATTGGTGCAGAGTTACGACTGGTTCACGAACTTTCTCTTTTCTGGCCGCTGAATGGCGTAATGGCGGGGGTGTTTGCCCGCTATGTCTGGCTTAATCGACTGCATTACTATGCGATCAGTTATGTGGCGATGCTGGTTTATGATGCCATAACCACCGAATGGGGCTGGTTTCACTGGCTATCAATTTCTCCAATATGATGTTTATTGTTACCGTCGCCTTACTGGTCGCGCGGGATAAGAGTCTGGGAAAAAATAAGTATGAGCCAGTAAGTGCCTTACGGCTATTTAATTACTGTCTGCTTGCCGCATTATTATGCGCTATTGTCGGGGCGATTGGTTCGGTCAGTATTGATAGTCTGGATTTCTGGCCTTTGCTTGCCGACTGGTTTAGTGAGCAATTCTCAACGGGCGTGTTGATCGTGCCTTGTATGCTGACGTTGGCAATTCCTGGAGTGCTGCCGCGCTTTAAAGCAGAGCAGATGATGCCTGCTATCGCGCTTATTGTGTCGGTTATTGCCTCGGTAGTCATTGGTGGAGCGGGGAGTCTGGCGTTTCCGCTCCCTGCATTAATCTGGTGTGCAGTGCGCTATACGCCGCAGGTAACATGTCTGTTGACCTTTGTCACCGGTGCGGTGGAAGTCGTACTGGTGGCAAATTCGGTGATTGATATCTCGGTCGGTTCGCCGTTCTCTATTCCGCAAATGTTCTCCGCACGTCTCGGTATTGCCACGATGGCGATATGCCCAATTATGGTTTCCTTTAGCGTGGCAGCGATCCATTCGCTAATGAAGCAAGTTGCGCTGCGAGCCGACTTTGATTTTCTGACTCAGGTTTACTCACGGTCTGGTCTTTATGAGGCGCTGAAAAGTCCATCGCTGAAACAGACACAACATCTGACGGTCATGCTGCTTGATATCGACTATTTCAAAAGCATTAACGATAACTATGGACATGAATGTGGCGATAAAGTGTTAAGCGTGTTTGCCCAGCATATTCAGAAGATTGTCGGTGATAAGGGGCTGGTGGCGCGAATGGGCGGCGAAGAATTTGCTGTTGCAGTGCCGTCGGTGAATCCTGTCGATGGCCTGCTAATGGCGGAAAAAATCCGTAAAGGCGTAGAACTTCAACCGTTCACCTGGCAACAAAAAACGCTTTATCTCACGGTAAGTATTGGCGTCGGTAGTGGTTGCGCATCGTACCGAACGCTGACCGATGACTTTAATAAATTGATGGTCGAAGCCGATACGTGTCTGTATCGCTCGAAGAAAGATGGGCGCAACCGTACCAGCACTATGCGTTACGGTGAGGAAGTTGTCTGACATCTTTATTTACTCAGAGCGAATTAAATGCAATATGTTCTACCACTTTATGATCCAAGAAAAGGCCTGTTTCCTCGATTAAACCATGATCCGCGCCACACTTTTCTCATAAAACTGCTCATTAATCATCAGGAGTTGATCAAAACAGGGGTTCGGCGTATTAAAGTTTGCTAACCTGTCGTACCAATTCAAACAGGTTGTATGACTAATCAGAAGGGAACCCATTGTGAAAACACTAAATCGTCGCGATTTTCCCGGTGCACAGTATCCAGAACGTATCATTCAGTTTGGTGAAGGTAACTTCCTGCGCGCCTTTGTTGACTGGCAAATCGATCTCCTGAATGAGCACACCGATCTGAATTCTGGCGTGGTCGTTGTTCGTCCGATTGAAACTTCATTCCCGCCGTCACTGAGCACGCAGGATGGTCTTTATACCACCATTATCCGTGGCCTGAATGAGAAGGGTGAAGCGGTCAGCGACGCGCGCCTGATTCGCTCGGTTAATCGTGAAATCAGCGTCTACAGTGAATACGATGAATTCCTGAAACTGGCTCACAATCCGGAAATGCGCTTTGTTTTCTCTAACACCACCGAAGCGGGTATCAGCTACCATGCGGGCGATAAATTCGATGACGCGCCAGCGGTAAGTTATCCGGCAAAACTGACCCGTCTGCTGTTCGAACGTTTTAGCCATTTCAACGGTGCGCTGGATAAAGGTTGGATCATCATCCCGTGTGAGTTGATTGACTATAATGGCGACGCGTTGCGTGAACTGGTGCTGCGCTATGCGCAAGAGTGGGCACTGCCAGAAGCATTTATTCAATGGCTGGATCAGGCTAACAGCTTCTGTTCTACGCTGGTGGACCGTATCGTTACCGGTTATCCGCGTGATGAAGTGGCTAAACTGGAAGAAGAACTGGGCTACCACGATGGTTTCCTCGACACCGCTGAACACTTTTACCTGTTTGTGATTCAGGGGCCGAAATCCTTAGCGACTGAACTTCGTCTGGACAAATATCCGCTCAACGTGCTGATCGTTGACGATATTAAACCGTATAAAGAACGCAAAGTGGCAATCCTCAACGGTGCGCACACCGCGCTGGTGCCGGTGGCGTTCCAGGCAGGGCTGGATACCGTAGGTGAAGCGATGAACGATGCTGAAATTTGCGCATTCGTTGAAAAAGCCATCTACGAAGAAATTATTCCGGTACTGGATTTGCCTCGTGATGAACTGGAATCTTTCGCCAGTGCAGTCACCGGGCGTTTCCGTAACCCGTACATTAAGCATCAGCTGCTGTCTATCGCGCTCAACGGTATGACCAAGTTCCGCACCCGCATCCTGCCGCAGCTGCTGGCAGGGCAGAAGGCAAACGGCACACTTCCGGCGCGCCTTACTTTCGCATTAGCGGCATTGATTGCGTTCTATCGCGGTGAGCGTAATGGAGAAACATATCCGGTACAGGACGATGCACACTGGCTGGAACGTTATCAGCAACTCTGGAGCCAGTATCGTGACCGTGTTATCGGGACCCAGGAACTGGTAGCGATTGTGTTGGCAGAAAAAGACCACTGGGAGCAGGACCTGACGCAAGTGCCTGGTCTGGTCGAGCAGGTTGCTAATGACCTGGATGCGATTCTCGAAAAAGGGATGCGCGAAGCTGTACGCCCGTTGTGCTAATACTCTGAACCCGGTTTCGACCGGGTTTCTTATTTCGCTATATTAGTTACAACATTCTATGTGCCTTTATCATTAACAGGTGCCACATGCAGCACCTGTTAATGTTGTAAGCTTGTAGGTAATTTGTAAGTAGCGTCTTGAGAATGTGATCGTAATCACGTTTAATAGGGCGACTTTTCCACGCCTGAAGATAACCATGATTGTTCGTCCACAACAACACTGGCTGCGCCGTATTTTTGTCTGGCACGGTTCAGTATTATCCAAGATATCCTCGCGCTTACTACTCAATTTTCTCTTTTCTATCGCTGTTATTTTCATGCTGCCCTGGTACACGCATTTGGGCATTAAATTCACCCTCGCACCGTTCAGCATTCTCGGTGTCGCCATCGCCATTTTTCTTGGTTTTCGTAATAATGCCGGGTACGCCCGTTACGTTGAAGCGCGAAAACTTTGGGGGCAGTTGATGATTGCCTCACGGTCGTTACTGCGCGAGGTAAAAACGACATTGCCAGATTCGGCAAGTGTAAGGGAGTTTGCCCGGCTGCAAATCGCCTTCGCTCACTGTTTACGCATGACATTACGCAAACAACCACAGGCGGAAGTGCTGGCTCAATATCTCAAGACGGAAGATCTTCAGCGTGTACTGGCTTCGAACTCTCCAGCTAACCGTATCTTGTTAATAATGGGGGAGTGGTTGGCGGTTCAGCGCCGCAATGGGCAGCTTTCAGATATCCTGTTTATTAGCCTCAACGATCGGCTTAATGATATTTCAGCAGTTCTGGCAGGCTGCGAGCGCATTGCCTACACGCCAATTCCCTTTGCCTACACCCTGATTTTGCATCGTACCGTTTATCTGTTTTGTATCATGCTGCCGTTCGCGCTGGTCGTGGATCTGCATTACATGACGCCTTTTATCTCTGTGCTGATTTCCTACACTTTTATTTCGCTGGATTGTCTGGCGGAAGAACTGGAAGATCCCTTCGGTACTGAAAACAATGATTTACCGCTGGATGCCATCTGCAACGCTATTGAAATTGACCTGTTACAGATGAACGATGAAGCAGAAATTCCAGCGAAAATTCTTCCCGATCGCCATTACCAGCTGACGTGATAATTACTCCGTACGGCGGGCAACAATAAACAGACGCGGAAATGCCAGCAATATCTGTCCGTTCTCCTGGAGGGGATATTGCTCTTCCAGCATCTGATGGTAGCGCGTAAGAAAATGCTGCTGTTCGCTCTCGGTCAGATCCTGTAACCACGGACGTAATCCAGTGGCGGTCACCCAATCGATAATCGCCTGGTGCGACGGCATCTGGTGATAGTAAGTGGTTCGCCAGATATCGACCTCACATCCGGCTTCACTCAGAATATCGTAGTAAGCATGAACGCCAGCCAGCGGCTCACGCCCGCGATCCGGGTAGTTTTGTTCCCAGGCAACTTCGCGCATGAGCACATGGGTCGGCTCCAGCCAGTTATCTGGCATCTGTACTGCCAGCACGCCCAGCGGACTGAGTAACGAAACCAAATGAGGAAACAATTCGTAGTGGTCGGGCAGCCATTGCAGCGAGGCATTAGCAAAAATCAGATCGAGTGCCTGTTCCGGTTGCCAGTTGCGGATATCTGCTTCCACAAACAGGCAGTCTGGCAAAGCACTGCGCGCTTCAGCAATCATCGCCGGAGATGAGTCGATGCCCGTTATCCTGGCAGCAGGCCAACGTTGGTGTAGAAGGGCGGTGCTGTTACCTGGGCCACAGCCAAGATCGGCAATGTATTCGATATTCTCCAGCGACACCCTGGCAAGCAGCTCCACCGCCGGACGCGATCGTTCAGCGGCAAAGTGTAGATATAAAGAGGGGTTCCAGTCAGACATTTTTTTACTCCCGTCAGCGCGTTACCCCAATTGTAGATAAAACTGATAAATTCGCCTCACGGCATCACCCCATTGAACAGACGTTTTTTACGCGGCCAGGTCATTAAGATTACAGATTCCGGTAGTCAAAGAAGCCACCGCATTAGGATGTGCTTTTTTAAATCCTCCTTTTTATCCGCGATCGCGGATATCGCAGCGTTTATCCCGTAGAGCGGATAGGATGTGTTTCCAGATTGACTTTATCCTCACTAAAGGATAAAACTGATAATATCCCCTTAAGCGGATAAATTTGCTGTGGACGTATGACATGATGAGCTTTCAGAAGATCTATAGCCCAATGCAATTGGCGAATGCAATGAAACTGGTTCGCCAGCAAAACGGCTGGACGCAGAGCGAGTTGGCGAAAAAAATCGGCATTAAGCAGGCGACAATTTCCAATTTCGAAAACAATCCTAACAATACCTCGCTCACGACATTTTTTAAGATTTTACAGTCGCTTGAACTCTCAATGACGCTATGCGACGCAAAAAATGCCTCGCCAGAAGCAACAGAACAGCAAGATCTGGAGTGGTGATGCCTAAACTAGTCACTTGGATGAACAACCAGCGGGTAGGCGAGTTAACGAAGTTAGCCAACGGCGCGCACACCTTTAAGTATGCACCTGAGTGGTTAGCCAGCCGTTATGCCAGACCGTTGTCACTTTCGCTGCCATTGCAGAGGAGGAATATCACCTCTGATGCCGTATTTAACTTCTTCGATAACCTGTTACCCGATAG
>ERZ507003.1414-NODE-1414-length-9876-cov-4.583647_pt1 | contig 9876 bp, 9 predicted proteins | sample MGYA00513166_ERZ507003 | MGnify/ENA metagenome assembly ERZ507003
ATAAATGACATAGATTCATGGAGGGACTTTATTATGATGAACAAAGATAACAGAAATGATAAAATCAGAAAGATTGCAAAGAAAGGTCTTACATTCAGCTTATGTGCAGTACTTGCAGGAGGACTGGCAGCAGGAAGCTTTGAGGGAGTAAATAAACTTGCAGGATGGAGTGGAGCCACAACGGTAGAAGCTGCTTCAAATAAGGACGAGACAACCCTGACATATGCAAAATCCGAGAAGAAGGATGCAGATGCCAGTGATTCCAAATCAGATACCGGCAAAGATACAGGTAGCACAGCAAAAGGAAGCCTTGATGTGTCTGAAATCGTATCAGAAGCACTTCCATCTATTGTATCTATTACAACCAAGTCAGTTCAGGAGGTACAGAATTACTTCGGAATGTATGGAATGTATGGATATGCGCCACAGCAGCAGGAACAGGAAGTAGAGGGCAGTGGTTCCGGTATTATTGTTGGTAAGAATGATGATGAACTTCTGATTGCTACAAATTATCATGTAGTAGAAGGTGCGGATACATTGTCAGTTGCATTTACAGATGGAAATGCAGTGGAGGCATCCGTAAAGGGATTTGATGAAGAGAGAGATCTTGCAGTTGTATCTGTATCTCTGGATGATGTTGAAGATGATACAATGGACGCCATTTCAATTGCGAATATTGGCAGTTCTGATGATCTGAAGGTAGGCGAGCAGGTAGTTGCAATCGGTAATGCTCTTGGATATGGACAGTCTGTTACAACCGGTATCGTAAGTGCCAAGAACCGCAGAATGGATTCTGACAATAACACAGTAACAGATGGAAGTGATGACAGCAGTGACGGTGTAAACCTGATCCAGACAGATGCGGCTATCAACCCTGGTAACAGTGGCGGTGCTCTTCTGAATATGGAAGGCGAGGTTGTTGGTATCAACTCTGCAAAACTTGCTTCTACTGAAGTAGAAGGTATGGGTTATGCAATTGCAATCTCAGACGTGACTGACATTCTTCAGAATCTGATGAATGAGACATCAAGAGATAAACTGGATGATTCTGAACATGGTGTACTTGGAATCAAAGGTTCTTCTGTAAGTTCTGAGGCAGTGCAGATGTATGGCATTCCAGCAGGAGTTTTTGTAAAAAAAGTAACAGAAGGTGGAGCTGCTGATAAAGCAGGTCTGAAAGAAAACAGCGTTATTACTGAATTTAATGGAAAAACTGTTTCAAGTATTAATCAGCTGATCGAATATCTTTCCTATTATGAACCAGATGAAGAGGTAGAGCTGACTGTGCAGGTTCCTCATGGAACAAGTTATAAAGAAGAGACTGTTAAAGTAACTCTGGATGAGAATACAGATGCTGATGACGGTGATGATAACGATAAAGACAGTAAGAAATCTAAAAAGGATTCTGAGAAATCCTCAAAAGATGCTGATGAAGATGTAGACGAAGATACAGACAGTGAGGATAGTATGGACTCCGATGATACAGAGGAAAGTGAGAATCCATTTATCCAGTACTTTGAGAATCAGGGATTTTTCAGATAATACCGGCAGAAAATAAAATTATATGATATCCGGATATAAAATCTGTGATAGTGTGTAGTGATGCGGATGATTTCATCTGCCTGATATCAGCACTTTCATATGTGAGAGAATTACATGTGAAAGTGCTTTATTATGCTATGGGAAACCATTCCATAATATTCTTATAGCATAATAAAGCCCTCCGGGCAGGATCACACTGCGGCGGGTTGATTATATTATAGTGGTGTGTGAACAGTAACAAAGATTCCAAGGTGCTTTTGTGAAAGAGCACTTGAGAACAGCTATATGGCGTGATATAATAATATCATTGCGAAAACGCAGGTTTAACAGTGCAGATGGGGATAAAGAGGAGAAAAATATGACAGTAAAAGAATGTTATGAACAGATGGGTGCAGATTATGAAGGTGTACTTGGAAGACTGAGAAGTGAGGTTCTTATTAAGAAATTTGCAAAGAAATTTCTGGATGATGGAAGTTTCCGGAGTCTGAAGGATAATCTGGTACAGAAAAATGGGGAAGAAGCTTTTCGTGCAGCTCATACCTTAAAAGGTGTATGACAGAACCTTGGATTTGATAATCTGTATAAGGCAAGCTTTGATATTACAGAGAAGCTCAGAGGAAGAGATACTGAAGGCTGTGAAGAACTTCTGGCAAAAGTGGAAGAGCAGTACAATAATACAGTAGATGCGATTCATATGATGGAAGACTGATGAAGGCAGCGATTTTTGATGTAGATGGAACGCTGCTGGATTCTATGTCTGTGTGGGAGGATATTGGAGAACGTTATCTTGCGAGTCAGAATATCACAGCGGAGAAAAATCTCCGGGCTGCTCTGCACACCATGAGTCTGGAGCAGGGAGCCGCCTGGATGAAAGAAAAATATCAGTTGGATAAGTCCATTTCACAGATTATAGAAGAGGTTCTGAAAATTGTAAGTGATTTTTACCGGTTTGAAGCACCGTTGAAACCAGGAGTGAAGAAAACTCTGGAATGGTTTAAAGAGAGAAATATACAGATGACAGTTGCAACATCTGGAAACCGGGAACTGACAGAAGCAGCACTTGCGAGAAACGGGATTCTGGATTATTTTGAGCAGATTTACACCTGTACAGAAACAGGTGCAGGAAAAGATGAACCGTTGATCTACCTGAAGGCAGCAGAATCTATGCAGGCAGAACCGAAGGAGACGCTTGTATTTGAGGATGCGCTTCACGCAGCGGAAACTGCAAAAAAAGCAGGATTTGTGGTTGTTGGTGTCTATGATGAAGAAAACAGGAAGAATATTTCCAAAATGAAAGAAGTCTGCGACTGTTACTGTGACAGGATGGATGCGGCGATTGAGAATATATGTTTGACAATATAAAGAAGAGGTTTCGTTAAACTTTGTGGTAACGAAACCTCTTCTTTTTATTAAGTTATCGGTAAATTAGTACCAATGTGTCATTGGCAGATTATTATTAATTTCTTTGATCATAAGAATCTGGTGAAGATCAATGATTCCGTTATGGAAAGTAGCTGCACATACGGACAGGTAAAGATCCCACACAAGACTATGATATATCTTGAAAGGGAGTTAGCGCCAATGGAAGAATTGTACAAAGACAGAGAAAAAAGTGGTGGAATCTTGTGAAAGGTTGATTATAAAAAACTGGAAGTTTTTGTATAAAAGTCGTCGTATTAATTGAAATGAACTCTTCAATATACTATAATTGTAATATAAAATTCAAATGTACTCTGAAGAGTATATTTCAAAAGGAAGGGAGGAAACTTCGAGCAAAATTTCTCAGGAGGAATAGAAAATGAAGAGGAAAAAGTTTACAGTACTGAAGGTTACACTCACAGCGATGATGCTGACGGCAGCACTTACATTTGGAGCAGGAAGTGCTTATGCGGCTGACCTGCCACAGGAGGGTGGAAGTGAGCCGACAGTTACAATAACACCTTCACCGGAGGTAACACCGGAACTGCCATTACCGACATCAACACCGAAACCAACACCAGTGCCTAAAAACGGACTGATGAAAGAAGGGAAAGTATATCGCTATTACGTAAATAACAAACCAGTCAGAAATAAATGGAAAAAGATTAATGGTAAATATTACTGGTTTAAATCCAATGGAGTTGCTGCTCATGATGGATATTATAAAGTAAAAGGTGTTTACTATGTGTTTGATAAATATGCCCGGAGAGTGGCCCCGGGGAAGAAGGCAGTTGTAAAGGTTAATGGCGTCAAATATTTCGTTGATGCAAAAGGAAGAGCTGTTGCCGGATGGAATGAACTAAATGGAAAAATGTACTATGTATATAAGAACGGTAAATGCGCAACAAATGAGACAGTAGGTGGAATTAAATTTAATAAGAACGGATATGCTTCAAATCTGACACAGGCGAGATGCAAGCTTGCGGCAAGGAACTTTATTGCACGTCACAGTAATGCCAATGCAAGTAATTATGAAAAATTCCGTTCCTGCTTCTATTATATTATGGCCTATACAAACTTTGTAGGATACATGGATCCTACACCTCAGGAGTTTAAGACAAAAGACTGGGTTTATAAATATTCCCTTCAGATGTTCCAGAACGGTCTTACAGGAAACTGTTATGGAATTGCCAGCAGTGTGGCTGCAATCGCGAAGGAACTGGGATATGAACCCTATGTTATTACAATTCCGGAGGGACACAGCTTTGTTATGATTAACGGGCTCTATTATGATAATATGTACGGAACGTTGTTTGGCGCAGCTACACGTCCTGCATATACAATAGAACATAAAATTAAATTTTAAGAAAAGGAGTATGGAGAATGAAGAAAACAAAGAGATTCTTTGCAGTTGTGCTTTGTATGCTTCTTATGCTGACACCGTTGGCTGTTGTAGCAGAAACAGTGACAGTACAGGCAGCAGGACCGCAGACTGTTAAGGTAAAACTGGACAAAAAGACAGGAAAGAGATATGGATATGATGAGAATAACCAGAAGGTTACTCAGCAGTGGGGAGTAACAGCAAAGGGTTTCCGTTATTATTTCGGAAAAAACGGAGCTGCTTATCAGGCTGATCAGGATATGGTTGGTAAGTATGGTATTCTGATGAAGAAGATTAATGGTAAGTACTATGGGTTTGATGTAAGTGGTCACACAGTAAAGGGAATACGTGTAGGAAGTGTCAGCATGTATGAGATTCCGAAGCTGTATTACTTTAATCCAAAAACAGGAGCTGTAGATAAAAAGAAAACGTCTTTATACAGAAAATATGCGGCAACATCTACTCTGGCAAAACAGAACAATGCGTCAAAGATTAAGAAGGTTCTGGGAAAATATAAAAAGTGTACAATAAGTAAAGGCAATACCTGTATGCTTGATGGAAACGGCAAGGATGTCACCTACACATACGATTATGTACAGTTAAATGTTGTGCGTCCTACAGGAAAAGGAAGCAGCGCAGAAGTTGTTGCGAGTATCACGGTAAGACGATAATTATCCAGGTTAATCGGTTGCTTCGGCTGTGAAAAATTATAAAGCAGCTGAAGCAATTTGCAGATAGTAAGTTAACAAAAAAGAAAGGAACAGAGTTATGAACAGGAAAAAAATCACAGCATTATTACTTAGCTCAGTAATGGCATTTACACCTGCCATGCCGGCTATGGCAGAACAGTCAACGATCATTGATTATGTGGATGGAACAACTGATAGTACAGTTGAGACACCAGATGTAACTCCGACACCACTTCCGGAGAAGAAGGAAGGATGGGAAACTGTTGATGGAGTTAAATATTATTATGTAAATGGTGAGAAAATTACAAACAAGGTAGAGAAGATCGGTAAATATACGTATTGTTTTGATAAAACCGGAAAACTTGTGACTAATAAACCGTATTATAAGGTTAATGCAAAGACTTATTATAAGATTAAAAAGAATGGACAGGCAACAAAGCTGTCAGCAGTAGAAACTATGGCTGCAGTCCGACTTCAGAAGTGTAAAGGAAATCTGAAGAAGGCATTCAACTGGTCTGTTTCTCTGCAGTATGCAGGCAATGTAAAGGTTTCTAAAAAAACACCTACAGAATATGGTTTATATGGATTTAAAACAGGCAGTGGCGATTGTTATGTAATGGCAGCTACTTTCTACTGGATGGCTAAAGTCGCAGGATATGATGCTCATTATGTAAAAGGATATTTCCAGAAATCCGGTGGTAAGAAGGGAGCACATGCGTGGGTTGAAATAGATCAGAAGGTGAATGGTAAAAAGAAAACTTATGTGTATGATCCGAATTTCCAGAAGGAATACAAACTGAATGGTTATAAACTTACATATGGTGCGAAACGTACTCTGAAATATGTAAATTATAAGAGAGTTAACTAAGCATTGAAATGTTTTTGACTTTGGTTACGAGCAAGTAACGAAGTGAATGATTTTATCTGTTTAACAGTAAGGCAAACAAGAACTATAAAGAATGACCAGAAAGGATTTAAAGACAATGAAGAAAAAAGTTGTAACAGCATTTATGATGGCAGCACTTGGAAGCAGTCTTGTATTCAGCCAGGCAGCTATGGCAGCAGATACTACAGCAAAAACAGAAACTTCAGAAGATGCGGATAAGGATGCCACAGAATCTGAAGATAAAGATGTAGCAGAAGATGCAGATAAAGCTGATGAAGAGAAAGAAGATTTAAAGACAATTGGTGAAAAACCGGAAGAGGACACAGAAGGTGTTTTTTCTGTAAAATTGAAAAATCTTACAGGCAAAGTTATCACAGGTGTTACTGTTAAGAATGAAAAAGACGAAGAATATCCGGATAATTTCCTGAAAGAAGAAGATAAGTTCGAAGCAGATGAGGAAAGAGTTCTCTGGTTTGATCCGAATGCTAAAGATAAAGCAGATGAGGAAAACAAGGATTCTTCAGATGATACAAAAGAGACCACAGATACTGAAGAAACAAAAACAGAAGATGCCAAAACAGATGGAAAAGCAGAAGGCGAAGATAAGGATGATGCTGAGAAAGAAATCCCGAAATATAATATTCAGTTAACTTTCGAGGATGGAACAACTGCTGAGATCCACACTTTCCCATTTGGTGATACAGAGGAAGCGGAACTTCATCTGGAAGGTGAAGTAGCATATCTGGTATTTGACAGTATCAGCCAGAAGAAAGAATACAATACTCTGGAAACAGAGAAAGCATTAGCTCCGAAGCCAACTGAGGCAGCTACACAGGCAACTTCTGAAACAACTCAGAGTTATGATAACAGTAGTGATTACAGCAATGACTATGATTACAGCAATGACTATGATTACAGTAATGATTATGACTATGGTAATGATGATTCTGGTGATTATGATGGTTCTGATGATGGTGGTTCCGATGACGGTGGAGACGGATGTCTGGATAATGGGTTATTAAACTAATCAGATTCAGCAGTTGTAAAGGGAAAATGCATTAAAAAGTATAATAAAACAGGGCACTGCATTATCTGAGGGAATAACATAGTGCAGTGCCCTTATTATAAGTACAACTGAAGAATTGTACATATTTAGGGAGAAAGATCATGTCATTAGTTTCAAACTTGTTTTTACTGTTTGTGGCGGTGAGTGTGCTTGTTTATTATATTGTGCCGCACAAATTTCAGTGGCTGGTTTTGTTATGTTTCAGCTATATTTATTATCTGGCAGGTGGCGTCCGTTACGTGGGATTTATCCTGTTTTCCACATTGGTTACTTGGGGGATTGCACTTGCAGTTGAAAAGGCAGAGGCAGGTGGAAGCCACAAAAGTGCAAGAAATTTTCTGGTGCTTGGATTAATATTGAATTTTGGTATGCTTGGAGTGATAAAGTATACAAATTTTATGATTGAGAACCTCAATGCTTTGTTTCATATGAATTTAAGAGGAATGGAAATCCTGCTTCCATTGGGAATATCGTTTTACACTTTCCAATCCTCCGGATATCTTCTGGATGTGTACTGGAAGAGATGTGATGCGGAGAGGAATCCTGTAAAATATGCATTGTTTGTTTCTTTCTTTCCACAGATTCTGCAGGGACCAATCGGAAGATACAGTCGTTTGGCACATCAGCTTTATGAACCTCATAAATTCGAAGGTAAGAATATTACCAGAGGCTTTGAGCGCATTCTCTGGGGATTTTTTAAGAAGATGATCCTGGCGGACTGGGCAGCAGTGTTTGTAGATGCGATTTTCGACAATCCGGATCAGTACAGCGGACTGGCAATCTTTGGCGTATTATTTTACACAGTTCAGCTATATGCAGATTTTTCCGGTGGTATGGATGTGGTAATTGGTATTGCGTCTATGTTTGGAATTGAGCTGGATGAGAACTTCAAGCGTCCGTTCTTCTCCATTTCCATTACAGATTTCTGGCACCGCTGGCACATTACTCTTGGTACCTGGATGAAGGATTATGTGTTCTATCCTGTGACATTATCCAAGTGGATGGGAAAATTTGGCAAATGGGGCAAGAAGGTATTTGGCAAAAAGACCGGACGTACATTACCAATCTGTCTGGCGAATCTGATCGTATTCTTCGTTGTTGGTGTATGGCATGGTGCTGCCTGGAAGTACATTGTATACGGTATGTACAATGGTATTATCATTGCTTTCAGCGGACTTATGGCAGAGCATTACAGAAACTGGAAAAAGAAATTCAACATCACTGGAAAAGAGAACTGGTATCATGTATTTATGATCATCCGTACTTTTATCCTTGTAAATATCAGCTGGTTTTTTGACAGAGCGGACACAGTAGGACAGGCTTTTCATATGATGAAGCTTTCTGTCACAAAGTTTGCACCGTCACAGTTACTGCTGATCCCGGCCGGTAAAGAAGGAACTGCTTTTACCCCTTATGCGCTGGCAATCCTGGCAGCAGGCTGCATCATTCTGTTTATTGTAAGTGTCCTTCAGGAACGTGGCATGAAGATAAGAGAATCACTTGCAGGACTGAGTCTGCCAATTACTGTAGCAATTTATTTTTGTCTGCTGGCATCCATCGGATTCTTTGGATCAACAGCAGTAGCGAGAGGATTTATTTATGCACAATTTTAAGAAAGTTTTAAAAACGTTCCTGGTATTGGTCGTGTGTGTGGCTCTTTTGGCAGCACTTGACCTGGCACTTTATCCATGTACATTTATGAGAAATGATGTGCATGCAGTTGTGACACAGCAGTTTGATGACATTATCGTGGGAACTTCCCATGGAAAGATGGATATTGATCCGGAGGTGATGCAGGAAGTTACCGGACGCAGTGGACATAATCTTTGCGTTGGCGGCGAGTATGGAATCGATGCGTATTATCTGACTAAACTGATCAAAGAGAAACAGAATCCGAAGAGAATTATCTATGAGGTTGACCCGGGATATTTTGTATCTGAAAAGGAAGAAGGAAATAACTACCTGCTTTTTTATCATGAGTTTCCATTTTCAAAAGCAAAGGTAGAATATTTCTGGAATTCTATTGCGAAATGTAATTTCCGTACTGTGCTTTTCCCATGGTATGAATATTCTCTCAGCTATGAATTGCCGAAAGTCAAAGATACATTTACTCAGAAAGTAACGGGTGATTATGACGTATCTCATCTGAAGAGTGATTCTCAGGAATATCATGAAAGTGGATTTATTGAGAGATATCCGGTGGATGTGACAAAGCTTAAGAAATCAGAACCTAAGCTCTATGAAGAGGGTAAGGTAAACGAAGAGAACATGGAATATCTGAAGAAGCTGATCACATTCTGCAAGGAAAATGATATAGAGTTTGTTGCAGTAACTACGCCAATTCCAATAAATACTCTGAAGGATTACAGTGACAGTTATAATGCAGCATGGAAATATTTCGGGCAGTTCTTTGAAGAACAGGGCGTAGAGTATCTTAACTTTAATACGCAGTATTTTAAGGCATTTACACATGACCTGAAAGCATATACAGATTATGACGGACATATGAATGGAGATGCCGCAAAAGAATATTCTGAAGTGCTGGCACAAGTTTTAGAGAGCACTGGACAGAAAAATTGATCAGTTAATAGTAACTACTGATTATCGTTACTGGTAATTGAAGCAGGAACTTACCAGATTTAGTTTGAATCGAATAAGTATCCTGCTTTAATTGTAAATATTTACTTGTTGATATTGTGAAAATAGGACAGACAGTAGTAAAATGAATAAAAAACCTTGTGAAGTACAGAGGGGAGGAATTACATATGAAGACAAGTATTCTGGAATATCTTGAAGAATCCGCACGGAAATATCCGGATAAGACAGCTTTTGCAGATGAACATACATCCTGCACATTTAAAGAACTGGAGCAGACTGCACGCAGAACAGGAAC